>JAEEGJ010005987.1_pt1 | contig 37143 bp, 27 predicted proteins | sample 8958761 | NCBI WGS metagenome assembly JAEEGJ01 (sample SAMN16246546, study PRJNA631951) | gut metagenome | biome: gut microbiome; feature: rumen; material: RS-attached | host: Bos | place: Iran: Karaj | collected 2018-10
CAATGTCGGATGTGGACGCGATAAATCGCGTCCCCACGGTATCGTCATCCATCGACAGAAATTGCGGTTGCCGCCGCAGGTAATCCATCGTGGTGTTGAGGTTGATGCGCATCAGCCAGCCGTCGAAGCTGCCGAGGCGGCGGTAGGTTCCGGACTTCTCGATGGCCTTGAGGAACGCCTCGTGCGCGAGGTCCTCGGCCACCGCACGGTCGCCCACATAGCGGCAACACATCCCGACCATCTTCGCGATATTCCGCTGGTACGCCTTCGTCCAAAACTGTTTCGCCTGCATTTTTCGCTGTTTTACAATGATGACGCAAAAGTACGAAAAAGGGCCAAACGGAGACGTAAGACGTGAGACATGAGACTTTTTACGTAGAAGAAACAGCTTCGACAAACCCCAACGTCTCAAGTCTTAAGTCTTAAGTCTTGTAACTTAAAAAGATGTAATAACGTGTGCCGAAGACATTTACAAAAAAGACAACACAAGGACATTCACCGCACCGTAACCTTTTTGTATTTTTGCGTCTTGTTATTATAGGCAAAAGGCGGAATGGACAAGGTGAAGTTTTGGTCACGGAAGTATGAGCAGCACATCGACCGGTTGGTGGCGATATGCTACCGGTATGTCGGGGAGCGGCAAACGGCGGAGGATCTCGCGCACGAGGCATTTTTGAAGGCCATCGAGCGGGCCGACACTTGCCGGGTGATGAACTCCTTCGACGTGTGGCTGACCCGCATCACGGTCAACCGGTGCATCTCCTACCTGCGCTCACGACCGGAAACCGTGCCGTTGGAGGAAGAACTGACCGCCGACATGCCCGACTGTGAAGAGGAATTTGTTGAAAAGCCCGACTTCACGAAGGAGGAACTGTTGGAGACCATCCAGCAATTATCTGAACGACAACGCATTGTATTCAACCTTCACGCCCTTGACCGTGTGCCGCACCAGCGCATTGCCGACTTATTAGACATCTCCGTCACCAATTCCAAGCAACTGTTCCTCCGTGCACGCCTGCGCCTGCAACAGCTGCTCGCCGCCAAAGCCCGTGAAAAAGAATCCCGAAAGAAAGGACTGCTTATGATCATACTTTTATTCTTGAAGAAACACGGCTCCGCACACCAGCTCGAACGACTCTACCGTTCCGAGCTGTCGCAGCTGCGGATGCCGCCGTCACACCGACTGACGGAAACGGAAATCCGTTCCGCCGTCGCCACCTCGCCCTCCAGCGCGGGAATAGCTGTCGCCACCCACAAGACCGCCGCCCTCATAGCCGCTGCCGCCACCGTCGCGGGAGGGGTCTGCGTGTGGCAGATCGTACGGAACACACCGGGGAACAATACAATATCTCCCGTAGAGACGCGCCATGGCACGTCTCTACAACCGGAGAAAGCGGAACAAAACCCAATTTCGGATACCGCGGTTGCGGAAAATGTCACCTCGAAACCCGTAGAGACGTTTCCTGAAACGTCTCTATCACCAGACAAACCCTCTGCTCCCGTGGTCATCACCCGCGAGATTCCCGTCACCCGCACCGTCGTCCTGCACGACACCATCACCGTCACCGACACCGTTTTCCTGATGCAGCACCATGATTAAAAACTACTTCCTTAAGCAGCCCCGAAGGGGCAAGACGCGCGAAGCGCTAATAACCCCACACAAGGCGATAGCCGTAGTGTGGGGCCAGAGACAGCACCTGCATATCGCAAGGCTCCTCACCCTCCTGCTCGTCACCCTCGCCTGTCCTCTCGCCGCCCAGCACCGTGACACCGTGTATGTGGAGCGCGAGACCGTGACCTACGACACCGTCACCGTGTATGACACCGTGCGCGTCCACGACACCCTGAACATCGCTGACTACCTCCGCAGCGAAGAGTTCGAGCGGCTCTTCTATAGTTCGGAATATGTTGACAATCTGTCGCTTACGGACTCTTTGAAGGAGAAGCTGCTGCAACAGACCGTAACTTTTTGGGAAAGCCGCGTCTTTAAAGATGAACAGCAAACGTTTTCAAGTATGGACAGCATCAAGAAATACGGATTGGCCGGACTGATCATCTTAGGGCTGAACGCGATGTCGCCGGCGCAGACGGACAGTACTGCGGTGGGCAGACCGCATGATTCCCCAAAAAAGCATAAAACCCATCTCTTTGACAATCCCGTTAACGGATTCCATCTTGGATATACCATCCAGTATGACTTGATAGAGCCCGCCATGACAAGGGACTTCGGCACGGATTGGCAAGCATGGGGAATCCCGCATTCCGGCTTTCATGTCGGGGTGGAGTGTTCCTACCATTTCGACGACTTTTTCGGGATTTCGGCGGCGCTGAACTTTGGGACCACTGCAGGACGTTTCTTCCGTTTCTCCGCGCCTGTGAAATTTGAATTTCACTATCCGGTGAGTGAAAAAGTGTTGTTTACGGCTAATGCTGGCGTCCGCCTTCGCGTGCCCGCGCGGACTTTTCTGGAAGGATTCGACAGAAACAACGGGTATTGGGGTTACGGAACAGATACAGAAACAGGTGCACGTACAGAGGGTATTTATGATAGGAATATCCCTTACGCGGACATCATGCTCGATGCGGGAATCTACTATCGGTTACACAACAACGATTACTTGCGCTTCACCGCCGGGCTGAACTTTGCCACAGCGAACGAGAGTGTAGGTTGGATTTCGACTCCCGGCCAAGATGAACCTACCGAAACACGCCAACGGAACAACCACCTCTATTTCCAAATCGCTTATGTCCAAAGCTTCGACAAGCATCGGAAGCGGATGCAAGCGCAACCGCACTGGAGCACCTTCGACGGGATGCACCACCGACACGAAGTTCGTTTCGAAGTCAGTGATCCGTTTGGACTCTTCATCAGGATGCACTTGCATAAACTCCTTGATTACGGTCAAGCAGGATACGAAGTTAATCCAGATGACGGATTGGGCTTTGCGTTCCGCACCACCCCTGTTTTCTCGTTCAACTACCATTATCGGTTGAGCAAGTGGTTTTGGGTCGGCGCCATGGTGAATTACGCTTACTACAAAGACCACACGGACTATCCGTTTCACACAGACGCCGTTTACACTCAACGGAGGATGAATTGCCTCACCTTGATGCCTGAACTGCGGTTTTCCTACTTTAACCGTCCGCACGTGACCCTTTATTCGGCCGTTGCTGCCGGCACGACCCTGTTTTTGGGGAAGGAACTGTATATGGGAAAATTTTGGGATTTCCGTTGGGAAAAAAGCAGCAAGGTAACCCCGTCCTTCCAACTCACGGCTTTCGGAGTACGGGCCGGGGGCGAACACCTCTTCGGCTCCTTTGAACTTGGCGTCGGCATCAAAGGGTTTGCTTCGGCGGGCATCGGATACGCCTTTTAAATTAAGAATGATGAATTAAGAATTAAGAATGATGAAGAATGTAACAATTTGCATATTATTGGTCATTACAGCGATAATGGCAGCGGGATGCGGAAAAATCAGAACATGTTACTGCATGGATAATAGTTATTTTGACATTGTTGACACAGCTTTGTTTGATAGTGTCCCTATTCCTATTTATGATAATTCCATGCAATACGTAAGGGAATCCGCTATGGAATGTTCCTATTGGAACTCAAGGGATACCATTGGACAATATATACCGGAATACGGCATTCAGGTATATTATTCCTTTGAGTGCCAGGAGAAATGATTGAAGCGCCCCTACCCCGGCCTTCGGCCGCTGCCTATTCCCTTTTGCCTATTGCCTTTTGCCTATTCCCTTAAAAATCGTATCTTTGCCTTCCGTATTTAAAACAAAGGCAATGACGAAAAAAATCCTCCTGATAGATGCTATGGGCTTGATATTCAGAGCGTACTACGCGATGATCAAGAGTCCGCGATTCACCACCAAGGGGCTGAACACCTCCGCGATGCTCGGCTTCACCAACTCGCTGTACGAAGTGCTCAAGAACGAGAAACCCACCCACGTGGCCGTGGCCTTCGACACCGGCGCGCCCACCTTCCGGCACGTCGAATACGAACACTACAAGGAGAACCGCGAGGCCACACCCGACGACATCGTAACATCCATCCCTTACATCAAACGCATCCTTGACGCCTTCCAGATTATGATGGTCGGCATCGACGGCTACGAGGCGGACGACCTGGTCGGTTCGTTGGCCAAACACGCTGAAATCGAGGGCTTTGAGGTGCTGATGCTCACCTCCGACAAGGACTACGGTCAACTCGTTTCCGACCATATCCGCATGTACAAGCCCGGCAAGTTCGGGCAGCCGGCGGAAATCCTCGGCGTACAGGAGATTTGCGAGAAGTACAAGATTGAACGTCCTGAGCAGCTGATCGATATGCTCGGTTTGTGGGGCGATAGTTCCGACAATATCCCCGGCGTGCCCGGCATCGGACAAGTACGCGCCCAAAAACTGCTCGCCAACTACGGCAGCATCGAGGAGATGTATGCCCGCAACTTCGACAAGGACAACGAGAAGACCCGCACCCTCATGAACCAGTACAAGGAGCAGGCCTTCCTCTCTAAAGAGCTGGCTACCATTATGATAGATATCCCTATGGAGTACAACTTTGACCAAATGGCCTACAACGGTCCCAACCCGCAAAAGCTCAAAGCCATCTTCGACGAACTGGAGTTCAAGGCCCTCACCAAACGCATCTTTACGGATTTGTCGCTACAGATGCCGCAACCGCAAGCCGCTCCCGACCTTTTCTCCCCCATCGAAGAAGCCACTCCGCAAAGTAACGAGGAACCTCAACTCCCTAAAACTGTCTTCGAACTTCCCAAAATCGTGGAAATATCTTCGCCAGAAGATATAATACGTACAGATTCACGCGATCCGCGGAGATCTAAAATTGAGCGAAGCGAAATAATCTTCTTTACGTGGATTTTCCAACAAGAACGCATTGCCGGATTCGCCTTCGCCTTCGACGAAACCACCACCTATTGTCATTGGGTAGAAAACGAACATCGTCACTATCAGGAGTTTATAAAGCTGATTTTCGGGGAACCGCGCACCGTGGTCATGCACGACTGCAAAAACACCTACAAGTACCTCCGGTCGTTCCGCGTGGAGCCGAAATGCACCTTCTGGGACGTGCAAATCGCCCACTACTTGCTTCAACCCGAGCGCAAACATCAGCTCAACGACCTCGCCCTCAGCTACTTCGACTGCGAGTTGACGGAGACCGGAAAATCTTCGCCCGCACCCGAAAACGAACAGATTCTGTTACTGCAAAAACTCTATCCTTTGTTGGATAAAGAACTGAAAGAGAATAAGTTGTCGGATTTGTTCACGCAGATGGAAATGCCGCTTGTACCGGTTCTGGCCGACATGGAATACACTGGTGTGAAGGTCGATGTCGATACTTTGCAGCAGAACTCCGATACCATGAACGCTGAGATTGCCGCCATCGAGCAGCAGATTTACAATTACGCTGGCGAAACCTTCAACATCGGTTCGCCCAAGCAGTTAGGGGAGATTCTCTTCGAGAAGATGAACCTCGTGAAGAATGCCCGTCTGACCAAGAGCAAGCAGTACCAGACCGGTGAGGAGGTGCTCAAGAAGATGGCCTACAAGCACCCGATCGTGCCGCTGATCTTGGAGTGGCGCAAGCTGTCGAAGCTGAAATCCACCTACATTGACGCACTGCCGCAGCTCATCAACCCGAAGACGGGGCGCATCCATTCGACGTTCACCCAGACGATTACGGCCACGGGGCGGCTCAGCTCCCTCAACCCGAACCTGCAGAACATCCCCGTGCGCACCGAGCGCGGCCGCGACATCCGCAAGGCGTTCGTGCCCTCCGACGGCAACGTGCTGCTTGCCGCCGACTACTCGCAGATCGAGCTCCGCATCGTCGCGCACGTGTGCCAGGATGAGCGCATGATCGAGACCTTCCGCAACAACGAAGACATCCACGCGACGATGGCCGCTCACATCTACGGCGTTGACAAAGAGGAGGTTACCGCCGACATGCGCCGTGCCGCCAAGACCGTCAACTTCGGGATTCTGTACGGCATCTCCGCCTTCGGTCTCGCCGACCGCCTGCAGATTCCGCAAGCCGAGGCCAAGCAGCTCATCACCGACTACTTCCGCAGTTTTCCGAAAATCTCGGATTATCTGAACGACACGCTGGATTTCGCCCGCGAGCACGAGTATGTGGAAACGCTCATGGGCCGCCGCCGCAACATCCGCGACATCAACGCGAAGAACGGCGTCTTGCGGGCCGCCGCCGAGCGCAACGCCATCAACGCGCCCATCCAAGGCACCGCCGCCGACCTCATCAAAATCGCCATGGTACGCATCTATCAAGCTATGAATGAGCGGAATATGCGCAGCAAGATGATCCTGCAAGTCCACGACGAGCTCATCTTCGACACCTGTCCCGACGAGTTGGAAGCCCTCTCAACCCTCGTGCGCGAGCACATGTCGGGCGCCATGCAGCTATCGGTGCCGTTGGACGTGAACATCAACAGCGGCAGCAACTGGTTGGAGGCTCACTAAAATGCAAAAACTCTGCACTTGCGAAAATTTTGTATCTTTGCAGGTTTTAATTTTGGATAGGAATGTTTACTGGAATCATAGAGAAAACTGGCAAAATCGTTAAGATTGAACAAGATAGAACCAATTTCGACTTCACGTTGGAAGTGGACTTCGCGGATGAATTGAATATTGACCAAAGTATGGCGCACGACGGCTGTTGTCTCACCATCGTGAAGCTGGACAAAGAGAAGAAACAGTATGTGGTCACGGCTATGGAAGAGACGATGCTGAAAACCAATCTCGGCACATGGAAAGTGGGCGACGAGGTGAACCTCGAACGCAGTATGCGTATGGACGGCCGTTTCGACGGGCACATCGTGCAAGGTCACGTTGATCAAACGGCTGTCTGCGAGAAAGTGGTGGATGAGAACGGCAGCTGGCGGTTCTATTTCACCTACGACCCTGAAAAGAACAACTTCACCGTCCCAAAAGGTTCCATCTCCGTTAACGGCGTGAGCCTCACAGTGGTGGATTCCGAAAAAGGCCGTTTTTCCGTAGCCATCATCCCCTATACCTACAAAGTCACCAACTTCCACAACCTGAAACCCGGCTCCGTGGTCAACATAGAATTCGATGTATTCGGAAAATATGTACAACGCCTTTTGGACGAATATTTTGCGAATAAAACAAAATAAAAGAACTATTTCCTCGTTAATCACTTTTCATTAAAAAGAACAAATCGTTGAAGAAGAAAACAAAAATATTCGCCAAAATGGGTATCAGTCTGCTGGTCATAGCAGCACTGACAGGTTGTTCTACCTCCAAGAACACCTTTCCAAACCGCGCATACCATAATGTAACATGCAAATACAACGTCTATTGGAACGGCAACCAGGCGATGAAAGAGGCGGAGAAGGCATACGCCAAACTCTCTAAAGACAACTTCACGGCCACGCTGCCGATTTACAACTATCCGGACAAATCCGAGCTTGGTCCCTGCTTGTCCCATCTGGACCGCACCATCGAGAAATCCTCGAAGGCCATCCACAAACATTCAATGATGATCAAGGGCAAGGAATACGTCAAAACCATTGACGACGCTTATTTCCTGATGGCCAAATCCTATTTCTACAAGCAAGACTACGTGCAGGCGCAGCGTGTGCTGAACTACATCGCGCACACCTACCCGAAGTCGAACGTCCGCAACGAAGCGGAGGTACTGCTTGCCCGTGCCCAAATGCGGCAAGGTTACTATTCCAGCGCCGATGAGCTGCTGGAAACCATTCGCTACATGAACGAAAAGAAGAACAAGAAGAAATTCGCCGTGCTCTTCAACGCCGCAAAAGCCGAATACCACCTCACCGCCCCCGACGGCGATGTGCAGGAAGCTATAGATTACATCAGTAATGCGCTTGACAACAAACCCAAACGGGATTTCCGCACCCGGCTGCAACTTATCCTTGGCGAACTCTACGAAAACCTCGGTCAACAGGCGGAAGCCCAAAAAAACTTCAAAACAGTCATCAAAAAATCCGACAATTATGAGATGACATTCTGCGCCCAGATGCATTTGGCTGCCAATTACGATGGAACCGAGTCAAACCGTAACGCCATCACAAAGCAGCTCAACAAAATGCTGAATGACAAAAAGAATGAGAACTACCGTGACCAAATCTATTATGCTTTTTCTGAAATCGCCCGCATTGACGAAGACCAAGACCTCCGCATAGACTATCTGGCCAAATCCGTGGCAACCTCCACCGAGAACAATTACCAGAAAACATTCTCTTCTATCGCCTTGGCTGATTTGTATTTCGAGGAAAACGAGTACCGCGAGGCGCAACACTACTATGACACCGCTATGTTGTCTATCCCTAAAAACTACCCAAACTACGAACAACTTCAGAAAAAATCCAACGTCTTAAAGGATCTGGTGGAGAAATTGGACGAAATTGACCTGCAAGACAGTTTGTTACGCATCGCTAACCTGCCGGAAGCACAGCGGAACGCCTGGGTGAGAAAGATGATTGCCGACTATACCGAGGCTGAGCGAAAAGCTGCCCAAGAAGAGGCTGAACGAATGTTGGCCATGCAAAACGCCGCTTCCTACACGAACATCAACAACAGCATGAACAATTCTAACGGCAAATGGTATTTCTACAACCAATCTTTGGTGACCGCCGGTCAACAGGACTTCTACCGCCGTTTCGGAAACCGAAAACTGGAGGATAACTGGTTTATCAGCAACAAGACACAGATTTCGTTCGACGACATGGCTCTGATGAATGACCCGTCACTGACCAGGGATACTGTAGAATACGATGAAGACGGCAATCCGATTGCCACCCGTGAAACCGACCCCACCAAGGAGGCCTACTACTTGCAAGACCTTCCCTTGACCAAAGGAGCTAAAGACACTGCCAATGCTATAATAGCCAAAGATTTATATGAGACTGGTTTCATGTATCAGGATCTTTTGAATGATACAAAACGTGCCTGTACCTCTTTTGAATCTTTGCTCCAACGTTACCCGAAAAGCGAATATGCTCTGCCCGCTATTTTCATGCTATACACTCTTTATCACAACGCCAATGATCCCAAAGCGGAAACATACAAAAACACCCTGCTGACCCAATATCCAGAAACCGACTATGCCAAACTGATTCAAGATCCGGACTATTACAACAAACTGGCCGCCAAAGAGAAATTGTTGGAAACAAAATACGCCCAAGTGTATGAGGATTTCTCCAACAAAAGATGGAGGAATGTGGTAACCGCTGCAGATGAGGCCATCCCAAATTGTAATGACCCAGAATTGAAATCCCAATACGCCTATCTGCGTGCTGTGGCTGCCGGGCAAGTATATAACCAAGACACGCTGATCGCCGGGCTAACCAACATCGTGACCCAGTACAATAACATGCCCGTGGCGGAACTGGCACGCATTTATCTGTCTAATTTCTCCTCTGAGCAGATTCAGAAAAGCCTCGGCATTGAAAACGAAGAAAAGAAAGAGGAAATTTTACAAGAGGTCACCCAAACTAACGCACCAAAAAAAGAAAGCATTTTTGAATTCAAACCCACAGATCAACATTATGTGGTATTATTGGTGAAAACCGCTGAAATGCCCCTTCAATCGGTCAAACAGGATCTTTCTAATTTCAACAACACTTACTTTAGTTTGAAAAAACTAACCTTGAGCAGCTTCTTAATTGACAATAAACGTCAAATGATCACCATCTCCAAATTTGACAACAAAGACGATGCCATGGATTACTACTATATTTTGGTAAAGAGCGATACTTTCCAACCAATTATTGAAAGTGGTATCATTGAAGTGTTTGCCATGAGTTCATCCAATTACACCTCTTATTACAATAAACGGGACAGCCGTGGTGACTATCCTGAATTTTTCAAAGATAATTACTTAAATAATCAATAGAAATAAAAACTGAAGAGAATGAAAGAAACTGATACTCGTGAATACGGCGGTTCGGCCGTAAACGTCATTGCACAAGGAACCCAGCTGCAGGGTAATATGATCACCGCATCCGACTGCCGGATTGACGGTGCATTGCGTGGAAACATCGAATCCAAAGCCAAAATCATCATCGGTCGCAGCGGTGTGGTGGAAGGTAACATCAAATGCGCCAACATCGAAATTGAGGGCAACGTGAAAGCCGAATCTCTGATTGTTTCAGAACTGTTGGCCCTGAAAGCCACTGCCAACCTTATCGGCAACATCGAAACTGGCAAGATTGCCATTGAACCCGGTGCGGAATTCTCCGGAAACTGCAAAATGCGTAACAATCGCGTCGCTCCGCAACCGAATGTGCCGCAATCTGAACGCAAGTAATTCATGTCTGATCCGGAGCCATCCCCAAAGGAATCTCCCATACATCAATATGCCGTTTACTCCAATCTGGCTTTTGAAATGGGAGCTGTTATTGCATTGGGAGTGTTCGGAGGCATCAAATTGGACAGTCTATTGAATATCAGTCCGTTATTTACTATTTTGTGTTCCTTGGCAAGTATCGCTGTCGCTATGTTTCTGGTCATTCGGTCTCTGACAAAACCTCAAAATAAAGCCAAACATGAGCAAAAAAATACCCATTAGGAAGTTTTCCTTCCGCATAATTGTCTTTTCAGTCATTATTGCCGGACTTTCTTTGCTTTTCCAATGGCTGTTTCCCCAATACGCCACTCCCGCGTTGCCTTTTATTGTGCTTTTTTTCTTTGCCATCACTCTGCTGACCCTCTATATTGTGCTGCGGAACAATGACGGGCAAGAAGGCAAGCGATTTGTCTCCGCATACATGCTTTCCCGCACCATAAAAACACTCTCCTGTTTGCTGTTTCTCTTTCTGTATATTTTTCTGAACAAAGAAGATGCCGTAAAATTCGCCATAGCGTTTATGGTGATCTACTTCTTATTCGCCATCTTTGAAGTGGTGGTCTTAAAAAAAGAAAATGAATAAGAAATCGCTTTTATATAACGGTAAGTCAAAACAGCTTTTTGCCACAGAAAGCTCGGAATACATCATCATGTGCTTCAAAGATGATGAAACGGCTTACTACGGGGTGAAAAAAGCCACAATTCCCAACAAAGGAATATTGAACAACAAAATTTCCTCTTTGATTTACCAATATCTGAAGGATAATGGTATCCACACCCATTATGTGGAACAATTGAACGAAGCGGAACAGCTGTGCCGCCGCGCCACCGCACTGCCGCTCGAATTCATCGTACGCAACGTGGTCGCCGGCACACTCGCCCGTCGTCTCGACATTGAAGAGGGCACCATACCCAAAAAGACTATCTTTGAAATCTGCCTCAAAAACGATACGCTTCGGGATCCTCTAATCAACCATTTCCATGTCGAAGCATTAGGCTACGCTGACAGGAGGACTTTGACAGAAATTCATGAAATCTTGTGTAAAATTAATGATCTATTGTTGAATTTATTCAAGAAAATACGAATTGACTTGGTTGACTTCAAAGTGGAATTCGGAATTGACACCATTGGCAGAGTGATGTTGATTGATGAGATTTCCCCCGACACTGCCCGTTTCTGGGATTCCGAAAGCCACGAAAAATTAGATTGCGATCTGTTCCGACGCGACCTTGGAAATGTGGAAGTGGCTTATAAAGAAGTTCTTACTCGTTTGGAAAAATTTCTCTGTCATGGATAAGAAAACGCTTCGCCAGCAAATCCGCGTCTTAAAAAAACAACATTCTTCGGAAGAGCTACTGGTCCAGTCCGAAATAATATTGCAACGGTTGGCAGCTCATCCCTGTTTTCTTCAAGCAGAAAAAGTAATGCTCTACGCATCTTTGCCAGACGAGGTGCAAACCCTTGACTTCATTGAGACCTGGCGTCATCAGAAAACCATCATCCTTCCCACCGTGGTTGGAGATGACATTATTCCTGTGGAATTGGCTGAAAATGTAGATTTTGCAGAGGGTGATTTCCATATCCCCGAACCTCAAAACCATCCTTACACCGGCAATTTCGACCTGATAATAGTTCCGGGAATGGCCTTTGACGCTGACGGTCACCGACTGGGGCGCGGACGTGGCTATTACGACCGTTTCCTTTCCCAGCATCCACAAGTCTATACTATCGGTATTTGCTTTGATTTTCAATTGATTCCCGAAGTTCCCTCTGAACCTCACGACCGAATTATTGACGAAATCATCACGTTGTAAATTCCGCCACTTTTTCACATTTTCTTTGGCTCTTTGTGTCCAAGGAAATGTTATCTTTGCAGGTTTTTATTATCGTCAAAAGTGGAATCTATCGAAGAATATTTTGATATACTTTTTCAAGGTCAAGAGCCCAAAACGCTATATGAACCCATCCTTTACACACTAATGCAACCAGGCAAACGCCTGCGACCGCAATTGGTTCATATTGCTGCCGATATGTTTGACGGGAATAGCGAAGATATTGATTTGGTGGCATCTGCCTACGAGATGCTGCACAACTTCACACTAATCCATGACGATATTATGGACAAGGCGGATATTCGCCGCGGACACCCCACCGTCCACAAAAAATGGAACACCAACGTCGCCATTCTTTCCGGTGACGCCCTTGTGGTCACTGCTTTGCTCCAGATTCACAAGCTGTCCTGTGACCCTGAAATCGTGTTGGCCGTGGCCAAACTCTTCGCTCAAGTCAGCATGGAAACCTGCAAAGGCCAGCAATACGATCTGGATTTTGAATCCGCAAAGACGGTTACCATTGAACAATATTTGAGGATGATCCAGATGAAAACCGCTACGATGTTCGCCGGATGCCTGAAATCCGGCGGACTGATTGCTAACGCGGACGAAGAGAGCCTGCAGGCATTATATGACCTCGGCATCCACCTCGGCATTGCTTTCCAATTGGCGGATGACCTTCTGGATGTTTATGCTGACACTAAAATATTCGGGAAAGCTGTCGGTAGCGACATCAAAGACAATAAAAAGACCTTCATCTATTTGAAAGCGATGGAATTAGCTGATGAAAATCATTCTCGTCGTCTTCAAACACTGTTTTCTTCTTCTGGCATGGATGAAAAATCAAAATTCCAAGAAGTCAAAGCTATTTTCGATGCCGTAAACGTGAAACAAGCCACCGAAGAGAAGATATCCCTTTATATTGACAAGTGTTTTGAAGATATTGAACATATCCATACTGACGAAACAAAAAAAACACACGTCAAGTCTCTCATCCAACAATTAAAAAATCGTTCTAAGTAGATGGCACAGGATAACAGCAAACGATATTACATTATTGTGGCCGCTTTGGGTGTTCTTCTTTGCCTTTACACCTTTAAGCTGTTCTCCCTACAAGTGCTGAACAAATCTTACAAACGTCAGGCTAATGAGAACGCCATCCGTGAAATCACTATTCATCCTGCGCGGGGCTTCATTTACGACCGCAACGACTCTCTGCTTGTCTATAACGATGCGGCATACGATTTGATGGTTGTTCCCAAGGAAATGCGGAAGTTCGACACGATGGAACTCTGCCGAGTGCTGGGATTGGAAATCGAAGATGTCAGGAAGAAATTAGAGAAGGCTGCCACCTATTCCGCCAGCGTACCCTCTCTATTCAAACAACAGATATCTAAGGAAGATTACGGCTATTTACAGGAAAAAATGTCTGAATTTCCTGGATTCTTTGTGCAAAGCCGTACCTTACGTTCTTATCCGCAACCCATTGCGGCTCATATTTTGGGGTATGTTAGCGAAGTCGATGAACAAGATATTGAAAACGACAGCTATTACAAAATGGGGGACTACATTGGGAAAAGCGGCATTGAAAAGGCTTACGAGTCGGTGCTGCGCGGAGTGAAAGGCAAGCGTAAAGTACTGGTGGATGTCCATAACCGCGAAATGGGAGCTTACGATAACGGAGCGGAAGACATTGTGGCGATTCCCGGAACCTCCATCTGGAGCACACTGGATATGCAGCTGCAACGTTACGGCGAAGAACTGATGTCTGGGAAACGGGGTGCCATTGTAGCCATTGAACCGAAAACCGGTGAAATCCTGTGTCTGATCTCCAGCCCGAATTATGATCCGAACCTGCTTGTCGGTACCGCCCGCCCCAAAAACTACGGCAAACTGATGATGGATTCGGAAAAACCTTTGTTTAATAGAGCGTTGATGGCCGCCTACCCTCCTGGCTCCACGTTCAAGCTTGCCAACGGATTGATTGCCTTACAGGACCATGTCATCACCACTTCTACTGTCTATTCCTGCTCTGGCGGTGGTTATCATATTGGCAGTCATGTGGTCCACTGCCACAACTGCGGCGGTCTAAACATCTACAGTGCCATCCAACGCTCCTGCAATACATTCTTCTGCCGCGCCTTCTATAACATCCTTTCTAACCGCTCCAAATACAAAAACATTGACGAATCCTATTCCGCGTGGTTGGATTACATGAGATCCATGGGTTTTCTGCAAGTGTTTAACACCGATCTTCCATACGAATTAAAAGGTCGTATTCCCACCGCTGAGGATTTCGATAAAAAATATAACAACAGCTGGAACGGCAATACGGTGGTGTCTATGGGCATCGGTCAGGGCGAGGCGGCCGTCACCCCGTTGCAAATGGCTAACATGCTGGCTGTTATAGCCAACAAGGGTTATTACATCCGTCCTCACGTGGTCAGGGCCATCGGACGGAAAGACAGTCTGAACACGCAATTCAACGAGAAGGTCTATTCCAAAATAGAACCACGGCACTTTGAGACAGTACTTCAGGGCATGAAAATGGTAGTGACTGCAGGTACGGGGCGCGGAGCCGCTATCCCCGGGATTGAAGTGGCTGGTAAAACAGGCACCGCACAAAACCCGCATGGACGCGACCACTCCGTGTTCGCCCTTATCGCCCCAGCCAACGACCCGAAAATCGTCATCTTCTGCCTCGTGGAGAACGGCGGTTTCGGTGCCACCGTGGCCTGTCCTATTGCCAGCCTTATGGCCGAATACTACCTCAACCGTAAAGTCGAACGCACCGACCTCGAACACAGAATGAAAGAACTAACCGTAAAGTAAGAGTAAACCATGCCAAAACTGGATCCATATAATAAGATGTCCAAGGGCTTTGATGTCCGACTGATATGTTACTACCTCGCTTTGGTCATCATCGGATGGATTACTATATATTCCACTTGCTATATTCCCGATGGTTCAACACCCATCTTCGATTTTGGCCAGCCTTACAGCAAACAGATGCTTTGGATTGGCACTTCCATTGTATTAGCAACTGTTATTTTGTTGATAGACAGCGGCATAATACAGCACTATGCCTATTTTTTCTACTTATTCTGCCTGCTACTGATGATTCTCGTCATATTTATAGGGGCGGAAATCAATGGGGCAAAATCTTGGATTAAGATTGGCAGCTTCAGCCTGCAACCAACTGAATTTATGAAAGTTGCCACCGCATTAGCAATGGCCAAATTCATGCAAGAAGGCAAAACCGCTAATGAACGTCGCTATGTTTGGGTTGCACAAATCGCCCTCATCACCTTACCCATCCTTGTTGCACTGCTTCAACACGATGCAGGTTCAGCGCTCGTATTCTTTTCATTCATCATTCTCTTCTACCGCGAAGGATTGAGCGCAGAATTCTTGGTGCTCGGCATAATTGCGGCTATCCTCGCATACATCACGCTGAAATTCAACGAAATATACTCCATCGCCTTGATTACGGTGGTTTTCATCGTCTTTATGATTCTCAACCGCACCGAGAAAAAGAAGATTCGCCGCAACGTCATCGTCTATCTGGCCAGCATCGTGTTCGTATTCTCCGTCTATTTCCTGTACGATCATGGACTCGAACCACACCAAAGATCTCGCATTGACACGATTTTGGGCAAAACCTCCGACCCGCTCGGTGCAGACTTCAACCTCAACCAATCGAAAATCGCCATCGGTTCAGGCGGATTCTTCGGCAAAGGCTACCTTCACGGCACACAAACAAAACTCAATTTCGTGCCGGAACAAAGTACTGACTTCATCTTTTGCGCCATCGGTGAGGAATGGGGATTCTTTGGCACTCTTGTGGTGTTTGGGCTCTTTGGCGCATTGATTTTCCGAATACTAAAACTCTCTGAAAAACAGCGAAATCCGTTTGTCCGCTATTACGGCTATGGCATCGCCGGCATCTTTGCCATCCACTTTTTCATCAACATCGGCATGACCATCGGCGTGCTGCCCATCATCGGAATCCCACTGCCCTTCATCAGCTACGGTGGCTCTTCTCTGTGGGCCTTCACGATGATGCTGTTCTGCTTTATCAAACTTAATGACAATTAGCGATGAAAAGATGAAAAGAAGGATTTGATTCTGCTTCAATAACCTATAATCATTACAAATGGAAGAACTTAACGAAACCTCAACATCCATCTTGACTGACATGGCGACTGCCTATGCCGGGAAAAAACCAATATCCTGTATGCCTTTGGCCCAATCCGGTTCCCACAGGCGTTATTACCGCTTCACATTTGAGGACGGTAACACCTTGATTGGCACTTATAACGAAGATGTGACGGAAAACAAGGCTTTTTTTGAATATACCCGCTTCTTCGCCGCTCAACAGCTGAACGTTCCTGCTCTTCTGACTGTTCACGAAGACCAGAAACACTACCTGCTGAACGATCTCGGAACCCATACTCTCTATGACAAACTCTGCGAAGTTCGCAAGAACAATGGTGATTTTCAGGAAATTATGGACTATTACAAGAAGGTGGTTGCTGCCCTGCCCAAGTTCCAAATAACGGCAAAGAAAGGGCTTGACATGTCAGTTGCCTATCCTCGCGCCGCCTTCGACCGTCAATCTATGCAGTGGGACCTTAATTATTTCAAGTATTATTACCTGAAAATGGTCTATATTCCATTCAACGAGCAACTGTTGGAGGATGATTTTCAGCGATTTATGGATTATCTGCTCAATGTTGATGATCATTACTTCCTCTATCGGGATTTCCAGTCGAGAAACATCATGGTATATCAAGATGATGTCTGGTTTATTGATTATCAAGGAGGTAGAAAAGGGGCGTTGCAATATGATATAGCCTCGCTGTTGTATGACGCCAAAGCGGATCTCTCTCCTGAAATCCGGCAGGAACTGTTGGAATGCTATATGGACAATTTGTCACAACTCATCTCGATAGATAGAAAACAATTCACGGCCGATTTTAACGCTTTCGCGCTCATCCGCATCATGCAGGCAATGGGGGCATACGGCTACCGAGGCTACTTTGAACGTAAGGCACATTTCCTGCAAAGCGTGCCGTACGCTATTCGCAACATACGCTATCTTCTGTCACAGAATGCTTTACCGGACAATCTTCCTGAATTACGTCGTGTGTTGCAAACCGTGGTGGACAGCTATGCGGAACCCGTTAAGGAAAGTTCCGATATACTAACAGTTACAGTACAAAGTTTCTCCTTTAAGAAAGGGATTCCCGAGGACAAATCCGGTAACGGCGGCGGATTCGTTTTCGACTGCCGCGCCTTGCCAAATCCGGGTCGTGAGAAAAGGTACACCTCTTTCACTGGCAAAGACAAATGTGTCATCGAATATCTGCAACAACACAAAGAGGTGGAAACTTTCGTGAATCACGTATGTGCGTTAGTCGATATGTCGGTGGACAACTACCTGGAACGCAAATTCACGCACTTGACAGTGAACTTCGGCTGCACCGGTGGTCAGCATCGCTCTGTTTATTTTGCGGAACAAACTGCCGCTCATCTGCGGACCAAATACCCGCAAATCAAGATTGAATTGCGACATAGGGAGAGGGATAGTTAAACCTCGTAGCCATCAACAATAGATTTGTCGTATGACAATTTTACCTACCATTAGGAAAAACCAACAATATCGTTCTTACTCTTTCGAGCGATGTTTCATCCAGAAAAACATGCCCCAATAGGCGAGCGTCACGCCAAGGGTGATGCCCACCACTATCGGGAATCGCTGCTTCAGCGAGGAGAAAGTGATGGGTATCAGCAGAGCCGCCAACAACATGAAATAACGCAAAACAGCCTTCATGCTACTTTAATTTAGCCAGTTGCTCCTTGATGATACGGATTTTTTCTTCCGCATCGGCCTGTTTCTTGCGCTCGATATCGACCACTTGCTGTGGCGCGTTATTCACGAAACGCTCGTTGGAGAGCTTCTTCAACACATTCTGCAGGAAACCCTCCGCATATTTCAGATCAGCTTCCAGTTTCTTGATTTCCTCGTCCATATCCACCAGTCCGGTCAAAGGCATGGAATACTGGATTTTGTTTTCGATGAACGAAGCCCCGTCAATGTCTTTACTTTCCAGATAGTTAATATGTTCCAGATTGCAAAGTTTGGCAATCACCGCGTCGGTGGCGGGATTGGCGGCTGACGGATTGGTATAAACGTTGAGCGTAAGGGCTTTCTTTTGCGGGATGTTCTTCTCCGTTCTGATGCGACGCACCTGGTCAATGACCTTACGGGCGGCGGCGAAATCATCCAGCACTTTCTGGTTCACTTCAGATTCCACCTCGGGCATCTTCGTCATCATAATGGACTCCTTCTCGCCTCTTTGACGCATCGTCTGCCACAATTCTTCCGTGATGAACGGCATGAACGGGTGCAAAATCTGCATCAGCACTTCGAAAATGTCGATGATTTCCCGGTAGGTCTTGCCATCGATAGGCTGCTGAAAACCGGGTTTCACCACTTCGAGGAAGCAGGAGCAGAAATCGTCCCACACGAGTTTGTAGATGTCCATCAGGGCTTCGGAAATGCGGTAGCGTTTCACATTCCACTGCACGCCTTGCAGCACTTCCGTCATACGCTCGTGAATCCAGGTTATAGCGGTTTCGGTGTGCAGCGGCTGCGGCAGATTATCATCAACCTGCCAGCCTCTTACCAAGCGGAAGGCGTTCCAAAGTTTGTTGCTGAAATTACGACCCTGTTCGCACAGAGATTCGTCAAACAGCAGGTCGTTGCCGGCGGGCGAACTGAGCAACATACCGAAACGCACGCCATCGGCACCGTATTTCTCCATCAGCATGATGGGATCGGGCGAATTGCCGAGCTGCTTCGACATCTTGCGGTGCAACTTGTCGCGCACCGTACCCGTGAAATAGACATCCTTGAACGGAATCTTGCCGCGCCATTCCAGACCGGCCATGATCATACGCGCCACCCAGAAGAAGATGATGTCGGGGGCCGTGATCAAAACCGCCGTCGGATAATAGTAGTTGATTTCCGAATTGTCGGGATGACGGATGCCATCGAACACGGAAATCGGCCACAACCACGAGGAAAACCACGTATCCATCACGTCTTCGTCCTGCTTCAAGTCGTTGGCAGTCAGATTCAGATCGGGGAATTTCTGATGAGCGATGTTCAAAGCCTCGTCGGCATTGTGTGCCACCACAAATTCGTGGTTCGGCAGGTACCAAGCCGGAATGCGGTGCCCCCACCAAAGCTGGCGACTGATACACCAGTCTTTGATGTTCTCCATCCAGTGTGCGTAAGTGTTCTTGAACTTCTCAGGATGGAAATTAATGTCGCCGTTCATCACGGCATCGAGGGCGGGTTTCGCCAGCTCACCCATCTTGCAGAACCATTGCATAGAGAGTTTCGGCTCGATAACTTCGTTGGTGCGTTCCGAGAAGCCCACCTTGTTTGTGTAATCCTCAATCTTCACGAGATTGCCACCTTCCTCCAACAACGGAATAATGGCCTTCCGCGCCTCAAAACGGTCCATGCCCACGAGGAACTGCGCGTTCTCGTTCAGCGTGCCGTTGTCGTTGAAGATATTGATGGTCTCCAGATGGTGCTTGATGCCGAGGTTGTAGTCGTTAATGTCGTGCGCCGGCGTAATTTTCAGCGCGCCGGTACCGAACTCGCGTTCCACATATTCATCGTAAATCAAAGGAATAGAACGGTTTACGACAGGAACGATGGCGCGTTTGCCTTTGTATTTGGCATAACGCTCGTCCTCAGGATGCATACAGATGGCCGTATCGCCAAGGATGGTCTCCGGACGGGTTGTGGCAATCGTGATGTACTCATTCTCCTCGCCCTCAATCTGATAGCGAACATAATAGAGTTTCGACTGCAACTCTTTGTAAATCACCTCTTCGTCGGAAACGGCGGTCAACGCTTTGGGATCCCAGTTGACCATGCGCACACCACGGTAAATCTTACCCTTGTTGTACAGATCGACAAACACGTCAGTCACGGCTTCCGACATCTCCGGATCCATGGTGAATTTGGTGCGCTCCCAATCGCAGGAAGCACCTAACTTGCGGAGCTGTTTGAGGATGATGCCGCCGTATTTCTCTTTCCATTCCCAAGCGTGCTTCAGAAATTCCTCCCGCGTAAGATCCTTTTTGTCAATGCCTTGCTCTTTGAGATAAGCCACCACTTTCGCTTCCGTGGCGATGGAGGCGTGGTCGGTGCCGGGCACCCAAACGGCGTTGAAACCCTTCATGCGGGCGCGGCGAATCATCACATCCTGTAAAGTATTGTTGAGCATGTGGCCCATGTGCAACACGCCCGTCACGTTCGGCGGCGGAATCACGATGGAATATGCCGGTCTGCTGTCGGGTTCGGAGTGGAAAAAGCGATTCTCCATCCAAAACTGGTACCATTTGTCCTCAACCGCAATCGGGTCGTATTTGGTATTGATTTCTGTAGCCATGTTTGTTCTAATCTAACCTGTTATATATTAACGATTTACAATGAAAATTTTCCCTTTTTGAAAGGAAGCGCAAAGATACAATTTTTTGTGAAAGATAATACTTTTCCTCTGTCCGTATGTATTCATAATTTGCGTATCTTTGCCGTCCAATTTTCAGATACAAAAAAAGTTAACGATATGGAAAGAATTTCAAAAAGAGTGCTGGGAATGCCGGCATCAGAAACATTGGCCATGACCGCATTGGCACGTGAGTTAAAGGATAAAGGTCAGGATGTCATCAGCCTGAGCATCGGAGAACCGGATTTCAATACGCCGGAAACCGTGAAGGAATACGCCAAACAGGCTATCGACGACAATTTCACGCATTATCCGCCGGTTCCTGGTTACGCCGACCTTCTGAAAGCCATCAGCCTTAAGTTCAAGAGAGACAACAATTTGGATTACACCACGCAACAGATTGTCGTTTCCACGGGAGGTAAACAAGCCATCTACCAAACGGTTATGGCTTTGGTAAACCCCGGTGACGAGGTGATTATCCCCACTCCTTATTGGGTTTCTTATCGTGCCATCGCGCAAATGGCCGAAGCTGAAATCAAGTACGTCCCTTGCAAGATTGAGAACGATTTCAAGATTACGCCCGCACAGTTGGAGGCCGCCATCACCCCGAAAACCAAGCTGATGATGTTCAGCAGCCCTTCCAACCCCACGGGTATGATCTATTCCAAAGAGGAACTCCGTGCCATCGCAGAGGTGGTTGCCAAACACCCGCAAATGATGATCATGTCGGACGAAATTTACGAACATATCAATTTCGTGGGCGGTCATGAGAGCATCGCACAATTCGATTTCATTAAAGACCAGGTGGTTACGGTCAACGGTGTGGCAAAAGGTTTCGCCATGACGGGCTGGCGTATCGGTTTCATCGGCGCTCCCGTGGAGGTGGCCAAGGCCTGCAACAAGCTGCAAGGACAGATCACTTCCGCCACCGGCTCCATCTCCCAACGCGCCGCATTGAGAGCCATGGAAATGGATCCCAAAACCTCGGAGGACATCATCAACATGCGGAATATCTTCAAGATGCGTCGCGATATGGTCTATGACCTGCTGAAACAAATCCCCGGTTTTGAGGTCACGTTGCCGCAGGGCGCCTTCTACTTCTTCCCGAAAGTGAGCAGTCTGTTCGGCAAACAGGTGCCTGCTGACTCCAAATTCGCCGCCCAGTACAACAAGACCGTTATTGAGAACTCCACCGACCTCGCATTCTACTTCCTGTTGGACGCCAGCGTTTCCACCGTACAAGGCACCGCCTTCGGCGACGACGACTGCATCCGCCTCTCCTACGCCACCTCCGAAGACCGCCTCAAAGAAGCCTGCAAACGCATCAAACAGGCCGTTGAAAATCTGAAATAATTAAAATAACAACTTCCTTAAGCAGCCCCGAAGGGGCAAGACGCGCGAAGCGCTAATAACCCCCACACAAGCGTCAGCGTTGTGTGGGGTTAACAAAACGAAAAAAATATGAACAAATTCAAGAAATTAGTGACGGTTATGGCCATCATCACAGGCATGGTGGCAGTCTCACAAGCGCAAAACATCCAATTCACCCTGCTGCACTCTAACTCAAACGAGGCGGTGGTGCGCGTGGATTTCGGCACCTTCCAAACGGAAACGGTTTCCGTGAACGGCGAGGATATGCAAAAACTGATCATGGCGGACGCTTATCCCGTCTTGAAAAAAGGCAGCCCGGAGTTGCTACAAACGGCATTCTCCTTGATTGTGCCCGAAGGAAGCAACCCTGAAACGGAAATCTTGGATGCGCAATATGCTGTTGTAGAGTCTTTTGCTTTAGCCCCATCCAAAGGTAGTCTTTACCGTAATGTGGATCCGGAAAATGTTCCATATACGAAAAATGCGGATTATCAAGCGGCCGACTACCTATTAGGCAATGCAATACAAACGGGCGAAACCTATCAGCTTCGCGATTACCAGGGAATGAATTTCAAGGTTTATCCTTTTGATTACAACCCTGTGGCACAGAAGCTGAAGATTTACTCTTCCGTGACGGTCAAGGTGACGTTCAACAGCACGAAATCCATTGCCACTGCTACCAAGAATAACCGTACATTCGATGCTGTGTATGCCAATCAGTTCTTGAATTACAGTGCCTTGCGCGGCACCCTTATAGGCGAAGAAGGTGACATTCTGATTATCTGTCCTGAAAACTTCATGGAAGCCATGCAGCCGTATGTTGACTGGAAAATCCGGAACGGCTATAACACTGAAATGGTTTCGGTGACTGCCGCCGGCAATAATGCCAATGCCATAAAAACCTACATCACAGATTATTACAACGAACACAATCTAGCTTTTGTGATTATTGTGGGTGACAATGCACAATTCCCCACCCCGACCGTCAGCGGAAACAAATCTGACAACTACTTCACGGAAATCGCCGGTAATGATAATTACCCCGACATCATTTTAGGCAAGATTTCCGCTGAAAACGTCGCGCAAGTGGAAACACAGGTGCAACGCTTCATCGAATACGAACAGAATCCGCCGGAAACCTCCCACTTCCCCTCTTTCATGGGCATCGCTTCCAGTCAAGGCCCTGGCGACAACAACGAGTACGACTACCAGCACATTCGCAATATCGACAATAAACTGCAAGATTACACCTATACATCTGGTTATGAACTGTTTGAAGGCAGTCAAGGTGGTTTGGACGCATCCGGAAACCCTACTGCTGCGATGGTGACAACGGGTGTTAACAATGGCGTCGGAATTATTAGCTACTGTGGTCACGGCGACGTGCAGATGTGGGTCACCACCAGCTTTAACAATAGCAATGTCAATAGTTTGACAAATGTCGGCAAGCTCCCGTTCATTCTTTCAGTGGCTTGTGTTAACGGTGAATACCACACGGGCACTTGTTTTGCCGAAGCTTGGCTGCGCGCCACTTATAACGGGCAACCTTCCGGGGCTGTCGGATTCACAGGTTCCACCATCAATCAACCTTGGAACTCGCCCATGTGCGCCCAAGATGCCATGATCGACCTGCTGATCGGCACCTCTCATAATAACCAAAAATCCACTTTTGGCGGAATGTTCTTCAACGGAATGATTCACATGCTGGATGTTTATAGTGATGCCGTGGATGTCTTCCGTACGTGGATTCTCTTCGGTGACCCCACGCTCCTGATGCGTACCGCTGAGCCCGAACAACTCGAAGTCACACATAATGCCATTTTTCCTGTTGGTATTCCCTCAGTAGTTTTCTCATCTACCGTTGAAAACGCTAAAATCTCCGTCACCCGGAACGGAGAAATCGTGGCTGTGGGACATATCACAAACGGTGAATACACACTCGAACTCAATGATATCTACTTACCAACTGACACATTGAAAGTTTTGGCCACAGCCACCAACTACCTTCCCTACGAAGGTATGGTGAATTTCATTCCGAATGAAGGACCTTACGTGATAGCCGGAGATTTGACCCTCACCGACCAGACTCTTCCGTTTGTGAACAACCGGCCCAACAATCTGCCTGAATTCGGTAAAACCATGTCAGTGACCCCACAACTTATCAACATCGGCAGCGAAGCCGCCAACAACGTGCGAATTAATGTCTCCACGGAGGATGAATTCATCAGCCTGAACAACCAAAGTCTAACCGTTGCAACGCTGCCTGCTCACGACACGCTGAACAATTCTCCCTCGTTCACCTTCAAGGTTCAGAATGTGGTGCCCGCCAACCATAACGCAACCATCAAAATGGAAATCATTTTCAACAATGACACGATAGTGCAATCCAAATCAGTGAAATTGTACGCACCGCAGCTGAATATCACCTCGCTGTCGATTGACGACGCAGAGACAGGCAACGGCAACCACAAAGCGGACTATGGCGAAACCATTAATTGCAACTTCACCATTTCCAACACGGGAAACATGCCTATCGTTGGCGGAAACATCTTCTTTGAAAATCAAGGCGATGAATTAAGTCTTCAGACTGACCCGATCTTTTTCCCAGCAATAGACGTAAATAGTACCGTTACGGTTACACTACCCGTTACAATTAGCAGCACAATCGAGGAACCAACTATATCTTATATCAAAGCTGGACTATGGGTCAATTATTTTTACGAATCCGCCTATTTCCCTGTTAAAATCGGAGCGGTGATGGAAGACTGGGAAACGGGGGACTTTTCCAATCTGAACTGGCAAAACACCTCTTCCGTCCCGTGGACTATCACCACAACATCACCATTTGAAGGCACCTACTGCGCCAAATCAGGAACTATCGGCAACAGTGCCAATACAACATTGAGAATCACAGACACCGCTACTGTCTCTGACAGCATCTCTTTCTTCTATAAAGTGTCCAGCGAGCAAAACTATGACAAATTGACGTTCAAAATTGATGGACAAACCAAAGATGAGTGGAGCGGAAACATTAGTTGGACCCGCGCTGCCTACCCGGTGAATGCTGGTCCACACACCTACACATGGACTTATTCCAAAGATTACTACGGAACCTCTGGCAAAGACTGCGCTTACATCGATGCTATTGCATTCCCTTGCGGAAAAGTGAATTATCCAGTTTCTATTCAAGAAATTGCACTAAACTCCGATTCTTATCAAGTTTGGCCAAATCCGGCCACAGATGTTCTTCATCTTCAATTACTGGATAATTCTGATAATCAAGGTTATACATACCAATTGTTAAGTCTTGCTGGCAAACTGTTGCAGGGCGGACGCTTGTCGGATAATACTGAAATTGATGTGAGGAGTCTCGTTTCAGGAATTTATTTCTTGAGAATAGAAAACAGCCTGCATCAGACACAAACTGTCAAATTCATCAAGAAATAGTCATGACCAAAACGAGACCGCTGATATTGGTTGTCAACGATGACGGCTACGAAGCCAGGGGTTTGGAGGCGATGATAGAAATTGCCAAGCCGTTGGGTGAAGTGGCGGTGGTGGTGCCTGACCGGACCCGCTCCGGCATGGGGCACGCCATCACTATGGGTGAACCGTTGCGTCTCACCAACTACAAAAACGAGGACGGGATTTCCTACTATAAAACCAACGGAACGCCTGTGGATTGCGTGAAGTTGGGCGAGAAAGTTGTGCTCCGCAATCGGAAAGTCGATTTGCTGCTGTCGGGTATCAACCATGGCTCCAACTCTTCCGTGAGCCTGATCTACTCCGGCACGATGGCCGCTGCCATTGAAGCCGCTTTCGACAACATTCCCGCCGTCGGGCTTTCCGTGCAGGACTACAGTCCGAACGCCGACTTCACTGCTTCGATACATTATGGCCGTCAGATTGTCGAAAAGGTGCTGGAAAAGGGGCTTCCTCCCTATATCTGCCTGAACGTCAACGTTCCGAAAGCACCACTCGAAGCTATCAAAGGTATCCGAATTACCCGCCAGTGCCATGCCACTTGGCATGAGGATTTGCAGGAACGCACGGACCCGTATGGCCGAAACTACTACTGGCTCACTGGCTGGTTAGAGCGTCTCGAAGAAGACGAAAGCACCTGCGAGGGAGCGCTTCAGCGTAATTATGTTTCCGTACAGCCCGTACAATTTGACTTGACGGCGCATCAATATATTTCTTCACTAAAATATTTGGAATTATGATGGATAAACTCAGAAGAGACTCTTACGGGATTGGCATCGCGCTGGGTGTGTTGGTTCCCGCTGCTTTATTTGGCATAATATACGGCATTTTCGCGCTGATTTTGCACTCCAATCCGCAGATGCTCGGAAACAACCCCAATCTGGTGAAAGTGTTGATTCCGAAATTCATTCTTATCGCGCTGATTCCCAACCTGTTTATTTTGCGCTATTACCTGTTGAAGTTAAAATTCGACAAAACCGGCCGCGGTATCATCGGAGCTACATTTGCGTGGGCAATCGTGTTTTTGGCCGCACAATTCCTCTTATAACAGCCAAAAGCCAAAAGCCAAAAGAGGCCCGGAAAAACCGAGCCTCTTTTTTTGTGGTTAGACAAAAATTTTGACTACTCCAAGCTGATAGCTTCGCACGGACAAACGTCAGCGCAAGCACCGCATTCGATGCAGAGATCAGGGTTGATGGAGTAAGCAGCGCCTTCAGAGATAGCCTCTTGAGGGCATTCGCCGATGCAGGTTCCGCAAGCGGCGCAAAGATCTTCACTAATTTTGTATGCCATACTTTTTTAATTGTTGTTGATTGAGCGGCAAAGATACACTTTTTATGAATCTCTGAACACTCGGGGAAAAAATTTATTTATAGGTTTCGGTTTATTTCGGGAGCGATAGATGGTTAACGAAACCAGAGGTTTAAAACGGTTCATGAAATCTGTAGGGGCGAATAATCATTCGCCCCTACAATAGACCCATTCAAATACCTGTTACAAAAAAACGCCCGATATTGCAATATCGGGCGTTTTTTTTGATCGATAGAGACGCACGACCGTACGTCTTTATAACGGGTTTTACTCCTCGTCCTTGTGCTCTTCTTCGTATTTCTTGATGATTTCGCTCTGAACATCGGCAGAAACTTGCTGATATTCAGCGAACTTCATGCTGTAAGAAGCACGACCGGAAGTGATGGAACTCAACGTGGTGGAGTACTTGTTCATCTCAGCCAACGGAATCTTAGCGTGGATCATCTGGAACGCGCCTTCGCTGTCCATACCCATCATGATACCGCGGCGGCCCTGCATGTCAGTCATCACATCGCCCATACGGTCGGCGGGAACGAAAATGTCAACATCATAGATAGGCTCCAGAATCTTCGGACCGGCGTTCTTGAAGGCTTCCTTGAAAGCGTTACGGCCAGCCAACTTGAATGCCAACTCGTTGGAGTCAACCGGGTGCATTTTACCGTCATAGATGTTCACCACGATGTCGCGGGCGTAAGAACCGGTGAGCGGACCCTCTTCCATCTTCTCCATGATACCCTTGAGGATAGCGGGCATGAAGCGGGCGTCGATGGCACCACCGACGATACAGTTGTTGAAGATCAGCTTACCGCCCCAAGGCAGATCGTAGGTCTCCGTGGCACGGATCGGGTATTTGGTCTGAGTGGGCATGCCTTCGTAGTAAGACTCGATAAGCATGTGAACCTCACCGAATTGACCGGAACCACCGGATTGCTTTTTGTGACGATACATAGCTTCTGCAGATTTCGTGATGGTCTCACGATACGGAATCTTCGGAGCATAGTATTCAATATCAATCTTGTTGAGCTTCTCAATCATCCATTTCACGATGTTGAGGTGTTGCTCGCCTTGACCGGAGATGATGAGCTGTTTCAGTTCCTTGGACTGTTCCATCTGGAAAGTAGGGTCAGTCTTGCGGATTTCGTTGAGGGCAGCACCCAATTTCTCATCGTCAGAGCTGTTGACGGCGCGAACAGCGGTACGGAACTTGGGATCCGGATAAACCGTAGGTTCAATCACGTCATCTCCCTTGGCAACGAGAGTAGAGCAAGCGGGAGAAGATTTCAGCTTGATGGTAGCCACGATGTCGCCGGCCACAGCCTTCTCCACTTCCACACGGTTCTTGCCGCAGAACGCGAGCAGCTGGGAAATACGCTCTTTAGTATTAGTGGTGGTGTTCAACAGGTCGTCAGCTTTCTTGATTTCGCCATCGGCAACCTTGATGAAAGCAACCTCACCGAGGTGTTGTTCGATACCAATCTTGAAAATGTAACCTGCGAAAGGATTGGCGGCGTTGCATTTGTGCTCGTTACCGTTGGTGGCTTTCATAGTGCGGCCTTCGTCGGGAGTCGGGCAGTTCTTGATGACGAGATCCATAAGGCGGTCAATGCCTTGGTCGGTCTTGGCGGCGATGCAAATCACCGGGAAAGTGCCGCGGTTGGCGATACCGAGTTTCAGACCACGAATCATTTCGTCTTCGGAAAGAGTACCCTCTTCGAAGTATTTGTCCATCAAAGCCTCGTCGTTTTCAGCAGCAGCTTCAATCAAAGCAGCGTGCATCTCTTCAGCCTTGCCCATCTGGTCAGCGGGGATATCTTCCACCACCATTTTGCCACCGTTGGCAGGGAATTTGAGCATCTTCATTTGCAGAAGGTCGATCACGGCGTCGAAGCCGATACCGGCGTTCACGGGATATTGGAAAGCCATGACGCTGCCGCCGAAATATTCCTTCAGCTGGTGCAGGGTCTCGTCGAAATTGGCTTTTTCGTGGTCGAGTTGGTTGACGGCAAACATCACGGGGATGCCAGCGGCCTTGGCGTGACGCCATTGGATTTCGGCACCCACATCGACACCGTTTTGGGAGTTGATGACCATGAGGGCGGTGTCCATCACGCGCAAAGCGGAAATTGTCTCACCAATGAAGTCGTCAAAACCGGGGCAATCAACCATGTTGATTTTCGTGCCGTTGAATTCGGCATACATGACAGAGCTTTGGATAGATTGTTGTCTTTCGAGTTCCACTTCACGGTAGTCGGAAAGTGTGTTCTTGTCCTCAACAGTACCTCTTCTGCTGATGACGCCGCCGTGAAATGCCATAGCCTCACAGAGAGTGGTCTTACCCGTGCGGTTACCGCCGATGACAGCGATATTTCTGATTTCTTTCGTTTGATAAACTTTCATTGGTGTATAATTAATTGATTTTTAATATTTTATATTTTTAACGTAATAGGGCGCAAAGTTACAAAAATTTTTGACATAAGGGGATGGTTGGAGAAAATTATTATCAAACAGCAAATGCACCATTCCGTTTGGCTGCCCTCCACAACCGGAAACAACACGCTTTTCCGAAACCCACAACATAACATTAAAACGAGGCCTCGACCGGCCAAACGGAAACTGGAACTCGCAAGGGCAGGCTGCAATCCTTTCATCGCCCATTCATCGCCTCATCGTGTCTTCGTCACGCGCACACCGGCGCGGGCATCAGCCTGGCGCAGTGATTGATGATATCGTTGGCATTGGCGAAACCGGCATCGCACACTCTTTTGTCCCTATTCCCGTCGTAGCCCATGGACAGATGCATGGTATTGTAGCCTATATTGACAGAATTAAGCAGCTTTCGGTCACGCTTGCCGGCCTCTTCCTTGTATTTTCGAATGTCGGGACGGCCTTTGCGTTTGGATATGCCAAACAAAGCGTCGAGGGCAATCAAGCAACCTTTCCATAGGTAGTCTCCTGCCGCCTTGATGTATTTGCTATCCGTATAGCTTTGCAGTTCCGGATCATACTTTGCCTTTTGGATGACCTCTTCCGCATTGGCCACATACCTGCGGGCTTCCTCAATAGGATCTTTCTTTTCCATATCTTCATGATTAAAATTCAATGCCGCAAAAATACATTTTTTTCAACACCAATCGTTGAAATGATAAAATATTTTTTACAGAGCGTTTTTTTACAATTAACTGTTAATTTTATTCTTGGGGCGTTCCGGCGCGGCGGCGAACAAATCATCCATCCGTTTGCCCGCAGGCCTGACGGTCTGCGAAAAAACGCACCTGCACCCGCATCGCTACCGAGCCCTTCTGCCCTATGGGCTGCTTCGCGTACGGTACAACCAAACAAACCGCCACCAACAAGCAGCCTCGCAACCCGCACAACCCGCAAGAGCAAGGACAACCGACCAACCTGCCACCCGCAAGCGAAAGCAGAAACGACCAGCAATTGCACCATTCCGTTTGGCCACCCTTCTCAACCGGAAACAACACGCTTTTCCGAAACCCACAACATAACGTTAACGCGACGCGCTGACCGGCCAAACGGAAACTGGAACTCGCAAGAGCTGGAGGTGACGGACGCGAACATCTCGCAAGGGCAGGAGGTAACGAAACACACCCAACTGCGAGGACACTGTTGGCTCCATTAAAAAAGGCGCAGCCTCCGGCCACGCCCAAACCTGCTAACTGCTAATTGCTCACGCGCACACAATCTTCGGCAGCAGCATCGCACAATTGTCGATGATAGCGTTGGCCCTTTCGAAGCCTGCGTCACAGATTTTCTTATCCCTGTTGCCATCGTAACCCATTACAAGGTGCATGGTCTCATAGCCGAGATTCAAGAACTTCAGTAACTTTCCATCTCTTTTCGCGACAGCCTCCTGGTATTTTTTTATCGAAGGGCGTCCTTTTCCCTTTCGTACATTAAACACGGCGTCAAGAGCGATGAGACAGCCTTTCCATAATGTGTCTCCCGCAATCCGGACATACTTTTTATCCCTGTACGATTTAGTCTCCGGATCATATTTCGACTTCTGTATGATTTCTTCCGCGTTGGCCACGTATCTCCGAGCCTCTTCGATGGGATTGTTGCTTATCGCTTCTTCCATTGTTTCTAGTATTAATGAGTCAAAAAATAAACGCGGCAAAATTACATTTTTTTCAATATCACCAACTGAAATGATAAAATATTTTTTACAGAGCATTTTTTTACAATTAACTGTTAATTTTATTCTTTGGGCGTTCCTGCGCGGCGGCGAACAAATCATCCATCCGTTTGCCCGCAGACCTGACGGCCTGCGAAAAATGCACGGATTCCCGCATCGCTACCGAGCCCTTCAGCCCTACGGGCTGCTTCGCGTACGGTACAACCAAACAAAACGACACGTAGAGCAATTGCACCATTCCGTTTGGCCTCCCTACCCTAACGAAAAAAACACATCTTCCCGAAACCCACCTCACCAACGAAAAAGCGATGCCTCGACCGGCCAAACGGAAACTGGAACTCGCAAGAGCAGAGATGTAACCATACTCTCACATTATAGGGATACATCTCACTGCATCTCTACTATTCCTTTGCCCTCTCGCTAAAAATATATTTCTCCTGGTATTTGACAAACATTTCAAACGCCTTTGCCTCTTCAACGTTGTCAAGCGGTATAGTGCGGTATTCTATATCTTGGAGGTTATGGGTGACGTAGATTCGTTTTTCTTCATTGTTTCTTGTTCCAGAGCCTGACAAAAGCAGTGATGACATCCGATTGGCCACATGCTTGCCCTGACCGAACAGGATAAACTCGCCCGTCCTCACATTCCGCAACTGATACACCCCACAACCATAGGGCGCATACAGATAGCCCTTTTTTTCAGGATTAGGGAATGGTCTCCAGTCGCTCCAGTTGTTGTCGTACAAGGTTTTGAAAAAGATGTTATTGTCTGACATTTTGTTGTTGTTTTGGGAATGTTATTAATCGCGGAGGCAACGGACGGAATATCCGTCGGCCTTGATGTCGTAGTACCTTCCCACGTAGGCGTAGTAGCCGTACATGTGGCGGAGGTAGGCGCTGGCCGTCGTGTTCCACGTCATGTTCTCGTATTGGGAGGAGGACCAGAAGTAGGCGTCGTCGCCCGCATTGCTGAACCACGAACTGCGGTGGAGGCCTGCCGGAACGGCGGAAAAACCCGTGGCGTTGTTTGCACTCTGGTCGTTGCCAACATTACATGTTCCACTGTACGAATTCCATCCGACACTGTCAGCCAACGCCTTGGCGATATAAACGGTGTTTCCTCCACACACTCTCTCGCTTTGGCTGCTCACATAGTCGGTCATCGCTGTCCACTCCGCATTGCTCGGCAAATGCCAGCCTGCAGGACATATGCCCCTGCGGTGGCTCGTGAACGTCACGGACACCGCGTTGTAGATGCTGGTATTCACGCTCAACTCCCCGTATGCCGTGTTGAACGTATCCACCGCTGCGTTCCAGTTGTAAAGCAAGCCATAGTTCATCGATGCATACGTGGCCGGGTCGTTGTTGTACCAAAGGGCCTGTTTGCCTGTATATGTGTAGTCGGTGCTGACAGCCGGGATGAGGTACGTCCCTGTACTCGGCGAGGTGGTCGTTCGCAGATTATCCCTCATCCAGCATTGGTTTCCTATTTGTACCGTATTATAGACGTTGCCCTCATGGTCGGTGACCGTTGGCGTACCCGGGCAGGGTTGTCCGCCTTGTAATGTGCTTCCGTCAGCGGTCGTGAAATTTACCTCATTGCCATACGCCGTACCCGCGCTGTTCGTGGCATACGCCCGCACATAATATGTGGTATTGGCGGTGAGTCCCGTGATATTGCTGGTGAAGCTGCCCGCACCGCTGCCGTCGGTTGTGTGGTTGCTGCTTACCGTTGGGTTTTGCGAAGTGCTCCAACATACACCTCGTGCCGTAATAGAAGCACCACCATCGGAGGTGATTATGCCGCCAGAAATAGCTGTAGTTGCTGTCTCATTACTCACCGACAAAGTGGTAACCGATGGAATATCGGCTGATGTCATGAAAATCCCTTGAGTTCCATACGCCGTACCCACACTATTAGTGGCGTACGCCCGCACATAATAGGTGGTGCCGGCGGTGAGTCCCGTGATATTGCTGGTGAAGTTGCCCGTGCCGCTGCCGTCAGTTGTGTGGCTGTCGCTTACGGTCGGGTTTTGCGAAGTGCTCCAACACACTCCGCGAGCCGTCACGCTTGCGCCGCCGTCGGAAGTCACGTTGCCGCCGCAGGTGGCGGAATTGTCAGTGATGCCGGACATCGCCGAGGTAGTCACTGTGGGGAGATTTGAGGTTTCGTCCATACCGGAAATGGAACAACTAACGTCTCTAATACAACGCACAGAAGCGAATACGTTATATCCACAAATATAGGATAGCGTTTCAGACGTATCATAATTCCAGCCAACCGACCAATATTGTAGTACATCATCATCATCTTCTTCTTCATTTGTATACTCGGTAATACTTCCAAATAAGGAAATCTCTCCAGTAGCGATGCCATTATATCCAGCTGGGAAAGCCGAAAACAATGTGGCATTATTTGTGCTCGGTGTGTTTCCCACTGCACAACTGTTAGTGCTGCTGTTCCAACCTGTTTGGGATGCCATGGCTTTTGCAATGTTGTTGTTACTTCCTCCACAAATGTACTGGCTTTTTGTTTCCACATAATTAATGAGTTGTACCCATTCAGAAATATTCGGAACATGCCAGCCTGGTGGGCAGATTTCATGGTCAACCATAGCCGGAAAATTGTAGAGATACCCATAAACGGCTGCGTCCAATGAATTGCCAACAAGGTATCTGCATCCGTAGTAATATGAGCTGTAAGAATCATACAAGGGTAAGGGTATGTTTCTACCATCGGCGAACTGAGTGGTTCTCAAATTTTCCCTCATCCAGCACTGGCTGCCTATCTGCACTGTGTTGTACGTGTTGCCGCCATAGTCAGTGAGATTATCAACCCCGCAGGTAAATGTCGTGAACGTCACCTCGTCGCCATACGCCGTGTCCCCGCTGTTTACAGCATACGCCCGCACGTAATAGGTCGTGTTAGTTGTCAATCCCGAAACATCGCAAGTGAAATTACCAGTGCCTGATCCGCTATTGATGTGGGAATCGCCCGTAGTAGGATGCGGTGAAGCACTCCAACAAATACCTCTTTCCGCCACAGAACCTCCTGCGTTGACGGTGACAATACCGCCGCAAGTAGCGGAGGTAGCGGTAATATCGGTTGGAGCTGCGGTAGTTACGGTGGTCCATGAATTTGTGCCACCTTCGTCACGAAGACAACGGACAGAACCTAAGGAATGAACATTTCCGATATAATTGTCGGACACTTTTGAGGAATCATAAGAAAATAAGTGGAGGTAAACCTGATTACTATTACCAGCGTACTCCGTTGCACTCCAAAACCCAGCAACTTTCCCAAAATATTGATAGTAATAGCCGTGTCTTTCCCCATAATCTGAACTGAAATAGTAAGTCCCTGTGGGTATCGCGGAAAAGCCTGTTTTGTTGTTCGCACTTGGGTCATTTCCGACAGCGCATGTATTTTCATTGCTATGCCAATATCCAGTGGAACTCAAGGCTTTGGCTATATCAGTGCCGCCACCATCGCATGTATATTGCGTCTGGCCCGCCACAAAGTTGGTCAATTGTGTCCATTCCGCTTCACTGGGCACGTGCCAACCGTTGGGGCAAATGCCTTGCACTCCACTGGGGTTGCTGTTACTGGAGCCGGCATCATGCATTACAGCGAGCCAATTATATAAATAGCCGTATGTGAATACAAACTGTGTAATGTTTCGAGGATATTCACGATGCGGTCCGATGCTATTCTCCGATCCCCATAGTCCAATGCTGTCTCCGTTGGCATAATGTGTGGTGCGAAGATTTTCTTTCATCCAGCACTGGTTGCCAATTTGCACAGTAGTGTATATGTTTCCGTCATAGTCGGTAACCGTGCTCACCCCGCAACTGGTAAATAACGGCAGCGTGGTGAAACTTATCTCCTCACCGTAAGCCGTTCCTTCGCTATTGGTGGCATACGCCCGCACATAGTAAGTTGTGTTTGCCGTCAATCCCGCAAGAGTGTTGATGAAATCACCCGTATCGCCGCCGTCCGATATGTGGCTGCCAGCAATAGTGGGGGACTGGTTCGTACTCCAACACACGCCTCTCGCAGTCACTGTTGCCCCGCCGTCGGAAGTCACGTTGCCTCCTACCATTGCAGAATTTGAGGTAATGTTACTCGCCGTACTTGTGGTAACGGTGGGAAGTTGTATTGTAGTCGTATCAATAGGGTTTGTAGTGGTATCAACAGGTGTAGTGGTAGTGTCAATAGGTATGATGGTAGTGTCTTGGCCACTTTGACCTTGAAGCGAGTCTATCTGCTGCTGCAACGCTGCCACCTGCTGCTGTAGCTGCGCCACCATGTCGGCCAAATCACAGATGTTCACGTCACCGCACTGTGCGGTCGTCAGGTATCCCGCATCGTTGTTCAGTTGACTCACATTGGTAGGAATTTCGGGAATATCTGCAGCGGTGATGAAGCCGCTATTGTTAGTCAAGTCGCCGGTGGTGGTCGGTACAACGATGTTTATGGTCGTGTTGGTGGAAGCATCGGCCGTGAAAGTGCCCACTAAAGATTCGTTACGCTGGATAGTCAGTGTGGCGTTATTCGCCGCTGCCGGAATCGCAGGTTTGTTGATTAAGTCGTTGTAGCTTCCACTAATCGCTACCGACGCCAAATTCGGCCTGTTGGTCAACGAGTTGTAGTCGCCGTCAAACAACGTTGGCTTGTTCGTCAAATCATTGTAATTGCCGCTGAACAACGCCGGCTTGTTGAGAATCTCTGCTGCGCCAGAGGTAGCATTCCAGTCAGCGTTCACCTGCGCCGGCACCTGCGCCGCCGTGATGTAGCCCGCATCATTGGTAAACGCGCTCACATTTGTCGGCACAGTAGGGATTCCAGGGATGTCACTACTGGTAATATAACCCGCATCGTTAGTGAATACGCTAACATTTGTGGGTACGGTTGGTATTGTGGGCTTATTGAGAATTTGTGCAGCACCGGAAGTCGCGTTCCAGTCGGCGGGCACCTGCGCAGGCACCTGTGACAATGTAATGTATCCCACATTGTTGGTTAGCTCGCCGACCGCGCTTGGAATCGCAGGTTTGTTGATTAAGTCGTTGTAGCTTCCACTAATCGCTACCTCCGCCAAATTCGGCCTGTTGGTCAACGAATTGTAGTTGCCGTCAAACAACGTTGGCTTGTTCGTCAGATCATTGTAATTGCCGCTGAACAACGCCGGCTTGTTGAGAATCTCTGCTGCACCGGAAGTCGCGTTCCAGTCGGCGTTGACCTGCGCGGGCACCTGTACCGCCGTGATATAGCCTGCGTCATTGTTAAACGCGCTCACATCTGTAGGAATCTGCGGAATCTGCGGGAGATTCGCCAGGTCGTTGTAGTCCCCGCTGAAGCCATTGGCTGCCTCGTTTGCGTACAGCGCGTACGGCACGCTCAACAGCTGCTGCACGCTCGTAATGCTGTATTCGTTGCCGCCGTTGGGGTCGATGTCGGTCTTCAGGAAGTACGGCCCGTCAGACCAGTCGATACCCGTGAAGCTTCCGTGCAGCACGCTGCCGCCGCCGATATTGACGGTGATCAAACCGTTGGCGTTGCTGCTCGTCACGTGCGACTCGGAATAGACGGCATCGCCCGAGGCCGAGCCTTGCAGGATGTTCACGCGCACGCCCACTTGCGCGTTGATGACCAGCTGGTTGGATGCGTTTCGCACCACCGCCTGGTACGTGAATTTTTCGGGTGCCTGCGCGAAAAGACTCGACACACAAATAACCAAAAGAGACAAAAGCAGGTAAATTTTCTTCATTATAGCGGTTTTAATTTGATAATCAAACAATTGAACAATCTCTACATTGTTCTTTTATGAAATGCAAAAATAAACAAATTGCGGATATGTGTAAATGAATGATAATATGGATTGTAGGGGCGAATAATTATTCGCCTCTACGTCTCGCGGGATTTAAAACAAAAAAGCCCTCCAGGAACCTGAAGGGCTATGGTATTGGGCGACGACCTACTCTCCCACCTGTAGGGCAGTACCATCGGCGCGGTCGGGCTTAACTTCTCTGTTCGGAATGGGAAGAGGTGTGCCCCGACGCTATAATC
>JAEEGJ010005988.1_pt1 | contig 37142 bp, 18 predicted proteins | sample 8958761 | NCBI WGS metagenome assembly JAEEGJ01 (sample SAMN16246546, study PRJNA631951) | gut metagenome | biome: gut microbiome; feature: rumen; material: RS-attached | host: Bos | place: Iran: Karaj | collected 2018-10
AGAAGGAAGATGTTGAGAAGCTGCGGGAACTGATCCTATCGAAGAAAGACGAGATTGGGCTTGTTATGCTGGAACGCTCTGCAAGTGGCGGCTGGCATCTGGTGTGCAAGCGAATCCCCGGAACTACGATCTTGGAGAATCAGGTGAGAGTGTCTATTGCGCTCCAGATGGAAATGGATACCTCTGCCCACGATTTGCAGCGTGTCTGCTATTCCACCAGCGGGTCTGAAGAAGACCTGGTTTATCTGGATGATGCCCTGTTTGAGGAGCCGATGACTCCTGAGGAGTGTGAGAAGGAGTACCAGCTGCTGAAGGAGCGCGAGGCCCGAGGGCTGGAGGAAGTGCCTGCCGGTGCCAAGAAAGCTAACAAGCATTATAAGCCTTGGGAGGATTCTGCTACAGTGCTACAGTGCTACAGTTCAGATTCTGCTAATTCCAATGATGTGGCTTATGATCCTGAGGCCAGGTATAATGGCGTACTGTTTTCGGACATCATCCAGAAATATTGGGAGATGTTCAATGATGGGAAGAAGCCTGTTGAGGGTGACCGCAATGCATTGACATTTGAATTGGCAATGACCCTACGCAGCATCTGTGGCTATTCATTGGAGAAATTGCTCTCTGTGATTCCAAACTATTGGAACAACGAGAATGATCCTGAAGAGGTTCGTAAGGCTAATGAAGAGGAATGGCGCAAGACCATTGAGAATGCGCTGAAGGAGCCTCGTAAGGGTATGGCCTATCGCTTGAAGCAGACATTGGCAGCCTTGAAATCGACGTCTGTTGTGAAGGCTTGCGGCGGTACGATGACGATGCCGCCACCTTTGCCTAAGAAGCTGCCGCCTCTGATCAAGCTGCTGACGAGCAATGTGCCGCCGCTCTATAAGCCTGCTGTGGCGAGTGCCGTTTTCCCGGCATTGGGTGCACACATGCACGGGGTGAAGTTCCGTTACTGGGATAATGTGGAGCATGAGGCCACATTTATGAATGTGCTGATTGGTGGTCAGAGCATCGGTAAAGGCTCCATCGGAAAGCCCATCGAGTATATCATGGAAGATATCCGTCTGAGGGATATCCCGAACCGCCAGCGCGAGGCAGAATGGAAGCAGAAGAACCCGAGCGCCAAGCAGAAGAAGGATCCCAGACCGACTGATATCTGTATACAGATGTTGATAGATAATCTGACTGACGCAGTCTTTAACCAGCGTATTGTTGACGTCAACAACAACGGCGAGCGATTTATCTATACCCGTGTGGATGAGATTGAAGCGCTGAAGAAGGTGACATCGAAGGGAACTGTCGACGAGGTGGGCTTGCTGATCCGTAAGGCGTTTGACAATGCGCTGGCCGGTCAGGAGCGCGTGGGGGCCGACTCGGTGAGCGGCATCGCCCCTTTGAGATGGAACTTTAACGCCTCGACAACACCGCCCAATGCCCGCCGCTTTTTTGCGAGGATGGTGAACGATGGAACCGTAAGCCGATTGGACATTGCCACTATCATTCGCGATAAGGATGATGATTCCGACCCTATATTGGGGATCTATGATCACGCCTTCGCCGAGGATCTGAAGCCTTATCTCGACCGTCTGGAAGCGGCTAACGGGCTGATAGAATGTCCTCAGGCCAAGAAGCTGGCATTGGAGATCAAGCAACAGAATAGTGATATTGCTCGTCTTTATGAGAGCGAGGCGTATCGGGTGTTGTCGTATCGTGCCAATGTGATTTCCTGGCTGAAGGGTATGGTGCTCTTCGTGGCTCACGGCTATAGCTGGAGTAAGGAGATTGCGGAGTTTGTCCGTTGGTCGCAGCAGTATAACCTCTGGTGCAAAATGCTCTATTTCGGTCAGCAGCTGGAAAAGGAGTTGCGAGAGGAGGTAGAGATCCAGCATCAGTCGGGTCCTCAGAACCTGCTGGAACTGTTGCCTGACGAGTTTTCGCGAGATCAGTACCGGCAGATGCGCGGTAGCCTGGGGCGCAATGGCGATGGCGAATCTACACTGAGGACGTGGGCGACTCGCGGGTACATTGCTTATGATGAGGTCAGCGGTCGCTATTGTAAAACAGAATCTTATAAACTTAAATTTTCAAAGAAATGAATAAAGTAGAAATGAATAAGGATGTTAAGTTGTCGCCTCACTTTACGCTCGGCGAGATGACCAAGACGAGTTATTACACGTTGGACGGGAATATCCCGAGCCATGTGGCGATAGAGAACCTGAAAAGGCTCTGCGGGTGGCTGGAGATCCTGAGGGAGCGGTATAATCAGAAGTACGGAGAAGACCTCCTACTGGGGACAGGCCCCAACAAGAGGTCAAACCTTTTGCCGGGGCCAGTCCCCGGTAGGAGGTCGGACATCCCCGTCGTGATCTCCAGCGGGTTCAGGTCAGAAGAGGTGAACAGGATGTGTGGGGGAGCGAAGGGGAGCAATCACCTGACGGGTTGCGCGGTGGATATCAGGTGCTATGGTCCGGAGCAGATGATCAGGTATGCCTGTCTGCTGCTCGACACTGCCGACGAGAACGGCTGGGTGTTTGATGAACTCATCCAGGAGAAATGCGGTACAACCTATTGGATCCACTTCGCGGTGAGGCCAGAGGACCGCTCGGCGACGAAAGGAGACGCTTGCCAGAGCAAGAATCGCAGGAAGATCCTGTTTGACTGCAGGTAAAAGAAAACGACCCACGGGACCTGTCCCCGTGGGTCGCTTCTATAGAAAGTGTGATCGTATGATTACTTCTGAATCATCTTAGCGCCGTTCTTGACAACGATACCCTTGTAGTTAGCGTCGACACGCTGACCGGCGAGGTTGTAGAGAACGCTGCTCTGAGCATTCACGGCCTTAACAGCTGCGATACCAGAAGGATCAGCAGGAGTAATCTCGATAGAAGAGATCAGGATGTTACCAGTGCCGGAGTACTTCTGGAAGGTATAGTAAGTGTCAGCAGCTTCGAAGCTGGTAGTTTCGTTACCTTCCTCGTCCTTGTTGGTTACATTCTTACCACCAGCCAGCTCGAACTCGAAGACGTTGGCATCGGGATAGAGCTTCAGGTCGTTGGTGTGCTTACCCTCAGCATCTGTCAGACAGTAGTTGGTACCGCTTACGTTGACATAGCACTGGCGGTCAGGTGTACAGCCGTTATCCAGTTTGTCCTCAGCAGCGTCATCAGCCTCAAGGTTCTTACAAGAGTTCTTAGAGCATACAACCTTCACCTTCACCTTGTCGCCAGCAGCAACCATAAAGGTGATGTTGGTGTCGCTCATCTTGATGTAACGCTCGTTACCAGCAGGAACCTGATATTGTGCATCCTTCACGACGGCACTTGAAAGGTTCTTCACAAAGAAGTCCTTGCTATCGGCACTGATCTTCATATTATCAATCTTATAGATAGTACCGGTTGTTGAAGATGCAGTAGCTTCCTCGTCAACAACAACGTCACCCTCAGTAACTGTGATGGTCTTCTTCTCCTTAACAGCGGCGAGCAGACCCTTGTAAATGTCCTTCGTTACAGACTTGGAAGTGAAAGTTGCATCACCATTGGCAATCTTGGTGTATGCAGTTACGGTAGCACCCTCGGTCAGTGTGAAGCTGTCGCCTTGGGCATCATTCACCTCACCATAGCTGTAGAAGTTTGTGGCATTGTTGTAGCCTGTGCTGAGTGTTACATTACCACCCTCATTGTTGATAGTAGGAGCATCGAATGAGAAGCTCACGATACCCTCGTTGTCAGCACCTGTGCAGATGAAATCATCACTAGCCTTGCCATCACCGAAATCAAGGAATGCCTGGAACTTCACAGTCATATCCTTTGTACACTTAATAGGCTCGGTGTATACGGGGCTGGCAGCTGTAGGCATTGAGCCATCGGTCGTATAGGTCACGATGGTAGGAATCTTCTCTGTAGAACCTTCCTCGGTAGCGGGGTTGGCCTTACAGGTAACCTCCTTGAAGTAGAGTGAACCATCATATTGCATGTCACCTACCTTTACAGAAGGTGTGCCAGGAGCCTCATTGGCCTCGACGATGATGTAGCTAACAAAAATATCACCATTGTAAGAACCTACATAGTAGATACCGTCATCAGGAACCTCAAACTCAAGTCTGTCAACTCCAATGGCAGGTGTGTCAGCTGTCGGGGCTGCATTCAGGGCATTCTCCAACTTCTCGTCGGTTCCAATCTTGGGATAGCGTGCGCCGGTACCTGACTTGTTCTGTCCATTATAGAAAATGATCAGCTTAGACTTTGCTGTCAGATTCATCACAAACATATCCTGAAGATTCTTCAGACGCAAAGAATTCAGATGAGAACCGTATTCGCCATACTTTGCAGCAATCTCCTCTGTGACGAGGGTGCCATCAACATTTGAGAGGTCAACGCTTCCCTTGTTGGTTGCAACGGATTTGTTGGCATCAGAGCCGAACAGAAGGATGAAACCGTCGCCTACCAATGTGTTCTTGGCTGGTTTGAAGGTTCCATTGTTTGTTACTTCGTCGCAGACGAGCACATAGCTGTGCTTGCAGACTGCCACGTCGTTTACAGATGCTGCATTTGCTGCACCTGCAAAGCCCATCAGGGCCAGAACTAGAGTAAAAATTTTTTTCATAAAAAACAAATTTGTTAATTAATTAATAATGAAATAACTAGTTATAATATTCAGAGTGAGGGGGGAGTGCCTGCGGGAGACACCCCCCGATGGTTTACTGTTTCACGAGATAGGTCTGTATGGGCGAGTCGCCATAGTGTACGATGGTGAGCACGGTCTGCTTGCCCTCAACGGCAACACCCTGGAAGATAATGGGCTTGGTGACAGCACCTTTGTCGTTCTTGACGAGCTTGACAATCTCTACCGAACCTGTCGCGCTGTTGTATTTATACTCATAGAGCGGCGTCTTCTCGGTGTTCGACTCGTCGGTCCAGGTGCCTTCCGTAGTGCCCTGACTCATCTTCACGCAGACGGAGTCCTCGGATACGAAGTTCATGCTCTCCACAAACCCTTGGATGTCCTCGCCGTAGGCATTGACCTTCAGGCCTGAACCGCGCACCCAACTGGTATTGGCCAGTGTCTGGGGATGGGCTATCTTCAGCGAGTCGGTATAGCCATCCACCCACGAGGGGTTGTTGGTGTAGGCGTCCTCATACTCGTTTGCATCGCTGCAGGAGAAAAGGAGACAGGAGACAGGAGTCAGGAGACAGTAGATTACTCCTGCTGCTATTGATTTCTTGAAATTCTTCATAATCTTCAATGTTCAATGTTCAATCTTCAATGTTCAATTTACTTGTTTCTCCACCGGGCGGCACCTACGTTGTTACGGTAGATATCGTTGTTGGTGTTCTTGAAGTAGAGATTCACGTTGTACGCAGAGTTGGCCGTACCGTCGATAGCATCAGCGCGGTGCATGTTGGGATCGTTGGCCGTTGCAGCAACGTGCGGCGGACACGGACTCTCCATCAGTTCGGTAGCGGAGATGTCGGCTACGCTGACCTCCAGTGTGCCGGTGAGTGTGGCGTTGCCGTCCTTCACGAGTTTCTGGAAGCTGTTGCTGCTGGTGGTCCAGGCATTGGCGCTGAAGATGGAGCCGTTGGTCAGGTCGTTGTTCGTAGACCAGTTGTTGTTGAATATGAGCTTCACCTTACCTGCCGAGCCGTCGGAGAACGACTGTGTGTTGCGGATGTCGGCACCCCACATCTGTAGCACACGCTGGTCGCCAGCTTTCTTACAGAGCACGAACAGGTTGTTCTCTACGGTGTAGACCGAGCCGTTGGGCAGTTTGCGCATCTTGAAGATGGCTCCGTTGGCACGGGTGTTGAAGTTGATGAGCGTGTTGTTCGAGAAGGTGATCATCCATGGGCCGTTGTCGCGGTCGTAATTCTCGTTTTCCTCGCTGAAGAAGGCGGGGAATGGACTGTCGTAGAAGGTGTTCTCGACAACCTTGAAGTCCTTATAGAGGTTGGAGCCGGGCTGGTTGATACCTGCAATCCAGCAGTAGCCGCCTGCACCCTGGTTGTAGTAACCGCAGTCGTAGAACAGGTTGTTCTTGATCAATACGTGGTTCCATACCTTGTAGTTCGGGCCCTGTTCACGGACGAATCCGCGGACGAGGCGCTTGAACGAGCAGTTCTCCATGACCAGCGAGTCGAGGGTGACGGCCATGCCGTTAGAGAACATGTTGAAGAAATAGTTACCTGTGGCAGTACCGAGACCGGCCTGGTTGTCACCATAGTTGTAACACAACGGGTTGTCGAAGTCGATGTCGTAGAAGGCCAGTTTCTTCATATAGATCTCACCGCCCTCACCGGCTTCTGGAGAACGTCCGAAGGTGAACATCGAGTAGGGACATCCGTTCCACTGCTCACCGTTGACACCCTGTGAATACATCTCGCTCTTGCCGATACCGCTGATGACGCGGGCGCGCTTACCCTGAGCCACATCGGCAGGATCGGTGCGCAGCACGAAGCCCTTACAGGTGATGTCGTTGCCGTCGAGGTAGTATGTCTTGCCGCCTTCGAGGTAGTAGGTCTGACCCTCGGCGAAGTTCGTGTTCGAGATGAAGTCGTAGAGAGTCGGTGTCAGCGGGGCTGCATCGAATTCTGCGGCACGGGCAAACACGTCGGCACGCTTGTAGTCCTCATTGCTGGGCAGGTTGCCGGTGCTGAAGTTTGCAATCAGCTCGTCGTGCTTGAGCAGGATGGGCGCACCGGGCTGTCCGTCGGAACGGGCTGTACAGGTGTTGTACTTGGCGTCGATGGCCACTTCCACGCGCGGGTCGATGGCATCGATGACGTAGACGGAGTTGGCCGTCAGACCGGTCACGACGATATAGCCGCGGGCACGGTCCTCATCGGTGATGCGGTAATACTTGAACTTCTCGTCGACCGTTGAGTTGGGGTTGTTGGGTGAGGGCATCACGCGCAGGTACTGATAACCCAGGTTGCCGTCCTCGTCGATGTTGAAGTTCTCATAAAACGACTCCAGCTTGTCGAGATCATCCTCGTCGGTGATCGTTGCATCGTCGGCATAGCCCAGGGCCTGCTTGGCAGTCTTGTTCAGATAGACGTGCATGTCGGTCTCGGTGGTCTCAGCCTGGTTCACGTAGATGGCGAACGGGGTAGGATAGCGGTCACGGGTGGTGATACCCATATATTCCTGCCACTGCCGGCCGTTGCCGTGTCCCCACCAGTTTGAGGCGTGGGCAAAGGTGCTCTCGTCGCCCTTGATGTTGCGGTCCTGTGTAGAGAGGGCGCGGATGGCGAAGCGGTAGTCGGTGGAATACTGCAGGTCCTTGATGAGCATGTCGAGCTGCTTCGGTCCTACGATGGTATCGAGCAGCAGGTCGCTGGTGCCCTGGACATTGGCCCAGGCGGTAGATCCGCCGCTGACCTTGTTCTGGATGGCCATCTGGATCTGATAGCCGGCGCAGTCCTTTACGCCGTACCAATAGAGGTGGATGGTGTTACCGTGTGGGTAGGCTCCGTCCAGACCGCAGTTGTAGGGGTAGTCACCGCCCTTACCGCGGTTATTGTCATTGATGAACATGGTCATAAACTCCCTGTCCGTTCCTTCTGCTGCTGAGTTATCGTCTTCCTTACAGGAGGAAAAGAGGAAGGAGGAAAGAAGAAGGAGGAAGGAGAATGCCCCTGCTATCACCTTATTATATTTTCTGGTAATCATAACTCTTAATTCTTAATTCTAAATTATTAATACCCGTAATAGTTCTTATAGGCACCGGCAGCACGCTGGATGACCGTGTTAGGATAGGGGAGGATGTAGCGCACGGGAGGCAGGTCGCTGGCTGCGGGAATGCTGCCGAACTGTGTCTGCGCGCCGTCGCGGATGATCCAGAGGTTACCGCCGTCGTCGCAACGGATATAGCCGTAGAAGGTGTACTTACACTTGTCGTTGGGCAGACCCGTGTTCTCGTTGAACCAGTTGTACATGTCGGCAGGGATCCACGCCTTGGCAGAGAAACCGCCACGGGTAATCTGACTGGTGACAGGAGCAGAGCCGGCCGACTTGTAGGCATTGAAGATGCGGAGGCTCTGGTACGACTGGTTGGGGTATTTCTGTGTCACATTACCCGACTCGTCTACCTTGTAGCCATAGAGCTGTGCCCTGTACATACGCAGTCCGTAGGCATTGACCTCGCTCAGGTTGTAAGTGTGATAGTAGACACGCATGCCGGGCAGACCGGAGAGATAGTCCTCACCGTTCTGGCTGTCGTGGGCCACGATGTCGTCCTCATAGCCCGTTGCGCAGTTCATGCCAACGGAATAATAGCGGAGGAAGCTGTAGACGATCTCCTCGCCGTAAGTATTGGTGCGCACGAGGTCGCGCCAGCGGCTGTTCTCACCGGCAAACTCCCATTTGCGCTCGTCGAGGACGGCTTTCTGGAAGGCTTCCTTCGAGGCCCCGGCCTGCGTGATGAATTCGGGGTCGCCGGCTTCGAAGGCGCGGCTATGTACCTGCTCAAGGCAGGAGATGGCCTTCTGCGTAGGTCCGCCATTCAGTTCGTTGGCAGCCTCGGCATACATCAGCAGCACATCAGCATAGCGCATGTACGGATAGTTGATACCCGTGGAGCCCTCGGTGATGTCACCCAGTGCGGAACTCTCTGAGGTCCAGAGCTTTGACCATTTGTTGTTGTGCAGATAGTAGTCGTTGCGGAAGTAGACAGAGTCGGCCAGGTTGCCGTCGGCTTTGGTGAAGTAGCTGTAGTACCACATGCCGTTGACGAACTCACGGCGCAGGTCGCCCTCGCGGAACAGGAATCGGTAGAAGGCATTGACGTGCATGCTGCCGCCGCACTTACCCCAGGGACCCACGGTCTTTCCCTCATAGCTGTTGTAGGTGGGACCCTGCAGATAGCCCGTGTTGCCGGCTGACTCCTTGGCGAAGGGGATCTCGAAGATGGGGTCGTCGTTGTTGACAACCTGGTAGTTGCATTCGTTGATGAACACGTCCTGATAGCTGAGTTTCAGTTGGTGTGTGCCGGCAGAGATCACAGAGTCGGCATAGTTCATCGCGATGCGGTAGTAGTCCTGATAGTTGCCCGGACGCTGCATGGTGCCGTAGCTCTTCGGATTGCTCTTGTCGGGACGCAGCGAGTAGCCGCCGGCTGTCAGGGCGATACGGGCGATGAGGCTCTGGGCAAACTCCTTCGAGCAGCGCTCTACTGTGACGCTGGCTGTAGAAGACATGTTGACAGCGGCCTTCTGCAGGTCGGCAATCAGGGCTTGCTGGATCTCCTCGCGATCTACAACGGGGATGGTCTCAATACCACGGATGGCAGTGGGTACGAACGTGAAGGGCACGTCGCCGAACATCACCACGAGGTCGTGATAGACCATCGCACGCAGACACTTGGCTTCGCCGATCCATTGCAGCATCTCTGTGTCGGCAATGCTGTCGCCTTTGGCATCGAGCTCATAGTTGCCGTCGGTATCCTGAACGTGATAGACGGGCGACTGCTCGGCGTAGGTGATAAACTTATTACAATACTCAATCAGGTTGTAGGCGGCCGTCCAGAACTTGAGGATGTCGCTACCCTGTTCATCACAGTCGAAACGGCGATAGGAGGTGTGCGAGTGGCTGCGGCTGTCGCTGATGAGGATGTCTACATCGCTGTTGAGGACGAATGTGCTCTGGTAGGCATTGCCGTAGAGGTCGCCGGTGAGTGCCTGGGCATAGACACCATTGAGGGCGCGCTCCACCTCCGACTTCATGCTGTAGACGAAGTCGACGGTACTCTTAGAGGGCGCATCCACCTCCAGATAGTCGTTACAAGAAGTGAATAGTGAACAGTGAATAGTGAATAGTACTGCGCCAACCACCACGCTTCTTATCTTGTATATCTTGGTAATCATAACTCTTAATTCTTAATTCTTGATACTTAATTAGAACGTGATATTAGTTCCGAATACGAAGCTGCGGGCACGCGGATAGCGGTTGTAGTCCATACCGCAGGTCAGGCCTGTCTGGATATCCACCTCAGGATCGTAGCCTGAGTAGCCTGTGATGATGAACAGGTTGGAAGTCGAGACATAGAAGCGGGCCTTGGTCAGACCGGTCTTCTGAATCAGTTTCTTCGGCAGCGTGTAACCCAGCGTGATGTCGGAACAGCGCAGGAACGAACCGTCCTCGATGAAGTAGGAGTGGGTGATCTTCTTCGTCACGTCGGTGGGATTCCACAACGTGCGGCCTTCATTGGCGCTCTTGTAGAGGTTCACACAGTCGTCAACATAGTAGATCTTGTAGAGGATATCACCCTTGGTGCCGGTGATGCTTCCGTCAATATCATTATACTGCCAGCCGTCCTTGAACTCGGTGAGCACATTGTAGAATTTATTCTTGTTGCTTTCCGATGCCGACAGAGTATATGCTGTAGCATTGTTGATGTCGAAGTCGAGCATGTAAGTGAAGTTGGCCGTGAAGTCGAAGTCCTTCCACTGGCCGCTCAGACCGAAACCGCCCTGTATCTTCGGGTTGGTATTACCGATCACGGTACGGTCGTTCTCTGTGATGCGGCCGTCGCCGTCGAGATCCTTGAACTTGATCTTACCCGGCAGGGTGGCGATACCTGTGTTGGAAGAACCTGAGATATCGTTGATCACGGTCACATAGCCGTCCTCACGCGGTGCGCGGTCGCTGCTGGTGCCGTTGTCGGCAGCAGAAGAACCCCAGGGCACAGCCTGATAGTTGTTCAGCGGGTCGAAATAGAACTCGTCGAACTGATAGAGACCATCATAGACGAAACCGTAAATCAGACCTACTTCGTCGCCGACTTTCAGACAGTAATCATAATAGTCAGACTTCCAACGGTCGTTGACATCCCAGTTGACATCGTCGGTGCCGTTCAGCTTGTCGATCTTCTTCTTGTTCCAGCCGAAGTTTACGTTGGCCGAGAGCACATAGTCCTTACCTTGCAGGATGTCGCCGCTGATGGAGAACTCGATACCCTTGTTGGTCACCTGACCGATGTTCTGCATCTGTTTGCCATAACCGAGTGTCACGTCAAGGTCGCTCCAATACAGCAGGTCACGGGTGGTGTTCCAGTAGAACTCCGGGGTGATGGTCACGCGGCCGTTGAACAGCGAGATGTCGGCTGCCAGGTTACGGGTGATGGTGGTCTCCCACTTAATATCTTCGTTTGAGAAGGTGGAGCCACCGCTGTTACCGTAGTATTTCTCACCGTATTGGGTCTGCTCGCCGTAGCCAGGACCACCCGATGGACTGATGGTATACATGATACGCCACATATCGGTGTCGATACGGTTGTTACCGGCCAGACCGAAAGCTGCACGGAGTTTCAACTGGCTGATCCACTCTACATCCTTCATGAAGGGCTCCTCGGAGACCACCCATGCACCGGAGATAGAGGGGAAGTAACCCCACTGATTGCCGGGGGCGAACATCGTGGAACCGTCGGCACGGAATGTAGCCGACAGCAGATAGCGGTGCTTGAAGTTGTAGTTGGCCTGTCCGAAGAACGAGGCTGTACGGTCGGAAGTGCCCAGCGAGGTATTGGTATTGTTGGGGTCGGGTGAACCGAACGAGAAGTTGTTCCACGCATCGCGGGCCGTGAAGTTACGGGGGAAGTAGCGGCTTCTGAGATTGGTAGAGGAGCCTTGCGAGTGCTGAATCTCCTGACCCAGGAGGAACGACCAGTTGTGGGTATCCTTCACCGAGAAGCTGTAGCTGGCGGTATTGGTCCATACATAGCTGAACCCGCGCGAGTCGGTCACCTGGGCTACTGGCAGGTTGTTGTTGTTCTTACCTGTACCTGTCAATGCTCCCCAGAAGCGGTTGTTGTCTCTCCAGCTCAGGCTGATGGTGGCCTCAGAGCGCAGGGTAAGACCCTTGATGGGTTTCCAGTCGAATGCAAGGCCGTTGGTGTAAGTATAGCTATGCTTAATGAGCTTGTTGATTTCGATGTCGCTCTTCGGGTTGGTATAGGTGAAGAGCTCTTCTTCGTTGGGATCAGCGTATGACGGATCGATATAGCCGAACTCACGCAGACCGTTGGTAGGACGGTATTTCAGCACGTCGATGATACCGCCGGTACCGACGTTGTCACCACCGGCACCGTTGTCGCGACGGAAGGTGAACTTCGGGTTGAACTGCATCGAGAGCTTGTCGCTGATCTGTACGTTGGTCTTCACGTTCAGGTTGGTGCGGCGCACGCCGGAACCGAGGATGATACCCTTGTCCTCGCTGTTGGTGAGCGAGAGGTTGAACTTCACTTTCTCCGAACCGCCGCCGATGGTGACGTTGGCCGAGTAGTTCAACGGTGTCTCACCCATCACCTCGTCCTGCCAGTCGTGAGAGGGCAGGGTAGAGTACATGTCGAGGTCGTAGGGGTTACCGAAGTTGGCACGGAAGAACTTGGCGTTGGAGTTACGCGTACCGGCAGCAGCGTGCCACTGGTACTGGTAGTTCACGAAATCCTGAGTATTCATGATGTCGAGCTTCTTGGCCAGATGGCTGATGTTCAGGTTGGCATTGAATGACACCTGCACCTTGCCTTCCTTGGCGCTCTTTGTGGTCACCACTACTACGCCGTTACCACCCTTCGCACCATAGATGGCGGTGAGGGAGGCATCCTTCAGGATATCGATCGAGGCGATATCCGTCGGGGGAATATCGTTGATGTTGTCCACCTGGAAACCGTCCACAATATAGAGCGGCTCGTTGGTCTGGGTCACTGAGGTACCTCCACGTACGCGGATGTTCACGTCGGCACCCGGCTGACCGTCGACGGTCGTTACCTGTACACCCGACACCTTACCCTGCAGGGCTACGGCTGCCGAAGTAACGGGTACCACTGCCAGTTTGGCACCGCTGACGGATCCTACTGATCCTGTCAGGTCCTTACGGGCCTTGCTGGTGTAACCAACGACGACCACTTCCTCGAGCGAGGCATTGTCGTCCTGAAGGGTTACGTTCATGTTCTGCGAGGCTGCCACTTCCTGGGTCACCATGCCGATGTAGGAGATCACCACAGCTTTCGCCTTCTTCAGCGTCAGTGAGAAGTTTCCGTCGAAATCGGTCACGGCAGCATTCTTGGGATCTCCCTTCTCTACGACCGTCGCACCGATGACCGGCTCACCTGTTGAGTCGAAAACCTGCCCCTTTGCAATCGTCTGCGCCAGCACCTCGGGGGGAGCCAGTACGAAGAATGCTGCTAAGAGGCAAAGTTTACACAATAGTCTCATTGCTTGATTCATACCTTGTTTTTTGAGTTTTGTTATAATTAGTAAACGTATTTAGCAAATTAGCTTATATTTCGCGACAAAATTAGTATTTTTTTTTAATATAGCCAAATTTTTTCCCCAATTTTGTGGTCTATCTCCCGTAAACGTTTACAGAAAAGAGGTGTAGCCCATGAGAACTACACCTCTTCATCCTGTTGGAATCCAATCATCCGGCGGGTTAGCTGGCGGGTTGGTCCGTCACCGTCTCCTGAGGATTCTGTACGTTATCTACGCCAGGGATCGGGTTGTCGTCATGACTGCATGCCGTCAGTACCTGTGCGGCAAGGGCGATGCAGAAGAATAACAGTAATTTCTTCATGTTCTTGACTTTTATTTAATGATTACCTTTTTATTATTACGGATATACAGACCCTTCGTCGGCGCAGCTACACGCTGACCGTTCAGGTTGTAGGTCTCACCGGCCTCGCTGTTGTCGGCTGTCGGCTGCTCGATACCTGTAGCATCCTCGTCGATGAAGACGGGATACATGCGGGCATTGGCAATTGCCTTCGGGAGAGCGAGCCAAGCACGATGACCTTCAATCTCGAAGGCTCCGCCGTTGTTGGCACCCCAGTACCAGCCGAAGACGTTGGCATTGACTGTGTTCGAGTGACCGAAGGCGAGCTTATAGAACAGGCACGGTGTATTGACGACAGCGTAGGTGAGGGTGGCTTCATCGCTACCCATCAGCAGGTTCTGACCCGTATAGGCCTCGGCCTTTGTGGCCTTCAGCTCAAACTTCTTGCCGTAGTTCTTGCTGCCCTTCAGCATCACGGCTGTTCCGGCGGGAATCACATCACCCAGAGCAACATAGGTCAGCACGTCTTCTGAACCTTCGGCAACGACGTATGCCTTCAGACCCTGAGGAACTTCGTAGCTCTTCTCAGAATCATAGAAGGTAGCGTAGCCCAGGTTGTTCAGCTGGACGACGGCCGGTGTAGAGGTGGCCTCGCTGAGTCCGCCCATCTTGTTGGCAGCGCACACGGCATAAGTGGCGTTGGCATCGTCGACGGTAAGCTCAGGCTTGTTGGCGATGGCGTAGAACTGCTTGTTCTTCAGGATCATCCAGGTGTCCACATCCTTGGCGGCATTCCAGGTCAGCTTCGTACCGTTGAGCTTCACATTGGTCGGAGCAGCTGCCTGAGCAGTCAGGGTGGCGGGATCCCAAGGCTTCTCGATGTTGTTCTTGAACATCATGTCGTAGGTGTATCCAGCAGCCTGCTCGGCGGTGAGGATGGTCTCGAAGGTGCCGTTAAACGAGGTGATCTTGTTGCTGGCGGGTGTGATGTTCTTGCCATTCACGTCCTTCGTGCTGTATTCACCGAACACCTTCGGGTCGGTGTTGTTCATACCCTTCTGAGTCCAGCGTGAGCTGACGAGGGTCTTCTCGGCATTCTCGTCGAGCGTGGTGTTGAGCCAGATACAGATCGGCTGCTTCTGCCAGGTACGGCCGAAGTTCCAGTCGCCCTTGCCATTTGCGAGGTCTACTACCTGGCAGCCGTCGAATACCCAACCGAAGTTGGTGACGGTGGTGGGAGCAGTTACGGTACGACCGCCCTTGCCGTCGAGTGCACGCGGCTCGAGTGAGATGGTGGTATTCTGGAAACGGATGTCACCACCGCCGCAGATGAAGTCTACGGTACCGTGGATGTCGCAATCCTCCCAGTATGCCTGCTGGTTGCTGTTAGAGGGATAATAGGTGTCCTGATAGGAGAGCATGCGTACGCGCTTACCGATGGTGCGGTTACCGCTGTCCTGCAACACGGCAGCACGGCCGGCAGAACCTGCCTGATAGTAGTCGAGCGCATTCTTCAGCGTCAGATCCTGCAGATAGAGATTCGAACCGCTGTTCTGGAACATGTCGGCCTTGCCCAGACCCTCGATGCTCTTGTCGGGAGCAGTCACGATGATGGTGTTCTCCATCGACTGTCCGATAATCGAGATGTTGTGTCCGCTGAGGAGGGTCTTCACGGTCTCGTTGAGGTCGTAGATGCCGTCGGGCAGGAAGATGAACGAGCGCTCGGCATCCTTGCTGGCGTTGGTGCCGTTGACGATATCGAGCACATCGAGCAGGCTCTCTGCACTACCGGCCTTCACGAAGTACCAGCGTCCCTGGCTCTCGTAGTTGGTCTCGGCGGTGTTCACGATCTTCACGCCGTGGAGATACATCTCGCCGCTGGTGTTCAGCTTAAGGGTAAGAGTACCGGGATCGCCCTCGTAGTTGAAGGCAACGATCTCGCCGTCCACCTCTTCCTTGTTCAGACCGGGCAGCGTGCCGAGCTTCTGGCCCTTGGCATCGAAGATCTCGATGTCGTCGGCACTACCATAGCGGCAGAGGGTCACGGAGACGGTGGCCTTCGGACCTACCAGCAGGTCGATCTTGTTGTTCTCGTCGGCCTTGAATGCCCAGCCGTGCTGAGCGTCGTGCCAGTAGTAGTTGCCCGAGGGGTTGAAGGCCTCGTGGTCGGCAGCGTCGAAGAGCTTGTCGGTCAGGTCGAAGATGTACTTCTTATGGGTGCTGACGGTCTCAATCTCCGTAGCGACGGCGTAGAGGCTGATATTGCCGGTCACGACTGTCTCGGTGGTGTATTTCTCTCCACCGGCGGTCTTGATAAACCAGCCGCGTACCTTCGTGCCTTCCTCCGCGGTGGCCTTCGAGGGATCGAGGTCGAACTTGCCGATGGTCTCGTCCTTCTCGCGCTTGAACTCACCGAGAACGGTCTTCTTGTCTGTATCGATATAGGTCAGCGTGAAGTCAGGCTTCTGCACCACGGTGAGCACATAGTCCACCTGGGCTGCACCCTGGGTCATCGGGATGGTGACCACGCACTTCGTCTCGTCGCCTGCATAGCTGATGGTGCCGATCTCACCCTTGGCGGCGGTAGCCACGACGGGGTTGTCCTTGCCCACCATCTTCACCTTCTTCGAGAGTTCCATCTCTGCCTCGTAGGCATCGCCGAACACCTTCGTAGCGGAGTATTCGGTGCCGTTGATGGTGATAGTAGCCAGCACGGGCACTTCCTTCTCCTGTCCGCTGAGCGTTCCTTCGATCACGATGTCACGGAAGCCGATCTGCTTGCCGCTCTGCAGGTGATAGAGGTTGATCAGCAGGCCGCAGGAACCCTCGGCGGGTGTGGCGCCTGTGATGTCGTAAGAGAGCTCCGAGTAGTTAGGGTCGCCGTTGTTACGGTTAGGCTTCACGCCGACGGCCAGCGATACGGTTGTCTTGTCGGGATTCTCCCAGGAGAAGTCGAGCAGACCGTTGTCGGTACCGAAGCGGGAGGTCTTCAGCGTCACCTTCTTCGGAGTGAAGGTCAGTCCGAAGTTGGGCTGGATGAGGAAGCGGATGGCGTTCGACTCGTCGGCAGCGGTACCGCCCGAAGGCTCGTTCTGCTGCTCGATGGGTTCGAAGCGCGTCTGGTTCATGTTGGCATCCTTGATCCACAGGTTGCTGCCGTAGGTCACCTTGCTGGTGACGAAGTATTTGTTGGCGTCGCCCATCTCTGCCTGCTGGCCGTCGGTACCTGCACCGAAGGCGAAGGTGGCTGTTACGGGCTCATTGTCGAGTGTGGCCAGTTCGTGTCCGCCGCCCTCACCCTTGCCGTGGTTGGCGATGGCCACGCTGTGGATATAGTCACGACCGCCGAAGGTCAGGGTCAGTTTGGCAGCAGGACCTTCATACTCGAAGGTGTTCTGTCCGCCGTCAGAGTCGTTCTTACCGCTTACGGAACCGACGTTGTTGCCGGCTTCGTCAGTAATGACGATGGGCTCGCCGCTCGAATAAGCGCAGCCACCGATGGTGATGGTGGCATCGCCGCCTACCCAGAGCTTGATGGTCTGGCCGGGACCGAAGGTCCAGCCGTGGGTATTGTAGTAGTAACCGCCGTCATTGATCTCGATGCACTCGTGGTCAGCGGGATCGAAGGCGTCGGTGGTCATGTCGTAAGCATAGGCCGACTTGTTGTCAGCCACTTCCTTGGCGGTGGCTACGGCAAAGAGGTCCATATCGCCGCCCACCTTGTCGGTAGCCTGGATCTTCTTGCCTCCCTGAGCCTTAGTGAACCATCCGCGGAAGGCGAAGCCCTCAGCTACGGTAACGTCCTTCTCGCCAAAGGCGAATGTGCCGATGGCCGTCTGTCCTTTCACCTTCTGGGTGCCGAGCACTTTCTTCGCATCGGTATCGTAGTAGGTCAGCGTGAACTCGGTGTTCAGCTGGGCGATCTCGTCCTCGGTCAGGGCACTGACGGCCACATAGGGACAATAGCTCATGCCGGTGATGGTAAGCGTCGTAGCCTCGCCGGTATAGTAGAGCACGTCGACGTTATTACGATCGTTCTTCCAGCAGCCGGGCGACGACGGAGTCTTCGAGGCCACTTCCTCGCCATTGGCGTTGGTCACCTTGATGGCTGAACTGCTGTAGGTGCATTGTCCCACAGTGATCTTCACATTGGTCACGTTGGGAACCACCACTTTCAGGTTCGTACAGCCATGATCGCTGTGATAATTGCCGCTGACGGTAGCTATGGCGCTGGCATCGTCTTTGGCCACACGGCTTACCTTACCGTCGGCTACTGCCACGCCGAACTCAACGGCTGTGCCCTGGGCCTGCTCTCCGGTGGTCAGCAGCGTACCGTCCTGATTGTTGACGATCACGCTGAAGTCCTTGAAGTCAGCAGCCGCAGCACTTTGTGACATCCCCAGCATGGCCAGGAACACCACTAACATTTGCTTCATCTGTCTTGTTAGCATAAATTGATATTGTTTAGTGTTAATGTATGATTATATTCGTTTCCCAGAGTGCAAAGATACATATTATTATTGGTAAATCGTGCGTTTTCCCGGATTATTATTCTCGTAAACGTTTACGCTGGATGACGGGTCCCTTGTCGTTTGCCGTCGCCTTCCTGCCTGTGAGATGGTAGGCATCAGTCGAATCGGCTTGCATCGCGACTACCGGGCGGATGTGTGTGGAGGGACCCATGCTGCCGTAGATCCTGACCAGCTGACTGGTGTAGTTGGACAATTGGTTGGAGAGGTCGGCGATGACGTTGTCGTTGGTGTCCTGGGTGGCGTTGTCGAAGGTGTATCTGAAGTCTCCTTTCTGGCAGCGTCCGGCTCCATACTGCCCTGTCACGACGGCTGGCACATCGCCCGCATCATCAGGCGTATAGGCGTAGAAGTCGTCGGCCGTGTCGAAGTTGTTATAGCCTGTGCCACCCTGGAGTGTCGTCACCTCTGCCGGCACCTGAGTGCGCCGGTCCTCAGCCACATAGGCATCGAAATGTAGGCTGAAGGTAGCATCTCCGGCCATGTATGGCTCAAAGCTCTTCTGACCGGTCATGTAGTTGCCATAGGCCTTGATCATACCGCCGTCTTCTTTCGAGAATGTGCCCTTGGTGTCGCTGCCTGACCCGATGCCGTTGTGGACATCAGACCCCTGCATGGAGATAAGCATCGGATACTTGCAATTGCGGAAATAGTTCTTTTCTACGAAGATACAGCTGCCTGTGGTGGCTCCGACGCCGTATTTCGAGTTGCCGTCGTAATAGTTGTTATACACATGCAGATGCTGCGACTTGCGTACGCGGGGATGACGGGAGTCGCTATGGTCGAACCAGTTATGATGATACGTCACATACTCCACCTCGTCGCCGTTGGAGTTGAGGTTGCATTTGCCGCTGTCCCAGTAGTGGATAGCTGATATTGTGGCGTATTTCGTTCCTTTCACATCAAACGACCCATCGCCCTTGGCCTTGTCGCCGCCTTTGTTCTGACCGTAGAAGATGTCGAGGTGATGTCCCCAGATATGCTCGTTGTTGGTGTCCAGGCTGATGCCGTCCTCGGGGTGCATCATCACCGCGAAATTGCGCAGTTCCACGTAGGAGCAGTTCCTGACCAGCACACCGAAACCGTGCAGGGTGGCATCGTTGCCCACGCCCTCAAGGGTCAGGTTCATCTGCTGGCCTTTGCCCTTCACCTGCAGACCGATGGCAGAACTGCCGAGCACGGGCATGTCTTCTTTCTTGAGCAGTCCGATGATACGGATGGCCAGCGGACGGGTCTCCGCGCCTTTCTCGTAGGCCTTCAGGATGTCCTGTAGGCCGGTGCGGGTTTCCGTCTTGCCCTTCTGGTCGACCACCATGCTCAGAGTGACGGTCTTGGCATTATCCTTGCTGATGTAGAGGATGCGGGCCCCGTCTTTCAGCGTTCCGTCGTCATTGTAGGCACCGATACCGGCCGTAGCCTGATGGTGGGCATAGCCATCGCGGTTGAAGTTCCTAACGGTGATGTCTGTGGCCATACTGGCTAAAGCCTCGTCTTCCTGACCGTCTCTGACAGGTATGATCTTGACGGCATAGTCGTCGGCTGCCTTCAGACCGAGCACATCGGCACGGTTAAAGCTGCCGTAGCTGCGTATCAACTGGTCGTCGATACGGGTATAGCTGTTGTATTGACCGCCCTTGACGTAGACGTGGTAGCTGTCGGCTCCCTCCATCTGCTGCCATTCGGCGTAGAGTGACTCGTTCCATCCCGCAGCGAGGGTAATCTGAACCCCGTTGTTCTGTATATGGCCGCTATCCGATGCAAAGACGGCAACCGTCAGCAACAGCAGGACTGCCAATGAAACGACTTTCTTCATTCTCATTTCTGAATCATTCGCTTACCATTGCGGATGACGATGCCTTTGTAGCTGGCATCCACGCGCTGGCTGGCAAGGTTGTATGTGGCATTGATGTCAGTGGATACAGCTTTGACGGTCTGGATGGCCGTGGGCGTCTGATAGGAGGGATAGTATTCGTCGACGGCGCTCTCGGCATCGGCATTACCTTGTTTCATGATGGCTTCCACGAGCGAGTTGGCATACACCTCGAGGTTAGTGTACCATTGCTTCTCGGTGTCGATGGTGTAGAGCTTGGCATCGGTGGCGTCGTTGGGGTTCAGACCGTTGGCAGTCTCCCAGTTGTCGGGGATGCCGTCTTTGTCGGTGTCGAAACCTGTAGGCCGGGCAGTGGACTCAAGTGTATATTCACCTTGATCTCTCACAAAGTCGATGATGCCGGGACGATGAGTGACACTTTTTCCATCGCCGGTCTTTGTAGCTGAACCTGTATAGTGGGTCGTGCCATTCTGGGCCTCATCCATATAGCGGGCATCCACATTGTCGCGATAGAGCGAGGCACCGCCGTTGGCTAGGACTTTCTCGAAAGCCGTCACCGCCGTGTGGGTGGTCACTTCGCCTGTTCCCGTGGGTTCGTCCATCGCTATTTTTACGCAGTCGGTACCTGCGCTGTTCTTCACATATGTCACATTCTCGCCGTACAGGTGCTTGGCATCGGGACAGTAGTTCTCGCCGTTGATGGTCGATGTGCCGCTATCGTAGATTACGCCTTTCCAGTCGTAGTCCTGGGCATTGCTGCCGGCTGCTGTAACATAGTTGCCTTGGATGAAATAGCGTGAGCAGTAACCCATGTATGCTGACCCTTCGGCATTGCTGGAAGTGGCTACGGACACTTGTGTGACGCGTGTCTTGTTGACCGTGGCCGGACCAGCCTTGTAATAGTTGTTGACGATATTGACCTGACCACCGCCAGTACCGCCATAGCAGCCATTGCCGTTGCCCCAGTTGTACATCACGCAGTTGCGGAAGTCAACGATTTCTGCCTGTAGTGGACTGGTGTATTTTGTCTTGTCGTAACTGATGTTGTCTTCGCCGTAGCGTGCTCCGCAGAAACGAGGCATACGATTCTGCATGTGGCAGAGTAGATTGTGGTGGAAGGAGGCTCCCTTACCGCCCCAGATGCCGCCATAGCTGTGCTCTCCTTTCGAGTGGCCGGGATTGGCCAATGCTTCGCCGAGGGTACACCATTGCATAGTGAAATCCTGATTGTCGTAGAACGAGGCTATCTCGTCAATGCTCCACGAAAAGGAGCAATGGTCGAATATGATGTTCTTCTTGCTGCGTTGCCATGTGGCGTCTGCTCCGTCGTTGACATCCTTTTCCTCTCCACGTCGGATGCGGATGAAGCGGATGATATTGTTGCTGCCCGGACGGACTGTGCGGTAGCGGAGGGTAATGCCGGGGTAGGGGGCCGTCTGTCCGAGGATGGTGATATTGTCCTTGATGGTCAGGTCGCTCTTGAGTTCTATGATGCCGCCGACGTCGAACACGACGATGCGCTTGCCGCTGCTGACAGCACTCCGGAACGAGCCTGTGCCTGAGTCGTTCAGGTTGGTGACGTGGACGATAGTACCTCCGCGTCCACCTGTGGCATAACGTCCGTGACCTTCGGCACCGGGGAAAGCCGGAGCATGAGTCTGAGCCGTCATCGACAAAGCGATGACGGCCAGCACTACTGTTGAAAGAATTCGGTTCATATATAATAGGTAGTTTGTATTCCGCTGCAAAATTACGCATAATATTCGCATTCCGAACACTTTCTACCTTGAAAAGTCACTAAAACGTTTACGTCATCTGATCGTGACAGAACTGCCCTGTGATCCACTGTCTGACAGCACGGATGCAACGGCCGCTAAACGATTGCCTGAAAGCCCACCCCAGCCCCCACGTCGTCGGGTGTTTTTGTCTGGAATAAGGGGCTGCGGAATGCGCAGCCCCTTAATGGTTCAGTTGTTTTTGAAACCGTAGCCATTGGTGAAACCACCGGTGGACATGGTGTTCGGTGAGAACGGGAAGAGGTAGATGGGAGCCTTGTCGTAGTCGTACTCGTAGAAGAGGTACTTATAGTACTCATCGTCGTTGTCTACCAACACACTTCCCCAGGCCGTCTTGGTATAGCCGTCGGCCTCGAGGGCGGCAATCTCCTCAGCACTCAGCTTGGTGAACAAACCCTGGATGGCCAAATTGGTCATGGTGTCACCCTTGTAGTCGAGACCGTAGTTGGTCCAGTCGTTGTTCACACCGCGCCATCCGGGAGACAATACGGGATCATTCTCGCTGCCGGCAGGTGTCTGCTCGGTAAGACGCTTGCCATAGGTGGCCTTGGCATCAACCAGCTTCGTCCAGATGGAGGCGGAGATGGTGTTGCCATTCTCGAAGGTATAGAAACCATCGTTCTTCAGACCGTCGAGCATCTTACGAGTCAGATCTTTCACGGCCTTGATCTTCTGGGCAATGAAACCGGAACGGATGAGGGTCCAGCGACGGTCACCCTCGCCGGCGAACTCAAAGCCGCGCTCATCTATGATGGCTTCGGTGAGAGAACCTTTCGATGCGATATAGGCGTCGACATTGCTGTTGCTGCCGAAAGCACGGTCGTGGATGGTCTTCAGATACTGCTTGGCAGTGGCTTCATCGCCCAGCCCGGCAGCAGCCTCAGCCAGTCCGAGGTAGACTTCTGCCATACGCATATACGGGCCGTTGATACCTGAACGACGCTGGTTCTTGGTCCATGTGGTGGTCTGACGGTTCTCGTCGAACTTGTTGCAGGCGATACCGCCGCCATTGGCCTGTGAACCCGGGGTGAAGGGGATGAGTTTCTCCTTACCAGCCTTACCATCGCTGCCGGTCACGGCACAACTCAGGTCACGACGGGTGTCCTTCGGGTCGAACATACCATAATAGAAGGCGGGATTGATACGTCCCTGACCGTAGTTCTTACAGGGGTAGTTATTGGAGCTGCCACCGGCAGAAGGACGTCCAAGAGAGTAGGGACGTGGGTCGTTGCCACTGGCTCCCTGCTGGAAGGGCTCCTCGTAGATGGACTCTTCGGCATAGCTGGCATCATCGCCATGCAACTGTACGAAGAAGTCGTAGTAGTTGGCAGAGAGCTTGGCCGTGCCTTTGTGCTCGATGGCCTTCTGGAAATACTCCTTGGCGGTGGTATAGAGGTTCTTCCAGTCGCTGCGGCGGCCATAGCTGGCACCATTGTTCTGCGAACCCTTGGTCTCGAAGGTCAGGGCATTGCCGCTGCCATCCTTGTAGTTGATGTCGCCACGACGGGTCTGATAACCGCCTGCCTCCAGGGCCAGACGACCGATGAGGGCGTCGACATAAGTCTGTGAGAAGAAACGCTTGTCCTTGCCTACGGGATTCATCACGGGCTCCACCTTCTTCAGGTCGGCAATGATGACATCATAGATGGAATCGCGGGGCGAGAGTCCCAGTGCGGCAGCACCCATCTTGCTCTGATAGGGCACGTCGCCATAGTATTTGATGAGTTCGCGGTAGCAGGTGGCGCGCATGGCAACAGCCTCGCCATAGAGCTGGCTCAGGTCAGTGGCCTTACCACCAGCCATCATCTCCTCAAAACCGCTCTTCTCCTCGATGGCAGAGGCCACAGCATTGGCCTTACCGATGACGGCAAACAGGACGCTATAGGGGCTGTTGGGCGCTTCCTTACCATAGCCCACAGCATCGTAGTCGGCAGCTGCGGTACCATTCACATAGAAACACTCGGGCACATGGCGCAGGGGCTGGGCCGTGTATTTCTCCGGGTGGCGCATGATGTCGGAACCGGCCACGTCGAGGGCATAGTACAGACCGTCGCCGAATATCTGTGAGCTGATAGCACCATGCCACTCACTATAGGCACCATCCATGGCAGCACGGGCCGTGGTCATGTTGGAGAATACGAAATCTCCGTCGGCATTTGACTTTGAACTGGTTTCGAGATAGTCGCTGCAAGAAGTCAGCACACCAATACCCATGGCGCAAAGTGCGATAGCTAATATCTTATTTTTCATATCTTGTTTCTCCTTTCTTGATTAGAATGTGACATTGAGACCGAAAGTAAACGTACGTGACTTCGGATAAGAACGGAAGTCGTAGTTGGGCGTGGGGAATCCACTATAGGAACTGTCGGCAGAAGGGCTGACATTCACGTCGGGATCCAGACCGCTGTACTTCTTCAGGCAGAAGAGGTTACCAGCCGTGGCATAGATGCGGAAACGGTTGACACCGACCTTCTTGGTGAGCACCTTCGGCAGGGTGTAGCCGATGGTCAGGGTCTGCAGACGCAGGAAAGAGGCGTCCTCGATGAACTGTGAGCTGGCGATACCATACTCAGAGTAGGGCAGGGCATACTTGGCACCGGCATTCAGGGAAGAGAGCTCGGCAGGATCGGTCACGGCATAGAGCTCGCCACTGCTGTTCACATTGTACATCTTCCAGCAGTCGGCCACCTCTTCCAGACGGCCCTGGCCAAGACCGGTATCCTTGTTACCCATCATGGCGTGCATCACGTTGGCATTATAAACATCACCACCAATCTGATAGACGAAGTTAGCGGCGAAGTCAAGTCCCTTGTAGCTGCCGTTAAGGTTGAAGCCTCCGGTGAGGTCAGGCTGGGTACGGCCGATGATGTCGATGTCGTTCGTGGTGATGTTGTTGTCGCCGTCGAGATCCTCGAACTTAGCCATGCCGGGGAAGGCCTTCTGACCCTCGGCCAGCTTATAGGCGTCGCCACCGGCGTAGCTCGTAGCGGAGTAATCGGGGATGCCGGGCTTCAGGGTCCATACGCCATCGACCACGTTGAAGTCGTCGACGGTATAGATGCCTGCGCTCTTCAAACCCTGGATAAGACCCACGGGCTCGTCAACCTTCACGAGATAGTCATAATAAGGTACGCGCATGGTGGATCCCCAGCCTGTGTGGGCACTTGCCACGACGCCTTCCATCAGCTCATCGACATTGTTCTTGTTGTGGTTGATGGTAGCACCAAAACTCAGGTTGAAGTCCTTGGAACGGATAATCTCATAGTTCAGGGTCAGTTCGATACCTTTGTTGGAGGTCTGGCCGACGTTCTGATACTGATAGCTGAAACCGGTGGTGGCGTCGCAGGGCACACGCATCAGGACGTCCTTGGTGGTGTTCCAGTAGACATCCAGGGTACCGCGGAGCTTGCCGTTCCAGAAACTGAAGTCGAGACCGATGTTACGGGAGATGGTGGTCTCCCACTTCAGGTCGGGATTACCCAGACAGTCGGCAGGAACGTAGGTGGTGACGGTCTCACCATTGATGGTGGCCGTTCCTGTTTTCCAGAGTGTATCAAACAGTCCGGCGTCGATGCCGTCGTTACCAGAGGTACCGTAAGAGATACGGAACTTCAGGTTGTCCAGCCACTCGCGGGCACCCTGCATGAAGGGCTCGTCGGAGATGCGCCAGGCAGCTGCTGCTGCAGGGAAATAACCCCACTTGTTGTCGCCACGGAACTTAGAAGAACCGTCGGCACGCAGGGTGGCGGTCAGGAGGTAGCGGTCCATGAAGTTGTAGTTGGCACGTCCGAACCAGGAAACGGTATGGGCGGGTGTTCCTACGTTGCTGCTGACGGCATCGCCAGGAACGCTGCTACTCGACATGGCCATATTGGCGAAGACATAGTCCATATCCCACTCAGCGGGATAGCCGGTGCCGATGATCTGGCTGCTGTTCGACTTACTGCCGAGGATTTCGTTACCTACCATGATGTTCAGCTTGTGCTTGTCGCCGAGACCTGCCACGTCGTAGCTCAGCGTGGTGTCCCAACGGGTGTTGTAGCCGTCGCCATTGGTCAGCGCGGCGTAGTTGTAGCTCTGGCCGTTGGTCTTACCACCGTCCCAACGCTCGGTCTTGCTCCAGTTACGACTCAGATAGAGCTCGGTCTTACCCACCAGACCGGGGATGATCTGCCAGGTGAGGGCGTTGTTGATACCCATGCGATAACGGTAACGGGTGTTGCTATAGTCATTCAGGATGGCCAAGGGGTTGTAGTCTTCCTCGGCATTGGAACTACCCATACCCAGATCAGCAGCATTGCCTGAACCCAGGGGATTGTCGATGGGGTTGAAGGTGTAGGCCTGTGTGGCGATGCCATACTGGCTGCCCTTGAAACGCAATTCACCATAGCGCAGGTCCATGTCCCACTTCAGATTCTTGGTGATATCCTGGGAGAGTTTGAAATTGCCTACCCAACGACGGAAACCGGTGTTGATCAGGATGCCCTCCTCGTTGCTGTAGTTCAGCGTGGCGTAGTACTTGGTATGCTGGGTACCACCATTGACAGATACGTCGTGGCTCCAGGAATGACCCGTACCCATCACGTCGTCGGTCCAGTTGTGGGCACTCTGGTTCTTGTATTCAGAGATATGGTTGCCGTAGGCTGCGCCAAGACCATAGTACTTGGCCACGTTGTCGGCATAGGTTGTGCCAAGGGCCGTGGCATAGCTCCACTGGTGGAGCACATGGCTGTAGGCATCCCAGATGTCGAGGTTGTCCGCGTTCTTGCGGATCTGATAGTACATATTGTACTTCACGGTCGGTGTGCCTTCCTTGGCTCCCTTGGTGGTGATCAGGATGACACCATTGGCACCACGGGCACCATAGATGGCGGTAGAGGCAGCATCCTTCAATACATCGATGCTCTCGATGTTGTCGGCAGGGATGTCGTCAATACCCGACACCTGTACGCCATCCACCACATACAGCGGCTCATTGCTCTGGGTGATGGATCCGCCTCCACGGACACGGATGGACATGGTGGCACCGGGACGACCGTCCTGAGAGATGACATTCACACCGGGCAACTGTCCCTGCAGGGCTTCTGCGACGTTGCTGACGGGATTGGCAGCGAGTTTGTCACCGGAGACGGAAGCCACAGCACCTGTCAGGTCCTTACGCTTCATCGTACCATAACCGATCACCACCACGTCTTCCAGCGTAGTGTTGTCCTCTTCGAGGGTGATGTTCAGCTGCGACTTGCCAGCCACATTGATGGACTGGGGCTTGTAGCCGACATACGAGATTTTCAGAGTCGTATTGTCCGGAACGCTGACGGAGAAGTTTCCGTCGAAATCGGTCACAGTACCCTGGCCATTGCCATAGACGATACTAACTCCAATCAGTGGTTCGCCTGAGGTGTCCTTCACCGTACCCTTAACGGCTTTCTGGGCAAAGGCCGTGAAGCAGACTACTGACATAAGCAAAGCCATTGCGGCTCTTCTAAGATGTAAGTTCATACACACGTTAGTTTTAGTTATACAAAATATGAATTTAAAAATAGTTTATTGCATCCGCTGGAGACCCTCCCAACGCACATTCCAGCTGCCATCCTTGGGGAATCCGGGGTTGAGGGGTTCCTGACATCCATCCCAGCCGGCACACATCATGGCGATGGCGGTCAACAGGGCGCCATTGCCGGGGAGATAGATGCGCAGACGGTCGGCTGTCTGGAAGTTATGGCCGTTCTTGAGATAGGTGTTCTTCTGGGTGTCGATGAGCAGAGCCTTCAGGGCGGTCTCAGGGTCGCCCAGACGAGCGGCACACATGGCTATCATACCATAGTCCCAACCCCAGGTGGTCTGCCAGTTCCAGTGCTGCATCACCCAGTCGAGGGTCTGCTTCATCTGGTCTTCGCGATATAATAAGGTATAGGATGTGCGCGCATTAGGCAATAATCCACAGGCACCAAGGACGGCGGGGTGGTCATTGCAGATCTTGTCAGCGAAGGTCTCTTTCTTAGTTGAGGGTGTGCTACCGCTGTCAAGAGAGACGGTGTCGAAAGGGTCGAAGGTTTCGAGGTTGTCGGTCGCTCCCAAGGGGAGTCCGGCGGTATAGATGCCTTTGACCTCCGGCAGGGGGGCGAGTCTGGCGATGATGTCATCCCACTGGGCATTGCGCGTCTTGCCCCGACGCTCACGCCATTGGTTGGCGATACTCAGACCGTATTGCCAGTAGGCCAACTCGAAGGGGTGGTTGTAGGAGATGTCCTTGGTCATACACTCCTGCATGGCGGTACTGCCCTTCAGATAATAGTGCTGCTTCTTGGGATCATAGCTCACGAAGTCGGCCATGAACGCAGCAGTAGCCTCTACCTGTTCGCCGTATTTCTTCAGGGTATCATCTGATGGATTCGCGCGGTACATCTCTTCGGCCAGATAGATATAGTGGGGCTGTTGCCAGATAAGGAAGGATCCGGTATTCGAGGGGGCCTCGCCTGCCCAGGGATCGGTCATCTTCATCCAACGCACACCCTTGAAGCCCTGACGCTCGGCAATCTTGCGGGCTACGGGGTAGGCGGTGGTGTTATACCATTCGAGCATCTGACGGATATTCTCCGGATGGTTCCACAGGGCGAAGTCGACAGCATGCCACCAGGTCATCTCCAGATGAGGACGACCGAACCAGGAGTTATAGGTCAGACCGGTCTCCTGAGGGGGCATGTTGTTGGCGCAGTTGATCTGGGTGAGATACTGCGACAGCACCACCCGACGTTCCAGTTCCTTGGCCCTGGGGTCGGTGCATTGTGAGAAGTCCACGATAGCGCCCGACTGCCACCAGCCATGCCAGTATTTCTGCGTGGCCTTGTGATAGCCGGAGTAGTCGAAAGGACCCACGGAACCTGGCCCCGTGAGTTTTGGGAGATATTCTGCTGAGAAGGTGAGCACATCGTCCGATGTCGTTAACTCAAAATGATGCCTGTCGCACTCCTGTAAGGTTGCATCTCCTGCCCAGGTGAGCACCACATAATACTGACTGGCATCGAGGGTGCGCTCTATCACTGCCGAATGGTCGTTCTGGGCGATGATCTTTGACTGATGCTTCTCTGGTTTCGTCCAGTCGTTGGCATCATCGGCATGCTTGCCGGTGGGGTAGGAGAATCGCAGGGAGATGGCTGCCCGCTGGTCTTTCAGCAGTCGACTCTTGACACGGGCATATAAAGCGTCTTTCTGGGGATGGACGCCTGTGGTGACTTCTACTGTCTCTCCGTCCGCCCTGAACGATGATTCTATCTCACCATCCCAAAGCAATAGCGTCTGCCGAGGCTGCTTCAGCGCGGTCAGAGGAATGGCATCGCCCTTGGCATCCTTGAGGCTGAGGCCGATGGTGCCGAGGTTCAGACGATGGGGATTGACGCGGTAATACTCGGTAGCCTGTTTGTGGCGGCCGTCATCAGCTTTCTTGAACTCCACGGCATACACTTCCGGATGTCCATGACCGAAGTCGTAGGATTGCTCCGACTCTGAGGGCTGCAGCTGACGGGTGTTTTCGAACGTGTGCCAGCCCCAGTCGGACATGGCGTTCAGGGGCACACCTGCCCCATACTCAAAAGGGTAGCTCTGCAGACCGGTGATATCGACGGTGGTGGCAAAATGGCCGTTGCCCACGCTGAGCGATGCCAGGGGGTCGGCCTCGGTGATCAGGGGGTTATGACGCGTCACGACGGCTTGCCTGTCAATGGCTGCCGTCGTGTTGTCTGTGTCATAGCCCAGCTTCTCCATCTCGAGCGATGCCCAGATGAAGGGGCCTACACCCTTGGCGTCATTGTCGCGGACGGGTTCCGAGAGATAGTAGTCGTAGCCTCCGTCGCGCCTCCTGTTCTCCTTCATGTCGGCCTTGGGATTGATCTTCTTCAGGGCAGCCTCTACCTCTGGGGTGGCAGCAGGACCAAGACCTGCCACCGAACAACAGTTGGTGAGCGAGATGGTCTTGTCGCCATTCACACGGATCATATTGTTGATGATGCCTTTATAGGCCTTGATGCCGGCATCGCGGTATTTGGTGCCGAGATAGCCCTTGTTATAGGCTTTCAGCAGCACATAGGCGAACATCGAGGTGGCGGTCGATTCCAGGTAATTGCCTTCACGTCCGGGAGAGTCCATCACCTGATACCAGGTACCGGTCTTCTTGTCCTGCCACTTGATGATGGCATCGAGGTCTTTCTGCAGGAGCTCTAACACCTCACCACGACGGGCATAATCCTCCGGCAGGGCATCGAGCACCTCTATCAGGGCCATCGAGTACCATCCCTGGGCCCGGGCCCAGCAATGTTGTGAAAGACCTGTCTCCTTGTCTGCCCAGAAGGTGTTGCGGGTCTCGTCGTAGGCATGGCGGTTCAGACCGGTCTTCGGGTCTAACGTGCGCTCGTAGGTGATCTTCAGCTGATTGACAGCATCGTCATATATAGCGGTAGCAAATTTTTTACTTATAGCGGTAGCAAATTTTTCACTTTTCACTTTTCCCTTTTCCCTCATAACGGGTGCGGTTAGCACCCGGAATGGCAGCCCCATGAAAATGCCGTCCAACCATACCTGATAGGCATAGATGGCCTTGTGCCAGTAGACCTTGTCGACCTTGGTACGGGGCTGGTCCTTCAGCTGCTTCATCATGGTCTGCATGGCGATGAGGTTCTTGGGCTCGGGATAGAGGTTGTACATCCGGGTTACGAAATGACCTGTACGGATATTGTCGAGGTTGTAGTCGAGGATGTTATATCCCCGGATCTCTCCCTTGGCATTAATCATCGTGTCGGTATATTCCTGACAGTATTTGCGGATGGCCTCACCACCATAGGCCAGATAGGTGTCCAACATGCCCTCGAGCTCGATGCCCATCACGTAGCTCCATTTGGGCTGGGTGGAGAAATCAAGCAGGTAGCTCTTCGGCACACGCTTCATCTCACTATAGGTCATCCACTCGCTGTAGTGCTTATAGGGTTTCTCGGTCAGCGCCAGGGAACCGTTGACAAAGAGGTTGTCGAACGTCACATTCCGTGTCTTGCCTGAGGAGAAATTGCCGGCTCCGACACCATTGAACTTACAGTTCTTCACCAGGATGTCATACACATAGGTATCTTCCTCGAGACCGATGATCTGAACGCCGTATTTTGATTGCTCGCTGGTGACATTCTCCATATAGACATTCCGCACTGTGGGATAATTGCCACGACAGCAGATCTCATTATGCTCATAGTCGAGGTTGATCTTCAGCACGCTCTCCTTGCAGACGCCCACCTTTACATCTTTCATATTGATGTTCTCGATGATACCGCCACGACAGGAATTGGTCTTGATACGCAACACACGCTCCAGCTCTGGGGAGTCCATCACACAGTCGTGGGCATAGATGTTCTTTGCTCCGCCACTGATCTCGGAACCAATCACCACACCGCCATGACCGTTCTTCATCTCACAGTTGCGGATGATGATGTTCTGCGAGGGCATGTTACGCTCACGACCATCGCGGTTTCTTCCGCTCTTGATGGCTATACAGTCATCGCCGGTATTGAAGAAACAGTCTTCAATCAGCACCCGGTCACAGCACTCTGGGTCGCAGCCGTCTCCATTAGGACCGTCGTTGATCATCTTCACCCGACGAACGGTGATGTCGGTAGAGTGCAGGGGATGGATCACCCAGAAGGGGGAACGCAACAGGGTGATGTCCTCCATGAGGATTCCCTCGCACTTGTTGAAATTGACAAGCTGGGGGCGCAGACCGTCCTGAGGACCGAAGACGCGCTCAGGCGTGCGCTCACCTTTCTCATTATACATAGGGATACCGTCCTCGCCATTCTTCAACAGTCTGGCACGGGCTCCTTTGTTCTGCGCAATACCACCTTCCTTGGCACCGAAACGACCACTGCCACACCAGGGCCACCAGGTGTCGTTCGAACCGCCGCCATCAATGGTTCCCTTGCCGGTGATGGCAATGTCCTTGGCCTTGAAGGCATAGACACAGGGCGAGAGGTTGAAACACTCCAGCCCCTCCCACGAGGTCTCCACGATGGGGTAGAGCTCGGGCTCGAAGGCAAACTCCAGAACTGCTCCTTCCTGAACTTCGAGGTTGACACCGCTCTTCAACTGGATGGCGGCTGTCAGGAAATGACTGCCGGCAGGCACCACCACCTTACCGCCGCCTTTCTTCGAACAGACGTCGATGGCCTTCTGGATGGCCTTCTGGTTCTGGGCGGCTGTGGCGTCGGTCTTGGCACCATACTTGGTGATCAGATAGGTCTTGTCTGCAAACTGAGGCACTCGGATACTCTGTTCGATCTGCTTGTACTGGGCGGCATCCCAGCCTTGTGCAAGGACCACCATCGGCATCAGCAGACAGAGCATCAATACTTGGAAAAGTCTCTTCATCATTTGTATTTAGTAATTTAGTCCGTAGTTTCACGATTCGCCTGCAAAGTTACGAATAATACGCGAAACTACGAACTAAATGCAGAAAAAAACAACGTAAACGTTATAGTTGCAATGCCTCGAACAGGGTGTCGAGGGCTTTCTCAGCATCACCCTGAGCCTCGTCCAATAAGCTCACGAACTTCGAACCGATGATGGCACCGGCTGCATTGTCCTGGGCGGCTTTCAGGGTCTGGGCATTCGAGATGCCAAAGCCGATCATACGGGGATTACGCAGGTTCATGGCGTTGATCTTACGGAAATAGGCCTGCTTCTGGTCGTCGAAACTTTTCTGGGTACCGGTGATCGAGGCCGACGACACCATGTAGATAAAACCATCGGTATGGTCGTCGATGAATCGGATACGTTCCTCGCTGGTCTCAGGGGTGATGAGCATGATGATACGCAGGTCATATTGGTCGGCAATGGGCTTGACCAGGTTCAGATAGTCATCGAAGGGCAGGTCGGGGATGATGGCGCCGCTGACACCGGCCTTGACACAACGCTGACAGAAGGCCTCGATGCCATAATGCAGGATGGGATTCAGATAACCCATCAGCACCAGCGGAATCTCTACCTGATCCTTGATGGCTTCCAGTTGTGAGAAGAGTTTGCTGAGGGTCATCCCGTTCTTCAGGGCCTTCGTGGCGGCACTCTGGATCACCGGTCCATCGGCCAGGGGATCGCTGAAGGGGATGCCTACTTCTACCATCGCAATGCCCTTGCGCTGCATGGCGAGAATCACATCGGCAGTACCCTCCAACGTGGGACTGCCGGCACAGAAATAGAGCGAAAGGAGCTTCTTCTCCTTGCTATTCTCGAAAAGCTGATTGATCTTGTTCATAATGATTGAATAAATGTATTGAGTTTATTGATATCCTTGAGGCCGGGAGCAATCTCGAATCGGGAGTTCAGGTCGATGCCGATACATTGGGGATGCGCGAAGGCCTGAATACGCTCGGCATCCTCGGGACCAATGCCACCACTTAACAGGAAGGGCGTCTGACCGTGATAGTCAGAGAGCACCTCCCAGTCAAACTGCGTGCCATTGCCTCCCACAGAGGGGCCCTTGGTATCGAAGAGGAAATAGTCTGTCAGTCCCTCATAATCTTTGGTCTGTTCCAGGTCGTCAGTGGTGGCGATGCTGAAGGCCTTGATCAACTGTGGGGGAAGGATGGAGTCGCCCAGAGTCGCAATCTGATGGTGCAACTGGTCGATATAGGCCTTCGACTCATGGCCATGCAACTGCAGACAGTCGAGGCGATAGCGATGACTGAGGCTCAGGATGGTCTCCGGAGCTTCGTCCACAAAGACCCCCACACGCTTGGCATTCCTGGGTAGGTAGTCGGGCAGTTCGCTGACATACCGGCTTGACTTGGGCCAGAAGATAAGACCGAGCCAGTCGATGCCCAGGGCTTCCACCTCGCGGATATTGGCTGACTCACGCATGCCACATACCTTGATCAAAAGTTCTTGACGCTTCATCCTTTACGGTTATAATTGTTGAATAAATGCCTGCAACGCTGCGCCGGGATCTGCCTGCTTCATGAAATGTTCTCCCATCAGGAAACCTCGGAAACCGGCTGCACGCAACTGCTTCACGGTCAGAGGGGCGGAGAGTCCGCTCTCGCTGACCTTCACAGCATCCTGGGGTAACAGCTCCGCCAGACGGAAAGAGGTGTCTGTGTCGGTCACAAACGAACCCAGATGACGGTTGTTGATGCCGCAGAGGTCGGGCTCCTGCTCGGCATAACCGAGTTCTTCCTGGGAATGCATCTCCAACAACACCTCCATACCCAGTTCATGGGCGGTCTGCTGCAAGGCCTTGCAATTTTCCTTGGTCAGACAGGCGGCTATCAACAACACGGCAGAGGCACCACAGAGTCGGGCCTGGAACAACTGGTACTCGTCGATGACGAAATTCTTATAGAGGATGGGTATCTTCACGCCCTGATGACGGGCGATGCGGATAAACTCATCGCATCCCCCGAAATAGTGCTCGTCGGTCAGGATGGAGAGGGCGGCGGCACCGTGTTGCTGATAACTCAAGGGAATCTCCTCGGCCTTGCCTTCTTCCTTGATCCAACCTTTCGAGGGGGACTTGCGCTTGAACTCAGCAATGATGCCGCTGTCTGACTCAACAAGGGCCTTCGACAACGAGGCTACGCTGAAATCGAGCAGTGGCTCTACGCAACGATGAATCTCGCGCTCGCTGAACTCTGCCTTAAAGCGTTCGACCTCTACTCGCTTATGTGCCACAATCTCCTGTAAGATATCTTTTGCCATAATCAATTCGTGAAAATCATTTAATTCGTTTAATTCGTGCGCTCGGCTCTGCCGCTTATTCGAGCAAAGCGAGTCTTAAGAAATTAGTGGTCGAAAAATCAACTATTCAACTCTACGAATTTCTTGAATGTGCGGAGCGCAGCGCCGCTGTCGATGCTCTCACGGGCAATCTCGATGCATTCCTCAATGCTCTTCTTCCCCTTCTCCAAGACTTGGATACCAAAACCTGCATTGGCCAGGACAATGTTCTTCTGGGCTGGCAGGGCTCGGTTCTCAAGCACGGAGTCGAAGATCTGGGCGGCCTCTTCTTCTGTGGCACCGCCTACCAGCTCCTCTGGCTTGGCAATGGCGAAACCCAGGTCCTGGGGCTTGAAGATGCGCTCGTAGTCGTTGGTGGTCACCTTGAAGTCGCCTGTCAGTGAGATCTCGTCATAGCCGTCGATGGAGTTCACAATACCATAGTCGATGCCTAGCTTCTGATAGACACTGTTGTAAAGACGCATCTGGTCGAGATTGGCCACACCCAACAACTGACACTTGGGCTGGCTGGGGTTGACGATGGGACCCAGCAGGTTGAAGATGGTGGGGAACTGCAGGGCCTTGCGGATAGGACCAACAAACTTCATGGCCTTGGCAAACAACTGGGCATGCAGATACACGATACCTGCCTCGTTCAGACTGCGGTTCAGCTTGTCGATGTCGTCAGTAAACTTGATGCCATGGTGCTGGATCACATTCGAGGCACCACTCACACTGGTGGCGGCATAGTTACCGTGCTTGGCAACCTTATAGCCGGCACCTGCAATTACAAAACAGGCGGTGGTAGAGATGTTGAAGGTGTTCTTACGGTCACCTCCTGTTCCTACCACGTCAATATAACGGTCTGCCTGTAAAACGGCAGGGACACCGGTCTCCAGGATACCATCGCGGAAACCTAACAGCTCATCAACGGTCACACCTCTCATCTGAAGACAGGTGAGCAGGGCGGTAATCTGTTCATTGGGATACTCTGAATGGGTGATACCAATCAGGATGGTCTTCATCTCCTCGCGGGAGAGCTCTTCGTGATTCAACAGGCGGAAGAGATAGCCTTTCATTGTCTGTTCCATATTATTCACTTTTCACTTTTCACTTTTCACTTCTCATTATACATACATCCAGTTCTGGAGCATTTTCCGTCCATCAGGCGTGAGCACACTCTCCGGATGAAACTGGATACCTCTCACATTCAGGGTCTTATGCCTGAGGGCCATGATCTGTCCCTCGGGACTCTCGGCAATGACCTCCAGACAGTCAGGAAAGGCTTCTTTCGAGACCACCCACGAGTGATAGCGCCCGATGGTGATGTCTCGCTCCAGACCTGAGAAAATGGGGTCGTCAACCATAATCCGACAGGGGGTAGCGACGCCATGAAACACCTCCGAGAGATTCTCCAACTGTCCACCGAACACCTCTCCAATGGCCTGATGACCCAGACAGACGCCTAATATGGGCTTCTTGCCGGCATAGGTCTTGATCACGTCCAACAGCAACCCTGCCTCTGAGGGAATACCGGGACCTGGCGAGAGCACGATCTTATTGTACTGCTCCAGATCCTCCAACTGAAACTGGTCATTGCGCACGACGTCGACCTCTGCGCCCAGTTCCTTAATCAAATGACTCAGATTATACGTAAACGAGTCGTAATTATCTATTATTACAATCTTCATATTCTTCTTTCTTTACCACGAATTTCACTAATTTCACGAATTTTTTAGTGCTGAAAAATAATTAGTTTAATTCGTGAACTCGGCTCTGCCGCTTATTCGAGCATAGCGAGTCTTAAGAATTCGTGGTCGTTTTACATTTCTGTCGCTTTTTCGATGGCCTTGCGCAAGGCCCCGAGTTTATTATTCACTTCCTGCAGTTCGTACTCCACGTCGCTCTTCGCCACGATACCACCACCTGCCTGGAACCACAACTCGCCGTTTCTCGAAACAAACGTACGGATGGTGATGGCCTGGTTCAGACTGCCGTCAAGACCAATCATACCGATACATCCGCCATAGGCTCCTCGGTTGTGGGGCTCGTATTCTGAGATCAGTTGCATGGCCCTTACCTTGGGCGCACCGGAGAGGGTTCCTGCGGGGAAGGTGTCGATAAAGGCTTTGATGGGATCTGCTCCCTCATCCAACTCGCCCGAGACTCTCGACACCAGATGGATCACATGACTGTAATACTGCAGGTCCTTATAGAAGTCCACTTTCACCTGATGGCAGTTCCTGCTCAGGTCATTCCTGGCCAGGTCTACCAGCATCACATGCTCGGCATTCTCCTTGGGGTCATTGCGCAGATACTCCGCACCCTTCTTGTCAGCCTCTTCATCACCTGTCCGCTTGGTAGTCCCCGCAATCGGGTCTATATACGCCCGGTAGCCGTTCCTGTGTGTGGCTGTGCCACAGCCACCTCTGCTAGTCTTTACGATTCTGCAATGTGTCTCTGGACTGCTGCCGAAGATCCTGAATCCACCGAAATCAAAATAGAAAAGATAGGGACTCGGGTTGATACTCCTCAACGCACGATAGAGCTTGAAATCATCGCCTTCATATTTCTGGACAAACCGCCTGCTGAGCACAATCTGAAACACATCGCCACGCAGACAATGTTGAATTCCTTTACGGATATTTTCACGATGTTCATCATCGGTCAGCGTACTCGAAACCTCTCCCACAGGAT
>JAEEGJ010005994.1_pt1 | contig 37131 bp, 34 predicted proteins | sample 8958761 | NCBI WGS metagenome assembly JAEEGJ01 (sample SAMN16246546, study PRJNA631951) | gut metagenome | biome: gut microbiome; feature: rumen; material: RS-attached | host: Bos | place: Iran: Karaj | collected 2018-10
TCGACTACGGCGTGGAGGAGCTCTTCCGCCAGGAAGAGGAGGACAAGGACGGCAACGTGACGCCGGTCATCGTGATGTACGGCGACTACAGCGCCTACGGCCAGATCCAGAAATACATTGAAGAGAATGGTTACGAGCTCATCTCCGGTGGCTTCGAGCAGATCCCGAATGTGGATCTCAAGGAGGTCACTGACGAGCAGCGCGCCACCCTCGACAAGCTCATCGGCATGCTCGAGGATGACGAGGATGTGACCAACGTCTATACGACGATGAAGCCCGCCGAAGAGTAATTCGGGCCATTCGTCGAAGAAAATAGCCCATTCGTCGAAAAACCGGACCGTGCAAGGTCCGGTTTTTTTATGTTTGCATCGTAAAGAACGAAACAACCAAAACCATTTTACGATGCATAAAAAACTGATTTCCCTGGTGCTCCTGCTCGCAAGCGTTGCAGGGGTGGCTTCGGCCCAGAACCGCTACGGCATCAAGTCCGGCATTCTGACCCAGAAGTCCGAAATGGGTGAAACCACCATCTATTTCGACAACTATGGCGCCCTCGAGGCCCAGAAGATGAAGATGAACTTCATGGGTAACGAGATGGAGATGTCCATCATCCGCAAGGACGGCAAGACCTACATGGTCAACGTGGCCGAGAAGCAGGTCCAGGAAATGCCCGCTGGTGGCATGATGGGCGGCAGCGACATCAACTTCCTCAATCTGACCGACGCGGTCAAGTCCGCCAACAAGATCAAGGAAGCCGGCAAAGAGACCATCCTTGGCAAAGAGTGCACCAAGTACACGATGGAAGCCGAGCAGATGGGTATGACCATGAGCCAGACCGTCTGGGTTTGGAACGGCATTGCCCTGAAGTCCCTCACGGACGGCGGTCAGTTCCAGTTCGGCAACGAGGCCGTGAAGCTCGAAGAGAACGTCACGATCCCCGCTTCCACCTTTGAGATCCCGAATTTTTAATTAATAATATTTGTTTATATAGGTAAAATTTAAGTTTAACTTACGCTCCGAAAAAGCTAGCGGGCATCCTTCACAGGGTGCCCGCTAGCCGTTGTTAGCATAGAATATTGTTTAATTACCTAGGTTTCTTGACACTGCCGACGCCACGGACTTTGGAGTCGATGTCGGCGCACTGGAGCTCGCGGGCGTCGATGTCGCCGGCGCCGCTGATGCTCAGGTCGGCCTTGCCGCTGACGCGACCGGAGACGACTGCGTCGCCGGCCCCGGCGATGGCCACCTGCAGATCGTCGCAGTCGATGCCGCTGATGGTGGCGTCTCCGGCACCGTTGACGTTCAGGGAGGCGTTGCCGCTCTTGAGGCCGTTGATATCAATGTCGCCGGCACCGTTCACGGTGGCGCTGAAGTCCAGGGCGGTGATGCCCTGCGGGGCGTTGAAGTCCACGGCGCCGTTGAAGACCACGTTTTCAAGCACGGGGCTGGAAATGTTGATCTTGACATGCTTGAGGTTGCGGATGCGGGTGGTATTGGTCTTGATCTCGAGCGTGCCGTTCTCGTTGCGGACGGTCACGAGGTCGAGGACGTTGTCCGGGGCGTAGATGGACACGGCGCACTCGCCGGGCGTATAGATCACGTCGCCGGGCAGGTTGCAGACCAGACCGTGGAACTCGCCGGTCACTTCGTCGCGGGTGATGTAATTGTCGCTGGCGGTAATCCGCTCGCCGGCGCCTTCACCATTTATGGTGTAGCCGTTCTCCCGGATCTCGTTCTTCAAGTCATTGCTCAGCTTGACGAAGCGGCAGGAGGGGAGGGTGAGCAGCAGGGCTGCTGCGAGGATGTATGCGATTTTCTTCATGGTTGTGCTTTTAGTCGATAAATTCTTTGAGGTTGATGCCGAGCAGGGTAGCGCGGCTGCGGAAGAGCGGGAGCTCCTCGTCGATGAACTTGCGGCGCTCCGTCTCGCGGATCACGTCGATGGCGTCGCCGGCGATGAAGAAGCCGATGCCGCGCTGGTTGAAGATAACCTTGCGGTCCGTGAGGATCTCGTAGGACCGGGCCACGGTGTTCGGGTTGACTCCGATTTCTGCACCCCATTCCCGGACCGAGGGGATGCGCCCGCCGGGTTTGAATTCCCCGGAGAGGATCCGCTCGCAGAGATTGTCCGCGATCTGGATGTAGATGGGTTTGTTACTGTCGAATTCCATATTTTTAATGTTTAAGTGTGCGGAGACGGTAGTAAGTGCCACCCAGGAGTCCACCAATGACGATGAAGAAGTAGATATTGGTGAGCCAGTTGACGAAGTTGGCGGCCTTTATCGGATCGACGAGGCTGTCGAAGAAGCCGATGTAGTCAGGTCCGTTGTGCCCGAAGAAGACCATGGCGAGGGTGGAGAAGATGGTGCTGAAGGCAAAGAGGCAGAGGATGGTCTTGCCGATTTTTCCCTTCTTGAAGCAGATAGCACCGAGGACGAAGACCAGGATACTGGAGATCCAGTCCAGGATGAAAATGGCTTCGAGGTTGACGTAAAGCCCCTCTGCGTTCATACCGTCCTTGATTCCCTGCAGGAAGGTCAGTTCGAGAACACGGTCGCCGTAAAGATTGGGGAAGAAGAAACTCATCAGCGCGTCGCTGGCGAGCTGCAGGCCGAACAGGGCGATCGGCAGCATGATGCAGACAATCAGCATCATGGAGAGCCATTTCTCAAAGGTGGAGGCCGGAATCATCAGGAAGTTGGAGCCGGCCCGCTTCTCGGTAAGGTGGCCGTAGAGCTTGGCGCCGGCACCCAGGATAACGACCGTGGTGGCAATGCCGAGCTGCATGTATTTCGCCACCATATTGAGTTCGTGGAACTGCTGCAGGAAGATCAGGTTGAAGAGCTGCGCGAATACGAACACGATGATGGGGAGCGTGCCGCTGATCAGCAGGCTGAGCGCGTAGTTGTTCTTCGCGTTGCGCAGGTCGTACAGGAAATAATTCCCGAAACGCTTGAAGTCGAAAATGTTATTCATGGTTGAAGAGGTTTTTGACGAGATCCTTGTGCATGTGGACGGTGTTGAAGAGGGCTTCGATGTTTACCTTGCTGTCGGCCTTCTCCGTGTTGGGGAGGACCTGGATGAAGCCGCCGGGCAGTTGCTCGGAGTAGAGTGCTTCGGGGTGCAGGGTGGTGCCGTAGTCGAAGAAGAGCTTCTCGGAGATCTGCTCGATCGTGGCGTTCAGCAGGACATCGCGGCGGTCCAGGATGATGATCGGGTCGATGATATTCTCCAGGTCGCGCACCTGGTGGGTGGAAATCACGATGGTGGAGTCTTCGGCCGTGTACTTCATCAGGGCGGAGCGGAACTGGGCCTTGGACGGGATGTCCAGGCCGTTGGTCGGCTCGTCGAGGTAGAGGAAGCGCGTGCCGCAGGCGAGGGCGAAGGCGATGTAGGTCTTCTTGAGCTGGCCGGCGGACATGGCGTTCATCTTCTGCTCCAGGTTGACCTCGAACTCGCCGAGAATCTTCTCGAAGGTGTCGAGGCGGAAGTTCGGCCAGAATTTGCCGCTGGCCTTGGCCCAGCCGTAGGCCTTGTCGTTGATCGGGGCTACCTCGTCGGGGAGATAGTACTGGTCCTGCAGCAGGGCGGGTTCACGCTTCCAGGGGTCGCGTCCGTCCGTTTCGATCGTGCCGGTCTGGGTTTTCTTCAGGCCGCAGAGGAGGGTCAGCAGCGTCGTCTTGCCGACGCCGTTCTCGCCGAGAAGACCGTAGATCTTGCCCGGTTCCAGGTCCATGGAGATGTTCCGCAGGACCTCATTCTTTCCATAGCTGAATGCTAGATTGTTGATGTGTATCATTGCTTTTGCAGTGTATTAGTTCATTAGTACACCGCAAAGGTACAACAAAAATTGAAACTTCCAAATCTTTTTGCAAAAATTTTATGCCCTTTTTATCCACACCTATTTATTCGTGCGCGCGCAATGGCCCGGGAGCAGTAGAAACCGAGTCCGGGGGTGGACACGTCCTCCGGAGCCTGTTTCTACTGCTCCGGGCGAATGGCGGTTGCTTAGCGCAGGGGACGGTGGGCGGCGGCGCGACAGGCGCGCTCGGCGGCGAGGATGCGCTCGTGGTCGGCGGGGTCGGTGCAGGCGTCGAGGAAGCGTTCCCAGACGAGCTGGATGGCCGCGGGGGCGGGGTGGACGAGGTCGTCTGCGTAGAAGCGGTAGTCGCGAAGCTCGTCGCAGATGATTTCGTAGGCCGGGAAATACGCGACGGGAGATTCGCCGGTCGGAGCCGGCGAATGACGAAGGGAACCGGCGAATGACGAACAGACCTGTTCGACGGCGAGGTGCAATGTGGATTTCGAGATGGTGTTGGCGTGGGCGCCGGCGCCGAGGTGGCGGATGGGGGAGACCGTGAGCAGGAAACGCTTCTCCGGGTGTGCTGAGATGATGCTGCGCAGCAGCTCCGCGCAAGTCTCGACCGAAAGGAGCTCGTGCGCGAACTCCCGGGCGGGACGCTTCAGGCAGTTGGCAACGACCGGCTGGCCGGGGCGTTCCAGTGCGCGCCAGACCCAGGCGGTGCCGAGTGTCAGGAGGACGACGCGGCAGTCCCGCCAACGGGCGGCATCTTCCGCCAGTCGCGCATTCGCGTGCGCGAGGAATTCTTCCGCCGTCGCCCGGGCGAAAGAAGTGTGATGCGAGAAACTGCAGATGCGCCCTGCACCGGCACCCATCTCGACGCAATCTTCTTGCGTGAAGGGTTCGGCGCTGTCCAAGCGCGCCACGGCGGCCGCGAGGGAGGCCGGATTGTAGAGGGTGCCGAAGGGATTGCGGAGCACGTTGAAGCCGGCAGCTTCGAGGCGGGCTCCCATCTCATCGGCGAAACAACTTCCTAGGACACAAATAGGCTCAGAATGAACCATTGTGACCTGTTTTTCGCACTGAACTTCGGTAAACAGTTTCATAAATCGGGACAAATTTAGTAATTTCGCACATTATGCGACACAAACTGATTGCCATTTTCTCAGTCGTACTGAGCCTGGCCACGGCCTGTGCCCCGAAAGAGCGCACCCTGCATATTGTCACGACCGGTGACGTTCATGGATCCTGGTTCGACGAACCCTATGTCGAAGGCCAGGCGAATAAGACCAGCCTGATGTCCGTCAAAGCGTGGGTGGACAGTCTGAGGCAGGCTGTCGGTAAGCAGAACGTCCTTCTGCTGGATGCCGGCGACTGCCTGCAGGGAGACAATGCCACGATTTACTACAATTATACCAACACGGAAGGTGAGCATCCCTTTGTCCAGCTCGTCTCTTACATGGGCTACGACGCCGTGGCCGTGGGCAACCATGACATTGAGACCGGACACCCGGTCTATGACAAGGTCAACGCTCAGCTGCGTGCGCGCGGGATCCCGTTCCTGGCGGCCAACGCCATCAGAGCGGATGGTCAGCCCTACTTTACTCCTTATAAGATTTTCCGCCGTGGCGGCTTCAAAGTAGCTGTGATCGGCTTTACTAACGCCAACATGAAAGCCTGGCTGGACGAAGCCATCTGGTCGGGAATAGACTTCCAGTCCCTGATCCCCTGTGCGCAGGAGTGGGTGGACCGCATTCGCGAAAAGGAGCATCCCGACGTTGTCGTGGCGCTGACGCACTCCGCCACGGGCAATGGTGACGGCTCGATCCTGGAGGCCCAGGGCCTTGACCTGCTGAAGAGCCTGCAGGGCGTGGATGTCCTGGTCTGCTCGCACGATCATATCCCTTTCGTGAAAGAGAAGGACGGAACCTGGCTGATCAACGGCGGTGCCCGTGCGGGTAATGTCGGACATGCCGTCGTCACGTCCTCCAAGGCCGCTGGCAAGCAGGTTTGTGGCGAAACCGTCCGGATGGACAAGGACAAGGTGGACGAGGCGATGAAGGACCATTTCCGCCCGATCTTCGAGCAGGTGAAAACCTTTACGCAGGAGCCCGTGGGCCATTTGGCGATGGAACTGCGTACGCGGGATGCTTACAAGGGCATGTGCGATTACGTCAATCTGGTCCATACGGTCCAGCTGGAGAGCTCCGGCGCCCAATTGTCTTTTGCCGCTCCGTTGACCTTCAACGGCACCGTCAAGCCGGGGCTGGTGATCTTCAACGACATGTTTACGATTTATCCTTATGAGAATCAGCTATATATCCTGAAGCTGAAAGGCTCCGAAGTCAAGGATTATCTTGAGTTTTCCTATGACACATGGATCCAGAAGCCGTGCCCGCATGTCCTGAAGATTTCGGATGCACCGGACCCGCGTACGGGGGCTTCCCGGTGGTCGTTCGTCGGCAGGACGTACAATTTCGACTCTGCCGCCGGCATCGTCTATACGGTGGACGTGACGCGTCCCGCCGGACAGCGCGTGCAGATCAAGTCTCTAGCGGACGGCACGCCCTTCGACCCGGAAGCCTGGTACACCGTGGCCATGACTTCCTATCGCGCCAGCGGTGGCGGAGAATTGCTGCATCAGGGGGCTGGTCTGGATCCGGATGAATTGGATGACCGTGTGGTGTCCCGCGGGACCGAGATCCGGCAGATGATCTACCATTTCTTCAAGGACCACGAGGTCGTAGATGCGGCGCTTGTCGGAGACAAGTCCGTCATCGGAGAATGGCATTTCGTGCCGGAGGCGACTGTGGGGCCGTTGATGGAAAAGGACCTGGCGCTTATCTTCTAAACGCTTTCAGCCGCTGCTGTAGAGATCCGTCTACAGCCATCTTCATCATCTTGCGGGTTTGCTCAAATTGCTTGAGCAGCTTGTTGACGTCGGCAATGGTCGTGCCTGATCCCTTGGCAATTCGCTGACGCCGAGAGCCATTGAGGCATTCCGGATGCTCCTTCTCATAAGGGGTCATGGACTGGATAATCGCCTCGGTGGACTTGAAGGCGTCGTCGGGGATATCCACGTCCTTGAGCGCCTTGTCCATGCCCGGCAACATGCCGGCCAGGTCTTTCATATTGCCCATTTTCTGCACCTGCTTGAGCTGGTCGTAGAAATCGGCCAGCGTGAACTGATTGTGGGCAATTTTCTTTTTGAGGGCGCGTGCTTCTTTCTCGTCATATTGCTCCTGGGCCTTCTCGACAAGCGAGACGACATCACCCATACCCAGGATACGGTCCGCTACGCGGGCCGGATAGAAGATATCGAGCGCCTCCATCTTCTCGCCGGAACTGACGAATTTGATGGGTTTGCCGGTGACGGCCTTGATCGAGAGTGCGGCGCCGCCGCGGGTATCGCCGTCCATCTTGGTCAGCACCACGCCGTCATAGTCAATGGCTTCGTTGAAGGCTTTGGCGGATTCGACGGCATCCTGTCCGGTCATCGCATCCACGACAAAGAGCGTTTCCGTCGGGGCGACTGCCTTGTGCAGGGTGGAAATTTCCTCCATCAGCTCCTGATCCACGGTCAGACGTCCGGCCGTATCCACGATCACGACGCTGATTCCCTGGCTTCGGGCATATTGGATGGCATTTTTCGCCACTTTCACGGGATCTTTCTCCCCGTCTTCCGAATAGACCTCGACGCCGACCTGCGCTCCGAGCGTCTTCAACTGCTCGATGGCGGCGGGACGGAAGGTATCGCAGGCGGCAAGAAGCACTTTCATGCCGCGCTTGCTCTTGACGTGCAGGGCCAGCTTGCCGCTGAAAGTGGTCTTACCAGAACCGTTCAGACCAGCCACGAGCACCACGGCCGGGGAACCCTTGAGGTTGATCTCGGCGTGTTCGGAGCCCATGAAGTCGGCCAGCTCGTCATGGACGATCTTGACCATCATCTGCTGGGGCTTGACAGCCGTCAGCACGCCCGTGCCCATCGCTTTCGTCTTCACGCGGTCGCAGAAGTCCTTGGCTACTTTATAGGATACATCCGCATCGAGCAGCGCCCGGCGGATCTCCTTGAGGGTCTCAGCCACATTGACTTCAGTGATCTTGCCTTCGCCCTTCAGAATTTTGAAGGAACGTTCCAGTCTATCGGATAAATTTTCAAACATAATCTAAAATTAGAAATGCAAAGATAATCAATTTATGAAGATTTTTTTTGGCAAAAAGAAATGGCGTTCGGGCTTTTCAACCGAACAGAGACATATACTGCGGCAGGTCCGCCTGACCGTGGATGAGTGGGTTGCGCAGAAAAGGTTTATCAAACGATTGCCAACCCTGGAGAAGATTGCCGACGATATCGGAATCCCTGCTTATCTGCTGGGGATCCATATCCGGATCCACGAGAGGAACTCCGTCCTAACCTGGCGCAAAGAACTACGCATCCGGGAGGCCCAGGATATGCTTCTGAACTTCCCGGAACTGCCTATCTCCGTGATCGGCGAGATGGTAGGCATTGACGACAAAACCAATTTCAAACGACAATTCCAGCAGGTCGTGGGCATGACGCCGCGCGAATGGCGGGAGAAGCATTTATGACAATGCCGCAAAGCGGGTCGGGAAACCGGTCCGCTTTTCTATTTTCCGAAGAGCGTCCGAAGCGCGTCCCGGAGCAGGCGCAGGGTGTTGAAGAGAATGACGGCGGCGATTACCAGGCTGATGACCGGGTCGATGATGTACAGGCCCGTCAGGCTGATCACAATGCCGGCAACCACCACGCCCAGCGAAAGGAGCGAGTCCGTGGCCATGTGCAGGAAGGCGGCCCGGGTGTTGATGTCACCCTGGTGGCGCATCAGCATCCAGGCGCTCAGGCCGCTTACCAGGATGCCCAGGGCGGCAATCCAGGTGACGGTGCTGCCGTCTACGGGCGAGGCGTGGTTGAATTTGTCGATGCTCTCGCGGACAATCACGAACACGGCAAAAAGCAGGACGCAGGTGTTGACCAGCGCGATGAGGGCGGAGATTCGTCGCGCATCCGCCGACGGCCGGCGGGCCAGGCGGAAGCCGACCAAGGCCATGCCCAGGGCGAAGACGTCCAGCATCTTGTGGCCGGCGTCGGACACGAGCCCGACGGAATGGCTGATCCGTCCGGCCAGGAACTCCACGATGACGAAGGCGAAGTTAAGCGCGATGGCTATCCAGTATGCGCGCCGGAGCGCGGCGTTGTCTGCGCTGCCGGTCGGCAGCCCGTGATGATGATGCTCGTGCATGTAGTCGTTTTATCAGAAATGCCAGCCTACGCCCAGGGTGACCTTGTAAGGGTGGGCGTAGTCGATTTTGCTCTCGTAGTTGATAATGTCAAGTACGCTGTATTTTATGCCCAGGTTGACCTGCAGGCCACATTCGAATTCATAGCCGAATTGGCAGCCGACGCCGGCATGGCTGTCGTTGAGCGCATAGCGGGGCTTGCCCGACTCCTGGATCTCGATGACGCGCCTGTACGGCGTGATGAAATCCCTGTCTCCCGGACACCAGGCGGCGAAGGTGATGTGCGTGAAGAAACCGGCTCCCATCCGGAAGTTACCGGTCCCGACAGGAAGGGCATAGGTCAGGAAGATCGGAATGTCCATGCCCACAAGGCGCATGTCGGCCAGGTAGTTGACCGGTCGCTTGTGCCAGAATAGGAATCCGAGGTCCCGGTCCGTGGATACGTAGCTGCCGTTCTGCAGACACACGATGGCCTGGACTTCAATCATCAGGCGCCGGGTCATGTGATAATCGATGAAACCGCCGACCTCGACGCCGAATCCAGGATAGGCGGACAAGCCAGGCTCGGCGATATACATGTCTTCGCCGGCGAAATTGGCCTGCAGCAGCACGCCGAGGCTGACGGGCCGGATCTTTAAGGAATCTGCCTCCTGGGCGCGCAGGGACGTGAGGCAGAGAGTCGAGGTGAGGATGAGGAGTATGATTCTTTTCATCACGGCGTCGATTAGATGGTGAATCGGAGCGAGATCTTGAACCCGTGCTTCTCGGACTCAGGCAGCCCTTCAGTATAGCTGATGCGGCGGATGTAGTCGATGCGGAGGAACTTGAAGATATTCTCGATACCGACCGTGTATTCCATGTACGGAGTCTTGGTCATCAACTTGGTCCCGGCCGGCAGGGCGTAGAGGCCCTCGGCGTTGAAAAGCGGATTGTTCTTCTCGGACAGCGAGCCGATGATGGCACGGAACGAGACCACTTCGCGGAGTTTGAGCTTGTTCAGGAGGGGAATCCGGTTGAAAATCCACCCCTTGAGATAGTAGGTAGCAAAGAAGTCGGCATACTGGTCCATCACGAACTCCATCGGCTTCATGAGGTTGAATGCGTCCTTGACCAACAGGATGGACGGGTTGGCGTTGGGCGTGAAAAGCTTGGGAAGCGGGACGCGGCTCCAGATGAAGCCGGTCGAGACGGACGCGTCGATATGGCCGAAGGAGGACAGCCAGATTCGTTTCTCGGCCGAGAACTCCGTTTTGTTGTAAAGGAAGGTGTTGTCAAAATAACCCACCGTATGGGTCAGGCTCACGATCGGAGCATCCTTCGCCAGGGTGATGGGCGCTTCCTTGCCAAGGCGGTTGGAGAAGAGCGGTTCGCCCGGGGCGAAACGGAGCCGGATGGTCCCGGAAAGGTCGTTATAGACCGGAACGGGCGAGAGCGATCCGTCCGCACCGTAGCGGAAGTATTCGAGCGTCCCCGTCGGCCAGACGCGGTCGAAGCGGACGTAGGTGGTCACGGAGAAGCGGGACAACCATTCGCGGTCGTAGCGGAGCTGGGCGCGGGCGACGTACTGCAGCGGCTGCGCCCTCCAGGAGGACATGAGGAGGTTGTCGCGATCCAGCAGCGAGAAGCTTTGGCCCGGCGCTTCGATGTCGTAACTGGCGGTCAGGGTGAGGAGGTTCCGCAGCGGCTCGTAGGGGTGGAAATCTTTCTTCTCGAAGGTGTGGATGTAGCTGACTGATCCCTTGAATTGCTTGTCGCGGAAGCCGTAGGCTACATATCCGTTGAAGAAATTCTTCTCATTGAGGCGGGCGGTGGTCATGCCGCCGATGCGCAGGCGGAATCCCTCGTGGACGTTGTAGTTCATCATGTTCGTGACCGGTCCGATGTCGAACTTACTCTTCAGGCGGTCCTGCGGGCTGGCCTGCCGGTCGGCAGGGGTTGTCGGGAAGTACTCCGAGGCCAGGGACTCGCCGATGCTGGCGATGCGGCGCAGCCGGGGCACAGAATAGATGTCCGTCAGGAGGCTGTCCAGAATCTTTTCCTTGCTGGTCAGGGGGACGGGACGGCGCGGAATCCACCAGTCATCCGGCCTCCACCAGTCCTTGTTGGCGATGACTTCGTCCGGCTGGCGAAGCAGGCTGTCCGGCACGGCCGTCTGCGTGAAGTCGTAGTTGTTGTGGACGATCTTCTTGTGGGCGTAGAGTTCGCGCATCCACTTGAAGATGTAGAACTGTGCGTAGGTATTCTTCTCCTTCGATGCCCAGGTCCCGTTCTCCGTCTTGTCGAAGGTCTCCTCGATGGCGAGGTTGCTGACGAAGTTGAGGTTGATGTGGGCCGGGATACCGAAGGAGTACTTCTTGACGGCATAGGTGCTGTCGTTGACGACGTAGAGATGGCCGGTGAAGCTGAAACTCTCGCTGTTGAAGGGAACGAAGGTCAGGTCGATGCACTGGACCCCGTCCACCATCAGGGTATCGGAAATGTAGTACTTGTAGTAGGCGGTGGCGAGCGAACTGGACAGCGGGCTCACGAAACGGTTGAGCAACACATCCATGTTGTCGTCGAAGATGTCGGAATCGGCGAAGATGGTCTGGATGTTGGTGGTGAGTCCGCCGTTGTCCAGCGGCTCGTCCAGGCCGAGGCTGCGGCGCCGCTCGACCCAGGTGCGCGTGCGCTTGGGCTGCTTCTGGTACCAGGTCGTGGAGAGTTTCTCGCGCAGGGAGATCGTCAGCACAGGGTCATTCTTGAACTGGGAGGTGTCGACGTATTTCTTCAGGAAGGGGAACTTCCTCCAGACTCTGCTGCTGTCGAAATTGACGTCGAACTTGTTCAGCGACATGATGAGCTTCTCGTAATTATCGACCTGATAGCCCTCCGTAGAGCGGACATGATTCTCTTCCTTGTGGCGGATGACGTTCTTGACGAGCTCGACGGCCGGATTGCCCTTCCGGCGATAAACCTTGTCGCGGCGGCGGCGCGGCTTGACGACTACGGCCTGGATGCCGTAGGTGTCGGGTTTCATCTTGATCTTGGCATCGCGCGTGGTCGTGTTCGGCCGGATGTTGAAGATGTAGGTCTCATAGCCTAACATCATGAAACTCACGTTGGAATAGCTGCCGTTCGCCTCGATGGAGAAACGGCCTTCGGGATCGGTCATGGTGCCGATCTGGGTGCCCGGAAAGATGACGGACACATAGGGGAGCGGCTCTCCTGTCGTGGCATCGGTCACGACACCACGGACGCGGGTCTGCGCCTGGGCGGCGAGGCCCAGCAGACTGAACAGGAGAAGGATGATAATACTTCTTTTCATAAATGGGGGTGCAAAGATACGAAAAAAGCGGGAATATCCCGCCTTTTTCCTTGCAAAAGTCTCACAGCGTCAATGCAATGCCCGCATGGCGTTAAGGACGGCGAGCACGGTCACGCCGACATCGGCGAATACCGCCATCCACAGGGTGGCCACGCCGCAGGCTGCGAGAATGAGTACCAGCAACTTGACGCCGACGGCGAACCAGAGGTTCTCGCGGGCGATGCGCAGGGTCCGTCGGGCGATGCGCACGGCCAGGGCCACTTTCGAAGGCTTATCGTCCATCAGGACCACGTCGGCGGCTTCGATGGCGGCGTCCGAGCCCAGTGCGCCCATGGCGATGCCGAGGTCGGCGCGGGCGAGGACGGGGGCGTCATTGATGCCGTCTCCGACGAAGGCGAGCGTGCCCTGCGGCAGCAACTGCTCGACGCGGGCGACCTTATCGGAGGGCAGCAGAGCGGCGTGCCAGGCGTCCAAGCGTAGCGGCGCGGCCACGGCGTCGGCCACAGCCTGCTGGTCGCCGGTCAGCATGACCACCTGAGCGATGCCGGCAGCGTGCAGCTCGGAAACCGCCTGCGCGGCATCCTCCTTGACCCGGTCGGAGATGACGATATGGCCGGCATACACGCCGTCCACGGCCACGTGGACGATGGTGCCGGTGAGGTGGCAGGGGTGAGAGGCGGCGCCAAGCTCTTCCATCAGCTTGTCGTTTCCGACGGCAACGGTACGGCCTTCGACGGTGGCCGTCAAGCCCTTGCCGGCGAATTCCCGGATGTCCAACACGCTGCAGCCGTCCTGCTCGTCGGGATAGGCGCGCAGCAGGGCCTGGGCGATGGGATGGGTGGAATGGCGCTCTACGTGCGCGGCCAGGTGCAGCAACTCGTGCTCGTCCAGCTTTTCCGGATGGACGGCCGTGACGGCGAAGACGCCTTCGGTCAGCGTGCCGGTCTTGTCGAAGACGACGGTCCGCACACGGGAAAGGGTGTCCAGGAAGGCAGAACCCTTGACCAGGATGCCCTGCCGGGAGGCGCCGCCGATGCCGCCGAAGAAGGTGAGGGGCACACTGATGACCAGCGCACAGGGGCAGGAGACGACCAGGAACATCAGGGCCCGGTAGATCCAGGTGGCCCATTCACCTGTGAACAGCGGGGGAAGGATGGCCAGCAGCACGGCCAGGCCGACCACGATGGGGGTATAGATGCGCGCAAAGCGCGTGATGAAGTGTTCGCTGCGCGACTTATTCTCGGCGGCATGCTCGACGAGCTCGAGGATGCGCGAGGCGGTGGATTCGCCGAAGGCCTTGGTGGTCTGGATGCGCAGCACGCCGCTGAGGTTGACGCAGCCCGAGAGGACTTCGTCGCCCGGGGCGACGCTGCGCGGCAGGCTTTCGCCCGTCAGGGCCACGGTGTCCAGCGAGGAATTGCCTTCCAGTACGACGCCGTCCATCGGGACTCTCTCGCCGGGGCGGACCAGAACGGTCTCGCCGACGGCGACGCTCTCGGGCGCGACCGTCAGTACGGCGCCGTCCCGCTCGACCTGGGCCGTATCGGGGCGAATGTCCATCAAATGGCTCACGGAGTGGCGCGAGCGGCCCTCTGCGATGCCCTCGAAGAGCTCGCCGACCTGGAAGAAAAGCATGACGAAGACCGCTTCGGGGAATTGGGTCTCAGCCCCCGGGAGGAAACCGATGGCGAGCGCGCCCAGCGTGGCGACGCTCATCAGGAAATTCTCGTCCAGTGCCTCGCCGTGTGCGAGGGCCTCGGCGGCTTCCTTCAGGGTGTCCCAGCCGACGAGGAGGTAGGGGACCAGAAAGAGCAGCAGGTACTGCCAGGTCGCCCAGTTTGTCTTTTTTTCGATGAGTACCGCGCCGACCAGCAAGGCCGTGGCCGCAGCAATCTTGATGAGACGCTCCTTGGGGCTGTCCTCATCGTGATGATGCTCATGGTGGTGATGTTCGTGTGCCATATTGCGTTCTTTTTATTTTCCGACGGCAAAGGTAGCGGAATGCGAACGCAACCGGGTTGCAAATAATAGCGGCAATTGCTATCTTTGTCACTGCGATTAACCGATATTTTCCTGCCACTAATCAATTATTAACATAATGAAAAAGATCCTTATCCTTTTGGCTACCGCCTGTACGATGCTGTCGGCTTGCGGTCAGCCCCAACTCAAGCCCTGGACCAAAGGCGGATTCGACACGCACAAGTATCGCAATGTCTTTGCGGAAATGGGCTATTCCCAGAAGGAGATCGACGCCAAGCTGGAGTCCATCTACCAGGAAGTTTTCTGCGGTCCGGACAAGGTGTATTTCGAAGTCGGGGACGACATGGGCTACATGTCCGATGTCAAGAACTTCGACGCCCGTACCGAGGGTATGTCTTACGGTATGATGGTCGCCGTGCAGCTGGACAAAAAAGATGTTTTCGACCGCCTGTTCCGCTGGGCCAAGAAGTATATGCAGTACCAGGACGGCCCGATGAAGGGCTACTTCGCCTGGAGCCTCGCTCCCGACGGCACGATCCGCGGCGCGGGTCCGGCCTCCGACGGCGAGCTCTATTTCGTGACCTCGCTCATCTTCGCCTCCAACCGCTGGGGCAATGACGGGGAGATTAACTACCTCGCCGAAGCGCAGTTCATCCTGAACTCTGCGTGGGAGAAGGATGGTTCCGAAGGGATCATGCCCTTCATCAACAAGGAGAACCACCTCATTATCTTCACCCCGGACGGCCGTGGCGTAACTTACACCGATCCTTCCTACCACCTGCCGGCCTTCTACGAGGTCTGGGCTCGCTGGGCCGACGACGGCCGCGCCGATTTCTGGCGCGAGTGCGCCAAGGCCAGCCGCGAGTACCTGCACAAGAGTATCGACTCGGAAACCGGCCTGAACCCGGATACGAACAATTTCGACGGCTCCTTCATCGAGACGCCCGCTTTCTTCGGCCGCCGCATGAAGCCGGCGTTCCGCTTCGACTCCTGGCGCGTGCCGATGAACATCGCCCTCGATTATTCCTGGGCCTGCGCTGATCGTGAGTGGCAGACGAACTACGCCAACACCATCCAGGACTTCTTCTATTCCAAGGGTATTGACGCGTTCGCCGACCAGTACAACGTGGACGGTACTGAGGTTGACTTCGCCATGCCGGCCGGTATGGGCGAGCTCCGCGGCACGGGCACCCGCCACTCCGTGGGCCTTGTTTCTACCTTGGCCGCCGCTACGCTGGCCGCCGACCACGAGATCGCCCGCGAGTTCGCGCAGCGTCTCTGGGACAGCGAGAACAAGCCCTACGAGGACGGCTACTTCGACGCCTACTACGACGGTCTGCTCCGCCTCTTCGCTTTCATGCATTTAAGCGGTCACTACCGCGTTATTGAACCGGCTAAGTAGTCATCCCGGAAACTCCCTCTAAAACAGGACAACCCCCTCGATAATGAGGGGGTTGTCCTGTTTTTGGTGCGAAATGCGGGATGATCCGGCTAGCAGTGCTCGTCGAGGATTTCAGCGATGTCGTGTACCGGCCGGTCGGCCTCGCGCACGAAGGTCGCCAGGCAGAGCGGACAGCCGGTGACGATCTGATCGGGATCTGCCACCGTGAGGTTCTCGAGGGCGTTCTGCGTCATCGGGCGGCGCTGCTCGAAGCTGAGCGAGAGACTGCCCAGGCTGCCGCCGCAGCAAATGCTCTCGGCGTGGTGCTTGCCGGCCTCGACCAGCTCGCCGGCAGCGGCGAGCGCCACGCGCGGTTGCTCGTAGATACCGCAGCCGCGGCCCAGCTCGCACGGGTCGTGCCAGACGAGGCGGAGACCGTCTTCGTGGCGGACTGGCAGTTTGCCGGCGGCGATGAGCTCCTGGAAGAAGACGCTGTGGTGCACCACGCGGATGCCTTCCAGGGGATAGTCTTCTTTAAACACGCGATAACAGATAGGGCAGGAGAGCAGCAGGGTGTCGCAACCGCTGGCGCGGATGATCTCGACATTCTTGGCGATGAGCTCTCGCGCCTGCTCGGTGCGTCCCGCCATCATCAGCGGGCGGCCGCAGCAGAGCCCGCCGTCCGGATCCATCATCTTCCAGGAGACGCCCGCCTTGTCCAGCAGGGACGCGGTGGCGCGGAGGATCGAAGGTGTGAGCTGCGTCATGCAGCCTGCGAAATAGAGCACGCCGCCGCTGCCCGCCACAGCCTCGGCCATCGGCCGGACGTCGAGGTTCGCGTAGGAAGGGGAGAGGGCGAATTTGCGCCGCTCGCGCTGGGCGACGCGCAGTTCCGGTCCCTGTACGCCCACCTGACAGACGGCGGAGCATTTGCCGCAGAGCAGGCATTTGTCGGAGATCTCGGCGATGCGGCGCTCGTTGCCGCGCCGCAGCATGCGGTTCAGATAGACCGTACAGTCGCGCAGGTTGGCCTTGCGCACGCTCATCGGGCAGGCGTCGATGCAGACGCCGCAGGCGGGACAGGAATAGACTTCCAGCAGGGCGAAACCCTTGCGGGGATGGCGAATCTTGATCCCGGCGTTGCGCATCGGGATCAGCAGCATCTCCGCGGGAATGTGCATGTAGCGCGTGAACGGCAGAACGCACATAAAGACGCAGAGCGCGATGGAATAGGCCCACCATGTCGGCAACTCGTTGAGGTTGTTGCCCAGGAACTGTCGGAACACCCAGCCTACGGGGATGGTCAGGAAGCTGCCGCCGCTGATGTGGGCCGTGAAGCTCTCGGCCAGCAGGCGCAGCGGGAAGATGGCCCAGAGAGAATAGAGACCCACCTGGTCCAGAGCGCTCAGGCGCGTGGTGCGCCGCATGCCCACGATGCGCGAAGCGAATCGCTTGATGATGGCGAGCACGATGCCGCTGAGTATCAGCAGCAGGAAGAAGTCCATCAGGAACATCAGCAGCGCGCCCTGCAGGGTCTGCTCCGTCTCTGCGACGAAGTAGTTGAAGAAAATCGGATAATAGAAGAAATGGATGCGCTCCGGCACGAAGAGCATGACCTCCAGGTGCCCCAGTACGATGAGCATGAACCAGCCGAAGGCGATGCTCGAGTGCATGAAGCCCAGGACCTTGTTTCGCTTCCACAACTTCACGTGGATGAGGCAGTTGAGGAAGATGTCCCGGACGTTCATCCAAATGTATTTCGGGGTGATGAGCGACAATAGGAAGCGCTTGCGGTCTGCCTTCGGCAGCTGGCAGACCACGCGGACCATCGCGACCAGGCAGTAGCCCAGCACGAAGATCATCCCGATGACGAACGGGATCACGAACGGATCGAAGCCGCTTGCAAAACGTTCCCTCATCGCACGACCTCCCCGTTTTTATCCAGCCGGCAGAGCGTCAGGATGAGCTGCCGCGTGTTGATGCCGCGCGGACAGACCATCGTGCATTTGCCGCAGAGCATGCAGCCGGACAGCATTTTATCGACTTCTTCGTCCCGGCCGCGCTGCAGGCCGAGCAGGACCTTGCGGACACTCATCCCCGTCCAGGACGACGACGTGCAGGTGGCGCTGCAACTGCCGCAGCCGATGCAGGTGAGCGCGTCCGGCTGCAACTGCACAAGGCGGTCGTAGCGGCGCCGATCCACCGTGTCGAGGTTGACGGCTGAGCTGGGGGAGAGTTTGAATCCGAAATCCATCTAAGCGCGTTTCGAGAAATACTGGTGAATGGCGAGGGCGGCACTGCGCGCTTCGGCGAGCGTTTCCGGTACGGTCTTGGCGCCGGTGCAAGCCCCGGCGAAGAAGATGCCGGGCCGGGAGGATTCCGTGATGGAGGCGAGGTTGTCTCGGCTCTTCAGGAAACCGTCTTCGTCGATGGCGACGCCGGTCTCGCGGGCGTAGCGCTGCGCGTCCGGATTGCAAAGGATGCCTGCCATCAGCACGAGCAGGTCGAGCGTGACCTTGACCGGCTTGCCGTTGAGGGTATCTTCGGCTTTCACGACCACACGTCCGTCGACGGCTTCACCCACTTCGGACACGCGCCCGCGGATGAAGTGGATGCCGTGGTCGCGCTGGGCCTTGATATAGAAATCTTCGTATTTCTTACCGAAGAGGCGCAGGTCCATGTAGAAGCAATAAACTTCCGCATCGGGGAATTCTTCCTTCATCTCGATGGCCTGCTTGATGGCAGTGATGCAGCAGACCTTGGAGCACTGCGTGTTGCCGGCCTTGAGGTCGCGCGAGCCCACGCAGTGAACGAAACCCACGGCCTTGGGCTGGCTGATTCGCTGGTCCTGCCGGGTGTTGAACCAGTGCTCTAGATCGCGGTTGGTGATCACGCGGTCGTAAATGCCGTAGCCGTATTCCTCCTTCTTCGACGCGTCGAAAAGGCGGAAGCCGGTGGCGAAGAGGACGGCCTGGCAGAGCAGCGAGGAGCCGTTCGAGAGAACGAGATTGTATTCGTCCTTGAGCCGGTTGATGGCGGAAATCTCCGTGTTAAGCAGGGTCTTGATGCCGGCAGTCTGCGCTCGCAGGGGCTCGATGAGCTCCGCCGCAGGCGTCATGTCGGGGAAGAGGCGGTTCCACTGGGCGACGTGTCCGCCCGTGGCGTCCGATTTCTCGATCAAGACGGGTTTGTAGCCCAGCGCAGCAAGCTGGCGGGCGGCCTCAAGTCCGGCGATGCCGGCTCCGATGACGGCGACGACTGGTTGACGGTTGACCATATTCTAGAAGCATTTGAGGGACGTAGGTAGCCCCGGGGTCATGATCTTCTTTTCGTCCATTCCAAGGTATTTCCTGGCGGGGTCGTAGGGAATGCCGATCTTGTCGAGCAGCGGCTCCGCGGCCACCTGATGCACCTGCAGTCCGAGATCCCACGGGTCCACTCCGAGTACGAGCCCGGCCAGCTCCTCGTAGGTGAGGGCGGGGATGCCGTAGCCGCCTCGTCCGTAAGTCTTGCCCGTCTGTTCAGCGATGACATACTGCCAGCGGTCCAGGAAATAGGGGCAGCCCGGGCAGTTGGTGATGATCGCATCCGGGTGGAAGGGCTCCATGGATTCGAATTTCTTATGCGTGTTGGACAGGGAATAGCCCCGGTTCGCGCGCACGTGGTACTGCCGGAACCCGTATCCGCAGCAGTGGCGGCGCTCCGGGTAATCGATGACCTGGCCGCCCCAGGACTCGACCATGCCGCTGAGTACGCAGGGGTACTCTGCGCCGCCGACGCCCTTGTGGGGGAACATTTTCGCGTAATGGCAGCCGATGTGCTCCACGATGCGCAGGGGCTCGCCCGTGGCGCGGGAGACCAGGTGGTATTTGGCGCGCTCGGCGATCTCGCCGCGCAGTTTGAACATCAGGTCGCTGGCGTGCGCGATGTACTTGGGTTTGTTGAATTCGCGGCGGCAGGCTTTCCAGAGATTCTCGCGGATCTTGGCTTCCAGGTCCGGAAACTCCCGCCAGGACTCGAGTACCTCACAGTAATTGCCGAAGGAGGTGATGCAGGAGGTAACGAGGTTTTCGTAGCCGGCCTCGGTCATCAGCGCGAACTGGCGCGCCACGACGGTCATGGCCGTCTCCTGCGGGATGGTGTCGCAGTGGTAGGCGATGCCGGCGCAGGTGGTATGGTGCTCGGTCTCGAAGATGTCGCGGCCAAGCAGGTCGCGGCAAATCGTTAGGAAATACTTCTCGCTGGCCGGGAAGAAATTCTGCCGGATGCAGCTCCGGACATAGAAATAATGATTGTCCGGAATTTCTTTCTGGTAGTCCGCCCAGATCTTCTGTTTGCCTTGATAGATCATCTTCAGTCGTCGTCCCCGACTTGATCGGGGATCTTATTCATTGTTGAAATGCCCCGGCGAGCAATGCTCGAAGGTAAATCTCGTATATTCTTCAAAGTCCATTCCCATCTCTTCGGCCTTCGCGCGGGAGGCTTTCTCTACGGCCTGGATGCGCTCCGTGCCGCCCGTGACATCGAAAATGGCCTGGAGCTCGTCCAGGTCCTCCTGGGGGATGTGGCGCAGGACGCCGGGGCCTTTGCCCTCGTAGTTGGCGCCGAGGCGACCATAGACCTCCTCTTTGTTCTCGATGACCCAGCGTGACACGGGTCCGGCTTCCGGATGGTCGTCGGGGTTGAAGGTGCTGGGGTGAACGCAATAGCCGTGGTGAAGGACGTTGCCGGTGAGGATCTTGGTCAGTGGCCAGAGCTGGCGGCCCTTCTCCGAGCAGGTGAAGTAACCCAGCTTGGCGGAAAGGTTGCGCAGGGCCATGATGATCAGGCCCGCCGTGTTGCCGCGCGGGCAGCGCGTCGAGCAGGACATGCACTCGCCGCAGTACCAGATGGTGTCGCTCTTCAGGAGCGCCTCGATCTCGGCCTCGTCCTTTCGCTGGACCGTGTCCACAATCTTGCGGGGGTCGTATTTGTAAAACTCCGCGGCCGGGCAGATGGCTGTACAAGTCCCGCAGTTGATGCAGGTCTTGAGTCCTTCCCGGAAGCGGTAGTCCTTCATGAGTTCGTCGTACAGTTTACTCATAGGGTACAAAGGTAAGAAAAAAAGAATGAACAGGGGAGTAGGATAATAGTAAAAATAATAGTAAATTTGTAAGGATTTACCCCAAGTAGATTTGCTGATGGACAGACATCTCGACCCACATTGTGAAGCTATTCTCCAGGAGTACCGGGACGCCCTCCCGCAGTGCAAAACCGTGGCCAAGGAAGTGTATGACACGCTTAAAAGCACGTTCGCGCAAGCGGGTTTGCTCGTGGCCGCCATCGAGTACCGGGTCAAGGCGGAAGATTCCCTGGCCGGAAAACTCGAGCTCAAGGGTGGCAAGTACAAGAGCCTGGCGGACATCACCGATATCATAGGCCTTCGTGTGATCACGTTCTATACGGACGATGTCGATAAGGTGGCTTCGGCCGTAGAGCGCCTGTTCACGGTGGACTGGGACAACTCCGTCGATAAGCGCAAGATCCACGAAATCGACAGTTTCGGCTACCTTTCCCTGCACTATATCTGCTCGAAGGAGGGTTTCCCTTACCGCTTTGAAATCCAGATGCGTACGGTCCTGCAGCATGCCTGGGCCAATATGAACCACGACACGGGCTACAAGAGCGGCGTGGAGGTGCCGAAAGTGTACCTGCGCAACCTCAGCCGCCTGGCGGGCATGCTGGAGCTCGTGGATGAGCAGTTCAGCCTCATCCGCAGCGAACTGACTGACTATCGCCGCCGGGTGCGTGCGCTGGTCGCCTCCGGCAACCTGGACGACGCCCCGTTGGACGGCGATACCTTCCGGAGCTTCCTCGACCTCAAACCGTTCGATGCCCTGAATCGCCGTATCGCTTCCGTGAATCAGGCCGAGATCCAGGACGTGCCGCTGATGCCTTTCCTGGCGGTGTTCAAGATGCTGGAGTGCCATACGCTCGGAGACGTGTCCAAGATGATCAAGGAGTACGGAGAGGGCGCCTATCAGATCGCCTGCTATCAGATCGGCCTGACGGACCTGGACATCATCTCCTCGTCCCTGGGCCCGCAGGATGTCTGCATCGCGTGCATCCTCAAGCGCGGTGGCGGCCGGGCCGGCATCCGCAGTATGTTCGACCTGCTGAACGGCCCTTCGGAGAGCAATGAGATGATGGCCGAGTTCCTGACCCAGCAGGCGCAGGATTTACCGTTCATGAATCAGCAATAACCCATGGCAAACAAAGCACTCAATACAGAACTGCTCGACCGCGCCATCATTTTCGCGGTCCGTGCCCACGCCGGGACTGAGCGTCGCGGCAAGGGTTTCCCTTATATCGTCCATCCGATGGAAGCGGTGGAGATCGTAGCTACCATGACGCCGGACCAGGAACTGCTGGCCGCGGCCGCCCTGCACGATACCGTGGAGGATACGGACGTGACCGTGGACCAGATCCGAGCCGAATTCGGCGACCGGGTCGCCGACCTGGTGGCTGCCGAGAGCGATGCTTTCGTGGAAGGCGTCAGCGACGAAGACAGCTGGCATAGCCGCAAGCAGGCGGCGATCGAGCGTCTGGCCAAGGCCCCGCACGACGCCAAGATGGTGGCGCTGGGGGACAAGCTGTCGAATATGCGCGCGATTGCGCGTGACTACGCCGTCCAGGGGGATGCCCTGTGGAACCTCTTCCACGCCAAGGACCCCAAAGACCATGCGTGGCACTACCGCGGCCTGGCGGACTCCCTGCGCGAATTGCAGGACACCTTCGCCTTCCGCGAATTTGAAAGTCTGATCAACCAAGTGTTTGGAAAAGAATAATATGGAAGCTATTAAAATATCCCTCTCTGATTACGTGCTGGCCGGTGGCGGAGCTAACGGCGAGAGCTACGACCACAAGACCGACCCCTCCGTGATGCTGAAACTTTACCATGCGGGCAAGATTGAGCAGCCGCTCAGTGAGATGCTGCTGGCCCGCAAGGTCTATGAGGCCGGCATCCCGACGCCCGAGCCGGGCGAGTATGTGGTCACGGAAGACGGCCGATACGGCATCCGTTTCCGCCGCATCGTCGGCAAGAAGTCCTACGCCCGCGCTGTCGCCGATGATCCGGCGAACGTGGAGAAGTATGCGGCCGAATTCGCCGAGATGTGCTTGAAACTGCATCAGACGCATGTCGATACCACCCTGTTCGAGAACGTCAAGGACCATTATTACAAGCTGTTGGAGCAGAATCCGTTCTTTACGCCGACCGAGAAGGACAAGCTGGGCCGCTTCATCGCCGACATGCCCGACACGGACGTGGCCCATCATGGTGACCTGCAGTTCGGTAATGCCATTTTTGTGGGGGACCAGCGCTATTTCATCGACCTGGGCGATTTCTGCTACGGCGGCACCCTGCTCGATGTGTCCATGGTGTACGTGTGCAGCGTTCTCAGCAACGAGGAGTTCGTTCTGGATGCCTTCCACATGCCCAAGAGCCTGTCCGGGGAGTTCTGGCGCTATTTCTCGAAAGCCTATTTCGGCGCGGACCGTCCCCTTCGTGATATCAACGAGGAGGTCGATCCCTATGCCGGTCTCAAAACGCTGCTGATCGAGCGCGACACCAAGTGCCCGATGCCCGAGTTCCGGGAGAAACTGGTTTCCATCCTGAAGTAAACTCTCATGTCCATCCTGCCCGCCATATCGATCCACCTGGAGACCGGCAACGTCCTGTTGTTCTTCTCCTTCCTGGTCCTGGTCGCGATCCTGATTTCGCGCCTGGGGGCGAAGTTCGGTGTGCCGGCTATGTTGCTCTTCCTGCTCATCGGGATGGCCGCCGGCCCGGACGGGCTCGGCGTGGAAATCAAGAATCACGAGCTGGCGGAGTTCCTCGGCCATCTCGGAATCACCTTCATCCTCCTGTCGGGCGGCCTGCGGACCTCCCTCGAGGAAACGCGCCCGGTGATGGGGCGGGGCCTGATGCTCTCTACGGTGGGTCTGGCCGTGACCTCCCTGGCCACCGGCTTCTTTATCTATTGGGCTCTGGGCGACCGGATCGGCGGCGCTGGCGCCACGCTGCTGGGCTGTTTCCTGCTGGCGGTCATCCTGTCCTCGACGGATTCCCCGTCCGTTTTCTCCGTGTTGCGCAGCAAGCGGCTGACCCTTCGCGAGAACCTGGACCCGGTGCTGGAGCTGGAATCCGGCAGCAACGATCCGATGGCCTATACACTGACGCTCATCCTGGTGTCGGTCATTACGTCCACCGACCACTTCGGCCTGGCGGGCGCTTCGTGGCTCTATGGTGCCTTTATCGTTGCGCTGACGGCCCTGTGGCAGATCCTGTCGGGTGTCGCCATCGGGCTTGGCGTGGGCTTCGGCGCGCGCTGGCTGATGCGGCGGTTCACCTTGTCCACCGGTCCGCTCTATTCGATCCTGATCCTGATGCTGGCCCTGTTCGCCAACGGACTTGCGTCCATGATTGGCGGAAACGGCCTGGTGGCGCTCTATGTGGCGGCCATCGTCATCGGCAATATGCGCGACCTCCCCTTCAAGCGGGATGTCCTGAAATTTTTTGACAGCACGACCTGGATGGCTCAGCTGCTGATGTTCCTTCTGCTGGGTCTGCTGGCCCGGCCGTCGCACATGCCGGCGGTGATGTGGCCGGCCTTGCTCATCGGCGTGTTCATCATGTTCGTGGGCCGTCCGCTGGGCGTTTTCCTCAGCCTGCTGCCGTTCCGGCGCTTATCTGTCCGGGCCCGGTCCTACATCTCCTGGGCGGGCATGAAGGGAGCCGGTCCCATCCTGTTCGCGATGTGTGCGGTACTGGGTGGCGTCGAAGGCGGCGTGGAGATCTTCAATATCGTGTTCTGCATCACCTTGCTTTCGCTCCTGATTCAGGGCACCCTGCTGGTGCCCGTGGCTCGCAAACTCGATCTCTGCATCGAGGATGATCCGGAGGCGGAGACCTTTGGCATGGAGATCCCGGAGGAGATGGGAATGCTGCGGGACCATACCGTCACGGAGGAAGACCTTTCCCGGGGTCCGACCCTGCGCGACCTGCATCTCCCGCACGGTATTCGCGTGGTGATGGTGCGACGCAACGGAAAATTCATCGTCCCGCACGGCAGCCTGGCGCTGCAGGTGGGGGATGAACTGGTTATTATCATGGGTGACACGGAAGACTGACAGGTATGGAAATAAGCGATAATATCAAAGCTTTGGCCCGGAAATCTGCCGGAACGGGCCTGCTGCTGATCGTCGTGGCCGCGGTCACGCTCGAGGCGACCTCGCTCATTCAGTATTTCTCCTCGCAGCGCATGCTGAAGGAGGAGGCATCTCTGCGGGCAGAGAGCGAGCTGCGCTCCACGCGAAATCAGATTATGGATATCGTGGACCAGGCCGAGTCTGCCGTGCACAACAGCATCTGGATCACCCGCTGGTGTCTGGACTATCCCGACAGCCTGGCCGTGGTGGCGCGCCGCATTGTGGAGGAAAACCCTTCCGTGATGGGCTCCACCATCGCCCTGGTGCCGGGCTATAACAAGAACCTGCCGCTTTTCGCTCCCTATGTCTGCCGGACGGCGGACGGTGGGACCGAGCTTAAGACCCTTGCCACGGAAGAGTATAACTATCCGGCTCAGGAATGGTTCACTGAACCGCTGAATTATGGATTCGGCTATTGGTCCGAGCCGTATATCGATGAAGGGGGCGGGGAAGTGCTGATGACGACCTATTCCGTCCCGGTGTCGGATGACCAAGGCCGCATCGCCGCCGTGCTCACTGCCGACATCTCGCTGGACTGGCTGACCGACCTGGTGGGCAGTCTGCGTGTTTATCCGGATGCGTTCAGCGTCCTGATCAGCCGCGAGGGCAAGATCATGGTAAGCCCCGTGGCGGAGTTGAATATGCATCAGTCCATCCGGGATTATTCGAAGGGCGCCAAGGATACTTCCAACTTCAATCTCCTGGCGGACGAGATGCTCTCGGGCAAAACCGGCAACGTGGCGCTTCGCCAGAGCCGTCGCGAACGTATGTTCGTCTTCTATGCGCCGGTGGAGCGGACGGGCTGGTCGATGGCCATCGCCATCCCGGACGGCGAGATCTATGGCGAGATCCGCCGGATGAGCATGCTGGTCACCATCCTCATGCTGATCGGTCTGGGCATGCTGATCCTCATCCTGCGCTCCGCCGCCAGAAACCAGCGCAAGGTGGCCAGCCTTAAAGAGAAGAAGGACCGGATGGAGAACGAACTCCTTATCGGCCACAATATCCAGATGTCGATGATTCCCAAGACCTTCCCGCCTTTCCCGGAGCGGAAAGATATCGACATGTCTGCTTCCATCGTCCCGGCCAAAGAGGTCGGCGGCGACTTGTATGATTTCTATATCCGGGACGAAAAAATGTTCTTCTGTATCGGTGACGTGAGCGGCAAGGGCGTGCCGGCCTCCTTGGTGATGGCCGTCACCCGCAGCCTCTTCCGCTCGGTTTCCGCCCACGAGAAGAGTCCGCAGCGCATTGTGACCCTGATGAACGAGTCGATGACGGATATGAACGAGAATGAGATGTTCGTCACCTTCTTCTGCGGCGTGCTGGATATGGCCTCGGGCCACCTGCGCTACTGTAACGCCGGCCACAACCCGCCGCTGATTTATACCGATAAGATTCAATTCCTCCCTACGAAGCCGAACCTGCCGTTGGGCATTATGCCGGGTATGTCCTTCGTCGAGCAGGAGACGGACTTGCGCTACGACGACGCTCTGTACCTTTACACGGATGGCCTCACGGAAGCCGAGAACCTTTCGCACGAACAATTCGGCGAGGATCGGATGATGGACGTGCTTCGTACGCGCCGGAATGCCCAGGATAACCTGGAAGCCATGCAGAAAGCGGTCGCCGACTTTGTGGGCGATGCCGATCCGAGTGACGACCTGACCATGTTGTTTATACATTACCTCAATAATATGCAACCGGACGAAACCGAACGCCATCTGATTCTGTACAATGACATTCAGCAGATTCCTCAGCTGGCAGAATTCATCGAGACCATTGCCGATGAAACCAATCTGGACCAGGGGCTGGCCATGAGCCTGAACCTGGCTTTGGAGGAGGCTGTGACCAATGTTATCCTCTATGCCTACCCGGAGGGCTCCGATGGCCTGGTGGACATCGAAGCCATCGTGAGTAAGGAGAAGCTGAAATTCGTTATCTCCGACAGCGGCAAGGAGTTTGACCCGACTGCTGCACCGGAGGCCGACGTCACGCTGGGCGTGGAAGACCGGCCGATCGGTGGCCTGGGCATTTACCTTGTTCGCAAGATCATGGATTCGGTCAGCTACGAGCGGACCGATGGAAAGAATGTTCTGTCAATGATTAAAAAATTATAATTAAGCATATGGAAGTTAATATCAACAAAGAAAATTCCGTGACCACCGTTCGCCTGATCGGTCGGCTGGACACCCCGGCGTCCCAGGACGTCGCCCAGAGTTTCGAACCTTTAATGTCGGATGCTACCGGTACGATCGTGCTGGACTGCTCGGAGATGAGCTACATCTCCAGCTCCGGTCTGCGTATCTTCCTGTCCCTGCGCAAGGCAGCGGCCTCCCAGGGAGGTAAGGTCATCGTGAAGAGCATCTCCAACGACATCCGTCAGGTGTTCATGATGACCGGCTTCCTGAATCTCTTCGAGATCCAGTAGGAGCGGTTAAGCGGAAAAGATAGAGAGCTTCCTTCGGAGGCTCTCGTCGATCCGTGCTTCAGAAAGAATTCCCGAGCGGACGGCGTCCGCGACGGCGTCGAAGGCAGCGCAATAGTCCAGCGGACAGAGCAGCAGATCGGCGCCGGCCTGTAGGGCGCGCACGGCGGCTTCACCGCTGCCAAACGCCCGGGTGATGGCACCCATTTCGAGCGCATCGGTAACCACGGCACCGGTAAAGCCCAGCTCGCCGCGCAGCTTGTCCGTCAGAATGGCGGGGGAGAGCGTGGCGGGCAGGTCGTTGCCTGTCACCGCCGGGGTGGCGATGTGGGCGGCCATGACCAGTTTTGCGCCGGCCTGGATGCCTGCGCGGAAGGGGATCATTTCGCAGGCGGCAATCTCCGCCCAGCTTTTCTGCGTGAAGGCGTAGCCGTGGTGCGTGTCGGCCAGCGTGTCCCCGTGGCCGGGGAAATGCTTCAGTGTGGCGGCGGGGCCGGCCTCCTGCAGGCCGCGCACCCAGGCGGCGACCAGCGGCGCGGCCGTTTGCGGATCGTCGCTGAACGCTCGCGTGCCGATGATGATGTTGTCGGGGTTGGTATTGACGTCCGCCACGGGGGCGAAGTCGATATCGAAACCGTATTTCTTCAGATATGCTCCAATGCTGCGCGCCGCCTCGTACGTGGCTTCGGGCCCTGCGGCCGCCAGGGTGGCTGTGCTTTCGTAGCGCGGCACGTCGAAGGCCGGATTGCGCGCGATGCGGCTCTTGTGTCCGCCTTCCTCGTCAACGCAGAGCAGCGGGGCTCCCGGCAGGGCGCGGAGATTCCGGATGAACGCGCGCAACTGCTTTGCATCCTGGATGTTATGTCCGTAGAGCAGAATGCCGCCCACGGGATACTCCCGTGCGCGTGTCCGCATCCCGTCGCTCACCGCCTGGAGGCGGTACTGCGGCAACTCCGACTCGGAATCATAGCGGATGGCGGGCTCAAGCGACTCCGGCCGGACAATGAACAACTGCCCGACCTTTTCCCGCAGGGACATTTTTTTGAGCGTTTTCTTTGAAAGCATGTCCCAAAATTACGAAATTATTTTATCATTCGCAGCCACTTGCGGTAGCCGAACACCGCGACGACGCAGTAGAGGCCGTAGATCGCGGCCTTGAAGGGGATGCCCTTGCGGACGTAGAGAATGCAGCAGACCACGTCCACCACCAGCCACAGAAGCCACTGCTCGGCGTATTTCTGCGCCAGGGCCCACAAGGCTACGATGCTCAGGGCCGTGGTGAAGGCGTCGGCCACCGGCACGGTAGAGTTGGTCCAGTGCGTGAGCATCCACCAGATTCCGAACCAAAGCAGCAGCATCGCTGCCAAGGAGGGCAGGATGTGCTGCTTGCGGTATCGGGTGATCGGGCGCTCGGTGCGCTGCTGCGTTTCCGCGTGTTTGAACCATTTCCACGACGCATAGCCGTACACGCCGGCCAGGCAGTAGTAGATGGCCATGCCGAAGTCGGCGTACAGACCGGCCTTGTAGTAGAGCACCATGTCGATGGCCGGCATGATGATGCTCGCCAGCCAGAGCCAAATGCTGGCCTTGTACTCGAGGATCAGGTAAACCAGTCCGACGACGAATCCGAGAATGTCCAGGAAGCGCAGCGTGTCCATAAGCTTAGAATCTTAAGGTGATATGTCCCAGCACGGTGAGCGGAGCCACCGGGATGAAGCCCAGTTGATAGTAGCGGTTCTCGGGCATGTGGCCGTAGCTCTCGCAAACAGCGCTGTACACCCAGCCGCTCTGCGCCACGCGGGCGGAGAAGACGTTGTTGAGGTCCAGGCCAAAGACCACTTCTTTGAGGACCTTGCGCGGCTTGAGCGTGTAGCCCAGAGACAGGTCGGAGAGGCTGTAGGCCGGCAGGGACCGGTCTATGTGTTCGCTGTTGTCCAGGTACATACGACTGACGTATCCCGTGTGCCAGACGGCACGGAAACCGCCGAAATGGACGGTCACGAAGCCGTTGAGGATCGCCGACGGCGAGAAGGCCAGCGCTTTGTCGGTGTAGTGGAAGCTGCGGGCCTCGTCACCGTTTCCGTCGCAGTGATATTGGGCGAAGTCGGGATTGTCCTTCCAGTCGTCCCAGTCCTCGATGACCTCGTCGAAGTCCAGCAGGCGGTTACGGCTCAGGGCGGCGTTGCCTTCGATGTTCAGCCAGCGGGTGATGTCCCAGCCGGCCGTGAGTTCGGCGCCCAGGCGGTAGGAATCCGGAATGTTGGTTGTCAGGGCTTCGCCAATCTCACTCTGCGCGCCGGTCTGGACCAGCTGGTCCCGGTAGCGCATGTAGTAGAGGTTCACGCCGGCGTGGAAGCGTTTGCCTTCATACTGGTAGCCGGCTTCCCAGTCGAGCGCACGCTCGGCGCGCGGAGCGGGATACAGGCCGTTGTCGGTGAAGTTGTTACGCTCCGGCTCGCGGTGCGCCATTGCGAAAGAGGCGTAAGCCCGATGGCCGCCGCGCTGGAAATTGACGCCGGCTTTGGGATTGAGGAAGTTGTATTTTACGTCAACATCCAGGATGTGCTTGCTCGGGATGTCCGTGTCCTCGTCGATGATATACTTGTCGTTGTAGCCGTCCGTCTTGTAACCGACGTGGCGGAACTGCAGGTCCCCGAAGACGCTCCAGGCGCCGTCGATGGCGTAGGAAGCCTTGACGAAGCCGCTCAGGTCGAGTTTGGACGCATCGGAGTCATAATACTGCCGGGGGGCTTCCTTGGAAATGCCATACTTCTGCGCAACCGCTTCGCTGCTGGTGTAGGTCAAGTAGCCGAAATGGTTGCCCTGGAACTGCTGCCAGGACAGGCCGCCGACGACATCCCAGGCGCCTTTGCGGAAAGAGACGTTCGCCACGGCGCCCCAGGCGTCCTGCCGAAGGCCTTTCTGGCGGACGAAATCCACCTTCTTGATCTTGTTGCCGTCAGCATCCTTGAAGTACTCCAAGCCGTATTTGATGATTTTGTTGTTATAGCGGAATTCCTCGTAATAGCCGTAACCGTGCGTGTAGTGCGGCGAGACGGAGAGTTTCCAGTTCTCGTTGATGTCCCAGGCAAAGTTCAGGATGTGGTGCGTTTGCCAGAAGTTGTCGGTGGTGCGGGGCCAGAGGCTGCCGTCGCTCATCTTGTAGCGGTTGACGGAATAGTTGGTCCCGTCGATGGAGACCAGTTCGTAAAGGGAGTTGTACTGGCCCAGGCCGGCATCGCACAGATCCGCATAGGTGTGGATCCCGGTGGCAGCGCCGTAGGTACCGTCCATGATGGACAGGTCGTCGTTGCCGGCCGTGACGCCATTCCAGGCCTGGCCGGTGACTTCGAAATTCCCCAGAATCCTGTAGGAGAGCTTCCAACTGCGGCCCAGCCAGCTCAGGCTGCCGAACCAGTTGCCGGAGCGGCCGTCGGTGCCGTGCAGATAGCCGTCGGTCGTGGTCTGGTGGTAGCCGCCTTCGAGGATGAGGTGGTTCCAAAGCAGGCCCGTGGAGGCATTCACGCCGAGGTTCATCGTGTTCCAGGAGCCGTAGGATGCGTTCAGCTCGGCCGTTGGCACGAGCGAAGGGGCCTTGGTGCCAAGGGCGATGGTGCCGCCGAAGGCACCGTCACCGTTGGTCGATGCGCCCACGCCGCGCTGGATCTGCACGCTGCCCATCAGGGAGCCGTAGGAATTCATATTGGCCCAAAAGACGGTCTGGTCCTCCGGAGAATTGAGGGGTACGCCGTCGAGCGTGACGTTGATGCGTGAGCCGCCTGCGCCGCGGATGCGCATATAACTGGTGCCCGTGCCTACGCCGTTCTCGCTCCAGGCGAGGATGCCCGGTGTGCGGGCGAAGAGCATCGGGAGTTCGATACCGGTGGTGGAGAAGTCCTGCAGCTCGGCGCGCTGGATGTTGGCCACGGCGAAGGGAGCGTCCTTGGCGGCGCGCACGGCGCCGATCACGACTTCCTGGAGTTGTTCGACCTGCAGGGAATCCGGCTGCTGGGCAGCAGCCGGGAACACGCCGGTGGCTGCCAGCAGAAGCGGCATCGCGGCGTTCAGCAATTTTTTGTGCATTGTAAAACCTTAATTGTAAATAAATTATACAATAAGGGGATGGGAAGATAGCTATTTCCTACGCGGGCATTACCCCGATCAGGTATGAGGGTATCATCTCAGCCTCGGCCTCACGGGCCTCAGCACCCCTTGGTTTGCGACCTGCAAACCGTCGGCAAAGATAGCGCAAAAGCGCATTCTTTGCAAAAAAAGTAAGAGATTCGCCGGTCGGAGCCGGCGAATGACGACGCTAGCGGTGCCGGAAGGCGAGCTCGCGCTCGAGTTCGGACAGGGAGATGCCCTGCTGCTCGAGCAGAACGAGCAGGTGGTAGATCAGGTCGGAAGCTTCATAGACGAAGCGGTCGCGATTGCCATCGACGGCCTCGATGACGGCCTCGCCGGCCTCTTCCACGACTTTCTTGCCGATGGCCTTGGGGCCCTTGATAAAGAGCTTGGTGGTATAGGAACCCTCCGGCATCTTGGCGTGGCGGTCGGCCACAACGCTCGCGAGGGTGCGGATGAAGCCCTCGTCCTCCGGCGTGTCGAAGCAGGCGGTGGTGCCGCGGTGGCAGGTGGGGCCGTCGGGGCGCGCCTTGATGAGCAGCGTGTCGGCGTCGCAGTCGGCATACATCTCCACCACGTGCAGGAAATTGTTGCTCGTCTCGCCCTTGGTCCAGAGCGTCTGCCGGCCGCGTGACCAGAAGGTCACCAGCCCCGTCTCGGCCGTTTTCGCAAGAGCCTCTTCGTTCATGTAGCCCAGCATCAGGACCTTGAGGGTCGTGGCGTCCTGGACAATCACCGGCAGCAGGCCGTCGCCTGTCTTATCTAATTTAAAATCGCTGAACTTCATATTCTTACGTTGATTCCAGCGGCGCGGAGCGCCTGTTTGAGTTGCGGGATGGGGATCTGTCCGTAGTGGAAGATGCTGGCGGCGAGGGCGGCGTCGGCGCGCCCCTCGGTCAGCACGCGGCGGATGTCTTCGACGCTTCCGGCGCCGCCCGAGGCGATCACCGGGATCGTGAGCTCGTCCGCCAGGCGGGCATAGACCTCGTCGGCGTAGCCCGCACAGGTGCCGTCGTGATCCATCGAGGTGAAGAGGATCTCCCCGGCGCCGCGCTCCTGCGCCTCATGGGCCCAGGAGAAGAGTTCCACGTCCGTCAGGCGCTTGCCGCCGTGCGTGGTACAGGTCCAGCGGCCGTCGATGCACTTGGCGTCGATGGCCACCACGACGAACTGGCTGCCGTATTTCGAAGCGATCCGGCTGATGAGCGTCGGGTCTGCGATGGCAGCGCTGTTCACGGAGATCTTGTCGGCACCGGCGTCCAGCAGGCGGGCTGCATCTTCGATGCTGCCGATGCCGCCGCCCACGGTGAAGGGGATGTCGATGCCCTGGGCGATGCGCTCCACGAGTGCGGCGAAGGTGCGCCGGCCCTCCTGGGTGGCGCTGATGTCGAGGTAAACCAGCTCGTCGGCCCCGTCCCGGGAGTATTTCACGCCCATATCGACGGCGTCGCCGACTTCGCGGAGCCCCTCGAAGTTGATGCCCTTGACGACCTGGCCGTCCTTTACATCGAGGCAGGGGATGATGCGCTTTGCGACCATGACTTGATATCTTCCAAACTGATACGGTTCTCATAAATAGCCTTGCCCACGATGGCTTTGCGCAGATGCAAGGCGTCCAGCGCGCGGATGTCGGCCATGCCGGAGATGCCGCCGCTCACGGTAAAACTGATTTGGGGGAACTCCCGCTGCAGGCGCACATAAAGCGCGGACGCGGGGCCCTGCAGCATGCCGTCGCGGGAGATTTCCGTGACGATGCACTCCTGCAGCCCGAAGGGCTTGAAGCGCGACACGAGGTCCTCGATGCTCAGGGCGACGGAATCCTGCCAGCCGGACACGGCGATGCGTCCGTCGCGCACGTCGGCGCCCAGGATCATCTTCGCGCCAAACTTCTTGAGCCAGGCTTCGAGCAACTCCGGATGGCGGGCGGCGACGCTGCCGATGATGGCGTGCGTGGCGCCGGCGTCGAAAGCCGCCTGCACCGACGCTTCGTCGGAGAGCCCGCCGCCCCATTCCACCTCGCAGGACACGGCCTTGGCGATGGCCTCCAGCGTAGCGAGGTTCTTCGGGGCGCCGGCCTTGGCGCCATCCAGGTCCACGAGGTGGATGCGCTGCACGCCGCAGTCGGCATAGCTGCGCGCCACGTCGGCCGGGGAGCCGTCGTACACCTTCTTCTGATAATAATCACCCTGGGTCAGGCGCACGCAGCGCCCGTCAATGAGGTCGATGGCGGGAATAATCTGGATCATAAGGCGAGGAAATTCTGGAGAATGGCCGCTCCCACGGAGCCGCTCTTCTCGGGGTGGAACTGGGTGCCGTAGAAATTCTCATATTTCAGCGCGGCGCTGAAAAGCTGCTCCCCGTGGCGGCAGGTCGCGATGGTGTCGGGACACAGGCCGGGGAAGTAGGAGTGGACGAAATAGACGAAGCTGCCGCCGTCCAGCCCCTTGAACAGCTTGCTGTCCAGGTTGCCGATGGCGTTCCAGCCCATATGGGGGACTTTGGCGTCCGGGGCCTCGGTGAAGCGGCGCACGTGGGCGTCGAAGATGCCCAGGCACTGGGTGGGACCCTCCTCGGAGTCGCGGCACATCAGCTGCATGCCCACGCAGATGCCCAGTACGGGGCGGCGCAGGGTCTTGAGCAGACCGCACAGGCCGCGGGCTTCCAGGCTGGCCATCGCCTCGGCGGCGTTGCCCACGCCGGGGAGGATGACCTTGTCGGCCGCGAGGATGCGGGCGGGATCCGCGGTGAGTTCATATTCCGCGCCCAGGCGCTGCAGGGCGTTGCCGACCGAACGGATATTGCCGGCGTCGTAGTCGATGATCGCAATCATAGCAGTCCTTTGCTGGAGGGGAGATCGTAACTGAAAACATCGCGCCGCACCGCCTGCTTGAGCGAGCGGGCGAAGGCCTTGAAGATGCCTTCGGCGAGGTGGTGATTGTTCTCGCCGCGTGCCTGTACGTAGAGGTTGGCGCGCATGGCGTCGGAGAGCGATTTGTAGAAATGCTTGAACATTTCCGTGGGCACGTCGCCCACGTACTCGCGCGTGAACTGTACGTCCCAGACGAGCTCGCTGCGGCCGCCGAAGTCGAGCAGCACGATGGCGCGGCTCTCGTCCATCGGGAGGGCGAAGCCGTAGCGGTCGATGCCGCGCTTGTCGCCGAGGGCCTGGCGCAGGGCTTCACCGAGGGCGATGCCGACATCCTCAATGGTGTGGTGTTCATCGACCTCCAGATCGCCTTTGCACCTGATTTCCAGGGCGATGCCGCCGTGGTGAATGAGCTGCGTGAGCATGTGGTCGAAGAACTTCAGGCCGGTATCGACGCCCGACGGGCCCTTGCCGTCCAGATCCACACGCACGTAGATGTCCGTCTCGCCGGTCTTGCGGGCGACGGTCGCGCTGCGCGCGCTGCTGCGGATGGTCTCGGCGATCTCCGCCCAGCTCTTTTCTCCCACCAGCAGCGCTTGCGCGCCGAGGTTCTGAGCCAACTGGCGGTCCGTCTCCCGGTCGCCGATGACCCAACTGGCCGCGAGGTCGTAGGAACCGTCGAGGTATTTGCCGAACATCCCCGTGCCGGGCTTGCGGTTGGGGGACTTGTCCTCCGGGAAGGACGGGTCGATCAGGATGTCGTCAAAGACCACGCCTTCGCCTTCCAGCGTGTGCAGCAGCAGGTTCTGGGCGGGCCAAAAGGTCTCTTCCGGGAAGGCGGGCGTGCCGAGGCCGTCCTGGTTGGAGGCCATGACGAGCTCGTAGCCCAGACCTGTGAGGGCCTTCAGGCCGCTGATGGCGCCGGGCACGAAAACAACCTTGTCCAGGGCGTCGATCTGCTCGTCGGCGGGTTCGCACAGCAGGGTGCCGTCCCTATCGATGAATATCGCCTTTTTCATATGCTTGCAGGGATTCTAACAATTTATCATTCTCGGACTTGAGCCCGATGGTGATGCGCAGGCAGCCCGCGCAGCCGCGGACGCGGTTGCGGTTGCGCACGATGATGCCGTCGGCGATCAGGTGCGCGTAGAGTGCGTCCGCGTCGTCCACCTGCACCAGCAGGAAGTTCGCGTCGCTGGGATAGACGCGGCGCACGAAGCTGAAGGCGGGGAGCGTCGCGGCGATGCGCCGGCGCTGGGCCACGATCTCGGCCACCTGGCCGTCGACGGGCTTGTCCAGCGCCTTGGAGACGAGCTCCTGGGTGGACTGGTTGATGTTGTACGGGTACTTGACCATCGACATCAGCGCGATAATGTACGGGCTGGCGAAGGCCATGCCGAGGCGCAGTCCCGCGAGGCCGTAGGCCTTGGAGAGCGTCTGGAAGATGACCAGGTTGGGGAACTCCGCCAGACGTCCGCGCAGGCTGCCTTGCGCGCTGAAGTCGGCGTACGCCTCGTCCAGCACCACGATGCCCGGGAACTTGCGGATCAGCGCTTCCAGCTCCGCGGCCGGGAACGCATTGCCCGAAGGGTTGTTGGGGCTGCACAGGAAGAGCAGCTTGGTGTGCGCGTTGGTAGCGGCGAGCAGCTCCTTCGCGGGGAGGGAGAAGTCGGCCCCGAGGGGCACGCGGCGCATCTCGATGTCGTTGATGTCGGCGGCGACGTTGTACATGCCGTAGCTGGGGTCGATGGCGACGGCGTTGTCCACGCCCGGCGTGCAGAAGATGCGGAACATCAGGTCGATGGCCTCATCGCTGCCGTTGCCGAGGAAGATGCTCTCCGCCGGCACGCCCTTGATGGCGGACAGCTTGGCCTTGAGCGCCTTTTGGCGCGGATCCGGGTAGCGGTTCCAGCCGGTGGGGTAGGGGCTCTCGTTGGCATCGAGGAAGATGCCCAGCGAGCCCTGGTATTCGTCGCGGGCCGTGCTGTAGGGGCAGAGGGCGCGTATGTTGGGGCGCACGAGCGCTTCAATATCCTGGCTATTCATTTTGCAGGCGGATTTTGACGGCGTTGGCGTGGGCCTGCAGGCCCTCCGCTTCCGCCATGGTGACGATGGTTTCCGAGAGGCCGCGCAGGCCTTCCGGCGTGAGCTCCTGCAGGGTCATCTTGCGGTAGAAACTGTCCAGGTTGACCCCGCTGAAGGAGCGGGCCCAGCCGCAGGTGGGCAGGGTGTGGTTGGTGCCGGAGGCGTAGTCGCCCGCGCTCTCCGGGGTCCACGCGCCGACGAACACGCTGCCGGCGGCCGTGATGCGCTCCGCGAAGCCCCAGGCGTCCGCCACGGAGAGGATCAGGTGCTCGGGGGCGTAGGCGTTCGCGAAGGCGATGCGGTCTTCCTGCTCGGAGAATACGACGCAGCGGCTCTTTTCGAGCGCCTGGCGCACGAAGTCCGCGCGCGGCAGCTCGCGGGTCTGCCGCTCCACTTCTTCGCGGACGGCTTCCGCGGTCGCAGCGTCGGGGCAGACCAGCATCACCTGGCTGTCCACGCCGTGCTCGGCCTGCGAGAGCAGGTCCGCGGCGGCGAAGGAGGCCGGCGTGCTGCCGTCTGTGACGACCATGACCTCGGACGGCCCGGCGGGCATGTCGATGGCCACGGTGCCGGCCGACAGGAGCTGCTTGGCCGTGGTGACGTACTGGTTGCCGGGGCCGAAGATCTTATCGACCTTCGGGACGGTCTG
>JAEEGJ010005996.1_pt1 | contig 37126 bp, 27 predicted proteins | sample 8958761 | NCBI WGS metagenome assembly JAEEGJ01 (sample SAMN16246546, study PRJNA631951) | gut metagenome | biome: gut microbiome; feature: rumen; material: RS-attached | host: Bos | place: Iran: Karaj | collected 2018-10
GTCCCCGTTACCCATGCGCTGACCATGGTCAAAGGCAGCCGGATATCCGTGATCAGCCTGAAATAAAGCATAAGCTCAAGTCCAAGCCCCATGAACTCAGTAAAATGTGCCATCTTTCTTATGAAATGCTCCGTCACATTGCCCTTCCCCGCGAACAGCTCCAGAAAAGGACAGAGCAGATCAAAGAAAAACCCGCTTTCTTCGGAGGAATCCTCCATGCTCATGCAGGAATGCCCCCATATCACAGCCAGTGTGACAGCTATTACCAGTGAAAGAATTATTATCTTTTTCTTCCGTTTTTTATCCATGATCCTCATATGCATCAATATAAATTAATATTTTACCACTAAATCGGCTTTAAATCAAGAAAAGAATATCTTTTCACCATTTATCGTTCCCTATGGAATCAAAAACTTCCTTCAGTCTGCCGCATGTCACGGCTCCGGAACCGAAACGGTCGTTAAGATAATGCAGCTTGCACAGTTCACTCGTATAATCAGAGAACAGGATGGCTGTAAACTTGGTGCCCGACGACCCGTATATATGATTGATGAGCGGGGTAAACTCTGCGCTTCTGACAGTCGTCTTACCATTCCACTTTACTATCTCAACCTCGGCCATCCCTTCAACCTGAGTCTTTACCCAGTACATGTTTGAAACGAAATTCCCCAGGGAATAATAGCAGGGCACCCTTCTTCCGTCGGTCGTCTTTATCACCTTCATAGGCTGTACCACATGAGGATGGCAGCCTATGATAAGGTCTGCGCCGGCCTCAGCCATCTTCTTTGCCATGCGCTTCTGCTCCTCCGACGGTTTATGGTCATACTCCACGCCCCAGTGCGGGAGAACTATTACAAAATCCGCATGCTTCTTGGCATACATGATCTCCTTTTCTATCTGGGGCTCCTTACAATACCTTATATAATACGGCTCCCTCTTTGCGCTTGTGTTAAGGAGCGTGGTATAGTTTAAAAACGCGATCTTTATACCGTTGTATTCCCTTATGGCAACGGTATCATAATCCTCCTGATTGTCATAGATACCGGTCATGAGTGTCGTATCCTCATACTGTCTCCAGTATGCAACCGTATCCTTTATACCTCTCGCGCCGTTGTCATAGGCGTGATTGGTAGCACAGGTTATGACATTAAAGCCTGCCTTCATCATGGAATCACCGAGCGCGTTCGGCGTGCCGAAGCAGGGATAACCTCCGAACCTGTGACTGTCATTGACAAAGATTGTTTCCTGATTGATTATCTTAACGTCAAATTTGGAAATGTATTTCTTAACATATTTAAAGAGTCCGTCAAAATTGTAGGTTCCATCCTCCTGTTTGCCGTAGTTAAGGATCTTCTCATGTATCAAAGCGTCTCCCACCGCCATGATGCTTACCGTTTTTTCAGCTTCGACCTTAACCTTGCACTTAAACCTTAAAACGGTTTCATTTCCCCTTTTATCGGTTTTGGTCACAACAGCGGTAACTACGGTTTTACCTTCGGAAATGCCCGTGATCTTTCCGAGCTTGCTGACGGTCGCCACATCCTCGTTACGCGAGGAATATGTGATCTTATCATCCGGACCGGCATTCTCGACACTTATCCTGATTTTTTTCCCGGGCTTTATGACAACCTTCTCGGTCGATAATCTCATCTCCACGGCAACCTCTTTGGCTGACACCGGCGTATTGGTATATATAAGCCCCAAACAAATACTGACCGTAAGCAGCAAAACCGCTATGATCCTGACTCTTCTCATATTTTTCCCCAATCTTTACGTATTTAAACCCTATTATCAATTATAATGAATACGAGTAATTTTTCAAGAAAAAAATGGGAAAATAGAAGAAAGCAGAAATGTATCGGCTAAAGGACAGCTCCAAGCAAGTCCAAAGTTTTAAATACAATATATTATATATTAAGTGCAATTTCAGGGCTTAATAACTAATATATTGACTTTTATTTTTAACATGTTATAATAGCATTATGTTATAATGGCATTGTAAACATAGGAATAGGAATCAAACCATCGGAATTGATTGATCATAGGAGCAGCGTATTATGAAAATATCACACGAAAGCATGGAAAAAGCAATTTTACCGGAGATATCCAAGAGGTTCAAGCAGTACAGAATAGATTATCCTATGACACGGGATGACCTGGCAGAAAAATCGCTGGTATCAGTCGGGACAATTGCAAGATTTGAAAGCGGAAAAGATATCGGATTGCTGAATTTCGTGAAGTTACTCAAAGCCTTGGATATTACGGAAAATCTTGATTACATAATACCCGATCCCGAGGCACGTCCTTCACATTTTATCAATACCACAACTGAAAGAAAAAGGGCAAGAATAAAATCAAAGTCCGATAAAGACTGGAAATGGGGTGATGAGTTATGATAGAATCCGCTGAAGTATATCTGTGGGGAACAAGAATAGGCTACGTCCATCAAAAAAGCACGGATCCGACAGCCTCTTTCGAATATGACAAAACCTTTTTGAAGAGCGGGATCGAACTTGCTCCATTTAAAATGCCGTTATCAGAACGTGTATATTCTTTTGTTGAACTGGCAAAATCCGATGCTTTTCGCGGAATGCCCGGTCTTTTGGCAGATTCGCTTCCCGATCGTTTTGGTAATGCAGTAATAGATAAATGGCTGGCCAGCCAAGGGCGAACTCCTGAGTCATTTATGGCAATAGAGCGGCTATGTTATACAGGAAAAAGAGGTATGGGAGCACTTGAATACATCCCTGCAACAGGTCCAAAATATGACAGCAACGAAATCGACATTACAGAAATGGCAAAATTAGCTTCGGAAGTGCTGTCAAAAAAAGAAGAGGCATCATTAAGTGACCGGGATGCTGATATCGCTCAACTTATAGAAATAGGGTCTTCTGCCGGTGGAGCAAGAGCGAAAGCCATAATAGCATGGAATGAGACCACCGGTCAGATAAGATCGGGACAGATAGATATCGGAAAAGGATTTGATTACTGGCTGATCAAATTTGACGGAGTTACCGGTAACGGAGACCATAATCTGACCGACCCTAAACAGTATTCACTTATCGAATACGCTTACTATCTTATGGCAAAGGATCTCGGCATAAACATCAGCGAATGTCGGATATACAAAAAAGATGGGCTTAGTCATTTTATGACGAAAAGATTTGACAGGGTTAACGGAGATAAACTGCATATGCAGACACTTGCGGCCCTGGGGCATTTTGATTTTAATATTCCCAATCAGTGCAGCTATGAATTATATGCAGATTATACCAGACGTCTCGGGATAGGACATTCCGGCATAGAGCAGTTATTCAAACGTATGGTATTTGCCGTATTGGGCGGAAATTGTGATGATCATGTAAAAAACTTTTCGTACCTTATGGATCGCAGCGGCAAATGGAATATCTCTCCTGCATACGATCTGACCTTTGCGTACAATCCCGGAAACAGATGGATTTCCGAACATCAAATGTCCATAAATGGCAAGACATTTGATATAACATCCGACGATCTGCTAGCCTGTGGTAAAAACATGGGGCTATCCGCTGACACATGTAAAAAAACAATAGCAAATACCGCTAACATTATTTCTAAATGGTTCTCATATGCCGAAAAGTCCGGAATCCATGAAAAAAGAGCCGTCGAGATAATGAATGGGATAAAATCCGCCGGATTAAAAATGTGGATATGACAGTGTTGAGGTTTCCAATGTCATTAAGCGAAAGAAAGGATCTGCCTTTTGACAGATCCCCTTTTAAATATGTTATGAAATTATTCAAACTCGATTGTTGCTATGGGCTTGGGACTTAAGTCGTATGCCACACGGTTAACGCCCTTAACCTCGGAGATGATCCTGTTTACGATCTTGTTAAGTACGGGATAAGGAACCTCTTCTATAGTTGCGCTGGTAGCGTCGATGGAGTTTACCGCACGTATGATGACCATCCAGTCATCGGTACGCTTGCCGTTCTTGATACCTGTTGATGTAAAAGGAGGAACAACGGTAAAATACTGCCATACCTTGCCTTCAAGTCCTGCGATGGCGAACTCTTCACGGAGGATCGCATCCGACTCCCTTACAGCCTCAAGTCTGTCGCGGGTGATAGCGCCTACGCAGCGAACGCCGAGTCCGGGACCGGGGAACGGCTGACGGTATACCATGTTGTCGGGAAGACCAAGTCTCTTTCCAACTACACGAACCTCATCCTTGTAAAGGAACTTAACCGGCTCAACCAGCTCGAAATTAAGCTCTTCGGGAAGTCCACCGACATTATGATGAGCCTTTACTCCGTCAGACTCCAGTATGTCGGGATAGATGGTACCCTGTGCAAGGAATCTGATGCCTTCCTGCTTCTTTGCCTCTTCAGCAAATACATCGATAAACTCACTTCCGATGATCTTTCTCTTCTTCTCGGGATCCGAAACACCTGCAAGCTTATCAAGGAAACGGTCTGTTGCATCAACGTAGATAAGGTTTGCGTTCATCTGCTTTCCGAAAACCTCTATAACCTGTTCCGGCTCGCCTTTTCTCAGTAATCCGTGATTTACGTGCACGCATACAAGCTGTCTGCCGATAGCCTTGATAAGAAGTGCAGCCACAACAGAAGAATCAACACCGCCCGACAGTGCGAGAAGAACCTTCTCATCCTTTACCTGGGCCTTGATAGCGGCTACCTGCTCTTCAATAAAGCTGTCCGCAAGCTCGGGTGTGTTAATACGTTTCATGGTTTCAGGACGCTTTTCGCTCATTTTATTTCCTCCTAATAATGTATGATAATGTTAAAAACTTACATTTTGATCTCAGATTGCAATCGATGTAAGGACCGAAAGCAGCTTTTTCTTTTCTATCGGTTTTTCAACGATGATATCAAGACCAGCTTCCTTAAGTTCATGCTTTGTTTCATCATCACAAAGCGAACTGAGCATGATTATCTTCGCATTCGGTTCAATCCTTCTTATTTCCCGGGCAGTCTCGATGCCGTCTATTCCGGGCATAATGATATCAAGCGTAACGATGTCGGGTCTGAATTCATCAAACTTCTTTATCCCGTCTTCACCGTTCCGCGAATGTGCCACCACCTCATAACCTGCTTCGGTGACAATCTCTTTGATTTCCATGGTAATAAAGGGCGAATCATCAATAATCAATATCTTCTTCATCCTGAACCTCCTTGGGATCAGTCATCAAGGAATCGCATCTTGCCGCCTTCTCTTTTAGGTCTTGCCGGCTCCTCTTTCACAGGTTTCTTTATTGTATTGTTCAGCCCGTTTGACAAAGATTGCTTGCAATTGTTACAAAATCTTCCGGTCAGGATATTGGCCCCACAGGCCTCGCATTCAATACCTACTGCCGAACCTTCGGCAAACGTAAGTCTTTCCTCACGTACCCACTGCTTGATCATTTTTACCGAAACTTCAGTATCATCCGCTACCTTTTGAATATTCGCTCCGGGATTATCCTTGATATATTGCTTGCAAACCTCGAATTTCTTTTCGATTTCCTTCATACATACGGGACAGTAAGGAGTAACCCTTCCCAGATAATTATAAAGCTTTCCGCAGTTTCTGCAAGTTCTGACATCCATAAACAGATACCTTCCTTTCCATATATGTATTTAATTCAGCATTTCGCCTGAAAAAACAGTCAAAAAACCAATCTCTTTAACCCCGTTTTTTGCGAGTTCCCTCGAACAGCCCTCAAGGGTACTCCCGGTCGTATAAACGTCATCCACAAGGCAGACTCTCTTATACTCCGGTTTCCTTACGCACTCAAAGCTATGCAAGGCATTTTCGGCCCTCTGTTCCTTTGAAAGCTCCTTTTGCTCGGTATTGCCCTTTCTGCGCAGAATACCGGGATCAACAGGTAGCTCAAGTGCCTCTGCGATCCTTTCCGCCAGATATTCCGACTGGTTAAAGCCTCTCTTGCGCAGCTTCGACCTGCTCACAGGCACCGGTATCAGCACTTCGGGAGCAAATCCCATAAGCGTTCTACCGAGCCTTTTTACAAACTCCTCCGAAAAGAAGTCCCCATTTCTTTTCCAGCCGTTTTTCTTATAATCGATCATCGCGCGCTGCGCGGTCTCATTATACTCAAAAAGAGGAAGACCATAGCTGTAAATATGATCTTTTTGCCTGCACTCCCGGCAAATGTCTTTTTCTTCATCGTCTATCGTCCTTCCGCATTTAAAGCATCGGGGTTCACGGATATACTTAAAATCTGCCCTGCATTCCTCATGGATCATGGGCTCATCGCCCTCCATGACCCTTCTGCATGCCGGACATCTGTTCGGATATATCAAATTCAATATATTGCTCAATATTATACCCCATTTTTCTCAATTTTGCAAATATTATCTTATTTCTTTTAAATGTTCTTTTAATCCCGAATATCTCTTCTGTTCTTTTTCATTATTTATCATTGAAAATACCGCCTGACGGCTTCCGACTATCGTTACGCACTTCTTGGCCCTGGTCACCGCCGTATACAGTAGATTCCGGTTAAAAAGCTGCCATGGACCTGAAAGCAGCGGCATTACCACAGCCGGATACTCGCTTCCCTGTGACTTGTGAACGGTCACGCAGTATGCAAGCTCAAGCTCGTCAAGCTGCGAAAACGGATAATTCACAAGCTTGTCCTCATCAAATACTATCTCAAGCTCCTCGGCATAGGTATTGATCCCCTTGATGATCCCACAGTCACCGTTAAAGATGCCCGATCCGGACGCCCTGACGAAGCCCTTTTGGTTCCTGCACTGCCACTCTATCTGATAATTGTTCTTTATCTGCATCACCTTGTCACCTTCACGGAAGATGATGTCCCCATATTCTTTTTCCTTCTTTTTCGGATCCGCGGGGTTCAGATATTGCTGGAGCATGGAATTAAGCTTTTCCACACCCAGCTCGCCCTTTCTCATGGGCGTCAGCACCTGTATCTCGTTTACTCCCGCCTTTACATACGAGGGAAGCTTATCCCTGACAAGAGCCACTATTACTCCCCAGATATCGGTTATCTTATCGCGTTGCAGGAAGAAGAAATCCTTGCTCTTGTTGTCGAGAGCTATCTCCTCGCCCCTGTTTATCTTATGGGCGTTTACAACGATATCGCTCAATGACGCCTGACGGAAGATTTTCTCCAGACAGACGGTCATGAATTTTTCCGAAGCTATGACATCCCTCAGTACATTGCCTGCTCCGACGGGCGGAAGCTGATTGGCGTCTCCCACCATTATAAGTCTTGTACCCGGTGCGGTTGCCTTGAGCAGCGCATTCATAAGCGAAATATCAACCATGGACATCTCATCTATTATTATGACATCGGTCTCCAACGGGTTTGTCTCGTTTTTTTCAAAGCCTTCACGAACTCCGAAGCTCTTTTCCCCCGCCTCGTCGTCATCGGTCATGCCCTTCATCTGGAGCATACGGTGAATGGTCGAAGCCTCTCTGCCCGTTGTCTCGTTTATCCTCTTTGCCGCTCTTCCTGTAGGCGCCGCCAGAAGTATGTCGTTTCCTTCCTCCTCGAAGAACCTGATCATCGCATTTATAGTGGTCGTCTTTCCGGTTCCCGGACCGCCCGTAAGTATCATGACACCGTTTTCTGCCGCGGCAAAAACAGCCTCTTTCTGAACCGGATCAAGCTCCACGTCCAAATCCTTTTCTATCCGTGAAAGGGTACGTTCAGCCTTCTGCCTGTTTAAGGGATGCCTGACATTAAGATCCGTAAGCATACGTGCAACGCCGAGCTCCATGTAGTAGAAAGGGGCGAGATAGCAGCATTTCACCTTTTCTTTATCCTCTATATCCGTATCGAGCTCGGTCATTACTATCTTTCTTTCCAAAGAAAGCTCTTCAAGCGGTGCCTTAAGGCTTTCTTCGTCGGTACCTAAGAGCTTTAACGAGTTCTCTGTAAGCTCATCTATCGGCAGGTAGGTGTGACCCTGGGCAACCGCCTCTGAGAGCACGTAAAGGATGCCTGCCCTGTTCCTGAAGGCTGCATCTATGATTATCCCGCCTCTTGAGGCTATCTCGTCAGCTGTCTTAAAGCCTACACCCTTTATCTCTTCTGCAAGCCTGTAAGGATTTGTCCTTAAAACCTGATACACGCCGGAACCGTATGTTTTGTATATCTTAACCGAAAGTGACGAGGATATCCCGTATTTCTGCAGGAACATCATGGTATTTCTCAGTTCCCGCTTGTCATAAAAGTTTTCACTGATGGCACGGGCCATACGCTCGCTGATACCTTTGATATCCGCAAGTCTTTCCGGCTCCTCTTCTATTACCCTGAAGGTTTCATCCCCGAATCTGCCGACTATCCTGGCAGCCAGTGCCTTACCGACTCCCTTGATCGCTCCCGAGCCCAGATATCTCTCCATGGCTGCGGCATCCTCGGGTTCTATTATATCTGCGGAAAGCACCTTATATTGTTTACCGTAAACGCTGTGAACGGTTTCCCCACAGGTTAAATGATAATGCTCGCCTTCCGTAATATAGGAAAAGCTTCCCACACATGTCCGCACCTCGGTGCTGTCCTTTGTGGCAAGCTCAAATACGGTATAACCGTTCTCTTCATTCCTGTAAACTATATTTTCTACGCAACCTTCAAGTTCAATTATCATTCTTCTTTGCTCCGAAATCGCGCTTCATCGCCTCGTATAACTGCTGTGCAAGCCCAAGCTCTCCGTGCTCGGTTATCTGATCTGCATACTCCCGGTAAAGTCTGTCTCCGAATACATTCATGTAAGGAGAGTCCTCTTCTTCAGAATCTGTAAGTGTCTTTTTTGTCTTTTCAAGTACTTTTTCGATCAGGTAGGATTCAAAAGTCTTGCAGACTTCCATAAGCTCCTCATCTGAAGCATCCTCAAGCTTTGAATTTGACAGCTTGCTCTGAAGGCTTGCCGCCTTGCCGGCGCTGTTCTTTGCATTGTCAGTATTTAAGGCGGATATAAAAGAATCATATCCGGAATTTATCGAAATACTCATTTAGAATCCTCTTTTTGTTGTTATGTTAATGGTACGGATTGCTACGCAATCCTACCCATATCTCGCTTCTCTCGATATGGGTTATCGGTTCGAAAGATATATATGCCTCCCCAAGCAAGCTTGGTCGGCAAGCGTAGCGATAATAACACGGATTGCTCCGCTTCGCTCTCGCAATCCTACCAACACCTCGAATCTCGCCCTTTGCTTCGCAAATCGCTTCTTCTCGGTGTGGTTTGGTAGTAAGTCTTGAGATAATAACACGGATTGCTTCGCTCCGCTCTCGCAATCCTACCAACACCTCGAATCTCGCCCTTTGCTTCGCAAACGGCTTCTTCTCGGTGTTGTTTAGCGGTCTGACACTTGTTAATCTGCTCAAGCAAGCTTGGCAGATTCACCATTGTCAGACCTTGTTATTATCTCAGGTTATTAGCCTGTTGCATCATTTCGTCGGCGGCGGTGATGACTTTGGAGTTCATCTCGTAGGCACGCTGAGTTGTGATGAGGTTTACGATTTCGTCGACTGTCTGGACATTTGAGCCCTCAAGGTAGCCTGAATGGACCTTACTGGCGATAAGTGCCGGGTCATCAAGCTCATATCTGGGAGTTCCGGAGTTGTCCGATTCTCTGAAATAGCTGTCTGAAAGCTTGTCAAGGCCTGCCGGATTGTTAAACTGTACAAGTCCTATCTGTATGCCGAGACCCACAGGTGAACCGGTCTCATCGTCAACATAATTAAATCTTCCGTATACGTCAACAGAAACCTTGCTGAGATTGTATTCTTCTCCGAGATGGATTATCTGGCCTTCCCTGTCAAGCACGGGATATCCGTCTGCAGTCGCAAGGGTTACTCCGTCGCCGTCTATAGCCATCTGGAAAGCTCCGTTTCTTGTATAGCCTTCGGTCCCGTCAGGCATCTGGATCCTGAACATGCCCTCGCCTTCAATACAGAAATCATAATCCTTTCCTGTTTCCTGCATGATGCCCTGTGTATAGACAGAAGTAAGTGCCGAAACCCTTACACCGGTACCTACCTGCGCAAGAACGGGCTTGGGTTCACCGTTATTATCATACTGTTTTCTCTGAAGCTTCTGATAAAGAAGTGATGAGAATTCTGTTGTCTGCTTCTTATATCCTGTAGTATTAACATTTGCAAGGTTGTTTGCGATATTATCCAGACTAACCTGCTGTGCGTTCATTCCTGAAGCACCGGTCCATAATGCTCTTACCATACGCTCCTCCCATTCCGTAAACCCTGTGTTTTCAAAAAAACGATCATCCTACACGTCCGACAGATGTTGCCGCCTGCTCCATAACAGCATCTGCTGCCTTTATTACCTTCTGGTTTGCCTCGTAAGCCCTTGTTGTTGCGATAAGGTCAACCATTTCATTTACGACCATGACGTTTGACTGTTCGGTATACCCCTGTCTTATCGTCGCCGTCGGTTCCTTTTCGGTTGCACCGTCTACCGGACGATAGTAGGTATCCTGATATTTTTTCAGATACTCATAATCCTCAAAGTCAGCAAGTTCAACCCTGTCGATCAGTACATCGTCGGCATATACGTAGCCAAGTCCGTCGATAACGATCTCATGTGCGTCCACCGGCACCTGAAAATCCCCTGTCTCGGACTGAAGATGATTACCGTTCGCATCAACTATGTAGCCGTCATTCGTCATATGGAACTGACCTGCGCGTGTATAGCTTAAATAAGTATTTCCTTCGATATCGGTAACATTTACCTTAAAGAAACCGCTGCCGTCGAGACCGAGATCAAAACGGTTGTCGGTCTGCCTCAAAGAACCCTGTGTGTAATCCGTATGTACCTCACCGATCTTTGCTCCGGGGCTCATGTCTCCTATGGTTCTCTGCCTCCAGCCTTCGGAATTGTCCCTTATCTTTATGGTCAGAACATCGTTAAAGCTCTGGCTTGTTACAAATTCCTTCTTGTATCCTACAGTCGTGACGTTTGCCATATTGTTGGATATAACATCCAGTCTCTTCTGTTGGGTATACATTCCGGTCCAGCCGGTATAAAAACTTCTTAACATAGAGCACCTCCTTTAGAGTTACGGTGTCGGTAAACTTACTTTATCTTACGTTCGCTTATGAATTCAACGTATTTTCCGGTACCGATAGCTACGGCTGTCAACGGATCGTCCGCCGTCATGGTAGTGATACCGGTCTTTTCCTCGATAAGCTCCTCGAGTCCGCAGAGAAGGCTTCCGCCACCTGTAAGGATGATGCCCCTGTCGGCTATATCTGCAGCAAGCTCGGGAGGAGTTTTCTCCAGAACGCTGTGGATAGCTTCAACTATCTGCATCGTAGCAGAGTTAAGCGCTTCCTCGGTTTCCTCCGAAGTAACCGAAATGGTCTTGGGAAGTCCTGTAACAAGGTTTCTTCCCCTTACATCCATTGAAACCGATTCGGGTCTGCGGTAAACCGAACCGATCTTTATCTTTATATCTTCCGCGGTCCTCTCGCCTATCAGAAGATTATGTTTCTGTCTCATATATCTGACGATAGCTTCGTCAAAATCATCACCGGCAGTCTTGATCGATGCGCTGACTACGGTTCCACCGAGTGAGATAACTGCGATATCCGTTGTTCCGCCGCCTATATCAACTACCATGTTGCCCTGAGGCTTTGAAATGTCTATTCCTGCTCCGATAGCTGCAGCGATGGGTTCCTCAATGATGGCAACCTCGCGGGCACCTGCCTGGTATGTTGCGTCCTCAACAGCCTTCTTTTCTACCTCTGTAACGCCGCTGGGTACACAGACACTTATAAGAGGCTTTCTGAAACGTTTCTTGCCGACAGCCTTTTGGATGAAATACTTAAGCATCTTCTCGGTTACGGTATAATTAGAAATAACGCCCTGCCTCAAAGGTCTTACTGCTACGATATTTCCGGGGGTACGTCCGAGCATCAGTCTTGCTTCCTCGCCGATAGCCTTTATCTTGTTTGTATCCTTGTCAAAGGCTACGACCGACGGTTCCTTTAAAACTACGCCCTTACCCTTTATATAAACCAGAACACTGGCTGTGCCCAAATCTATTCCTATGTCAGTGCTAAACATTTTGTCTCCTCTCGTGTATATGAGTCATATAGATAACAACTGTAATATTTTCCCAATTTTATCATATCTAATTCATTATACACGCATATGACAAAAATATCAAAGGTTTTTTTCAAATTTATTAAAAAACCTTATGAAGCACCTATGTTGTTCATCCGTGAACTGCCCTAGATACGGCATCCTGCCAGGGGCTAAAGACTGTCAAACGCTGCTTTTCCGCATCTGACACATAATAGTATAGATAATTTTTAATATGACACCCTATAAATTTTCATAGATGTAATAAAACATTTCTGCATATTATATCGGACAAAATTCCTAATTCCTTAACCCCCAAAAACGTGACAATGGGGACGGTTCTGTTTGTCACATTTCTATAACGGGTGTGTCCCGATACATGTTGCCACATCGCAGATTTATCATCAGACGTTTTTGCAGCTCGCAACCCCGGCTCGCTAACCGCAAAAAGTCTGCGCTTGCGCGGACAGCGAATGGCAACACATATCGGGACACACCCTGTTTACAATCTTAAATAAAAGAAGGTGACAAAAGGAACCGTCCCCTTTGTCACCTTGTAATAAACTACAGATAGTTTTCCCAAAGACTTATTATTTCTCCCTGTTCATTGAGCCTGCAAGCAAAAGGATAAACATATTCAAATGCCCCTTCACCGGGTTCAATCTTCCCATCAGGCTGAACAAATACATACCAGTCAGTGATATATTTAAGGTCAGATTTTGTTAAATAATACGCTTTTTTCTCCCTAAGCTTGTGCTTACATTTAACTACGATCTCGCAGTTTTCCGCAAGCTTATATTCAGCAGTTGCTCCGGTAAAATTGTAAATTCCGGGATTCTCCGTATATTCAATTATTCTGACAGACAAAGTCCCGTCATTGTCCAATGTATCAAGTACAGCATAGAAACAATCTTCTGATTTTGTAACTGTCTCGAGGCATTCGGGCTTTCTCCCATACTCAACATTAGAAAGATCATCACTCACAACTTCAATCAGCGGATATGCTTCCTCGTTGACACCGATTATTGCCTGTTTAATTCTTTCGTCAAGGGAATAGCTTTCATAAAAAGCCCATCTCTCGATATCAATGTTTTCAATATTCCCATTAAATATCACATCATGAAGTCTCCCACAGTTAGCAAAAGCACGCTCACCGATAGATTTAACATTTTGGGGAATTACTATCTCAGAAAGTTTTCCGCATTGGAAAAATAACCATGGCTCAATCTCTTCTACAGAATCCGGTAAATTAATTCTTTCAAGATTTATACATTGCCAGAAAGCTCCTCCTCCTATTTTACTGACACTTTCCGGAATGTTGATTTCTTTAAAACGACAGTTATAAAAAGCTTGAGGGAAAATAGCGGTTACCGAGTCAGGTATTACAGTATTGTCACAACCGTAAACAAGCATACCTGAATTTGATTCAATTATTGCATTACAATCATTCCTGCTGTCAAATACCGGATTGTTCTCGTCGACCTTTATGGTGACCGGTCTGTTATAATTTGATAATCTTTCCAAATCACATATATTTATTTCGATAAAATCCGCAGGTACATATAACTCTAAAGTTTCTTTGTTAAAATACTTTTCCAGATTATTTTCCTTTTCATCCCCTATTGCTCCGATATCGGAGTACAGATATTCATCATAATGCACTATTTTGGTTCCGTTATCCTTAATCTCCTCACTTGCAACCCATGGGGATCGTGGTCTAGTTTCCCTGATAACCGCGCTTGATGAAACAGCCGGAATTCCAATATCCTGCTTTTCAGTTTCCTGAGCCTGACTCTTGCCCGTAGCAAATACCGCCACCAAACATGTAATTGCAAGAATACCGGCAATTACCGACGCTATTATAGATTTTTTCTTAAAATTCATTATACTTTTAATCCTTTCTTTGACGCTTACCTCGCCAAACGATACAAGTCCTATATTTCGTTTTGAGCCTGATAAACCGTACTTATACAATATGTCAGCATATTGAACAACGTAATCATGACCGGCAGACTTTATAACACCTTCGTCACAGGCAAGTTCTATATCCTTACAAAGCATTTTAAACGCAATCCATACAAAAGGTGAGAACCAATAAAACGCTAACAAAATAAACCAAATACACTTTATCAGTTGATCTTTTCTCTGAATATGTTTTTGTTCATGTGCCGACAAATACCCACGATCACCTTCTTTTACAACATATCCGATATATATCCTTGGTCTGACCAACCCAAAAACAAATGCCGATTCTGTGTTCTCAGTCAGGTATATATTTTTTTCCGAATTGAGTCTGACTGCTGTCCGAAGTCTGTTCCTGATCATCAGAACTTTAACCAGACCATACAGCAGTATAATTGCTGTTCCCGAAATCCATATAAATCCGGATACTGTCATAAAATCATCCACTTGATCATTTGTATTTACATCCGTTTTTTGCACAGAATATGGTAATAGCGTATTATCCTTCTTTTCCTGAATGTAAAGATAAGTCAATTCACTTTCATGGACCTCTGATGAAAGTGAAGTTTTATTACCATCCCTGTTAATTGATAATGTATCTCTCTCAAACTCTGTATAGTTATGTTCGGCATTTCTAAGATCATAAATGTCAGCAGTATCATCTGCAGAAATCCTGCCCAGTTTTTCCTGTAATAATCCGCTGATAATGTTTTCCGGTATCAGCCTTGGAATAACCGCATTTTTGCTTTCCATAGGCCAAAATACCAATAGCCGGATCCCTACCAATATCCATAACATAGATATTGCCGAACGTGATGCTTTTCTAAATACCTGTCGGATAATGAGTACAATGCAGACCATGATTCCTGAATAAATACTTACTTCAACAATATTGGAGAATATCTTACCCATTACAACCTCCCGACATCAAGATTCTCTCTGCTTTCTTAACTCATCGAGCATCTTCTGGATATCATCGATATCTTTATCTGTCATCTCTATACTTTTTGAAAACGCAGCTAAAAATGCCGGACAAGAGCTGTTGAATCTCGTATCCAGTACTTCTCTTATCAATGATGTCTGAGCTTCTTCCTCACTGATCAAACTTCTGACAATCATCTTTTCACTGATCAGGATCCCGCGTTTTGTAAGTCTTTTTATTACAGTATAAGTGGTTGACGGTTTCCATCCGAGCTCTTTTTCCACTATTTCAACTAACTTCCCGCTTTTTATCGGCTCATTTTCCCATATGATCTTACAGAGAAGGTACTCACTTTCAAACAATTTGTTCTCTTCCATTATGCCGTATACATCTCCTCTCATAAAATAATTCTCGGTCAAAATTATCTATCGCGATAGATTAATTGTATAATAGCATCTAATTTTTCATTTGTCAACAACTTTTTATCTATCGTGATAGATTTTTTTCATGTGACAATGGGGACGGTTCTGTTTGTCACGTTTATATAAAAAAATCAGGGTGGAAGTATACAATTCTACTTCCACCCAATTAAAAAAAATTTGATATCTATTTTCTTATGTCTGTCTTGCAAGCTACCAGGGAAGCTTGCTTTCATAATCCTCAAGTCCATGAAACATAGCTGCTATTTCAGCATCATTATCCTTGATCCTGTATTTATTCAATATACTTTCCTCCTCAGTTCAAGGCAAGACCAAATTCGGCCGCAAGCTCTGCGTCAACCAGATCTGAGTCTTCCCCAAGCCCGGCATCTAGTTCAGCAAGTCCTTCGTCCACATGAGAAAAGAACTCATCTTCCGTTAAGCGTCTGAAAGGACGCTCTATAGGTTTTTTATTCATAATAATCACTGCAACATTTCGAACCGCCTGAAGTTCTTCATCTGTCATAGACTCGATAACATCAATAGTCTGATCAAGTTCGGATTTTCTTAATGTTCCTACCATATTTATCCTCCATTTACCGGATTCTTTTCCATAACATAACTACGATATCAGCTTTTTATACTTTTTTGTATGCTCGATATCTCTGAACGTAATAATTATAACATATCAAACTTTCTTAAGCAAGTTGATTTTTGATTCACGGGCAGTAATGTTCATTTTAACCCCATAAACTTTAGAAACCCTCAAAACTTTGAAGACACCAACAAAGGTGACAAACAGAACCGTCCCCATTGTCACAAAAAAGGTGACAAAGAGAACCGGCCCCTTTGTCACCTTCTTGTTATTTTACAACTATGTTGACGATTCTTCCTTTAACGTAGATCTCTTTAACTACGGTCTTGCCGGCGATGGCGGCCTGGACGTACTTGTTGGCGTTGGCCTTGGCGATGGCGGATTCGCTTTCCTCGTTTACGCCTACCTCAATGGTAGCCTTTACCTTACCGTTTATCTGAACCGCTATCTCAACGGTGTCTTCCTTGATAGCTTCCTCATCATATGTTGGCCAGGGCTCGTAAGCTATGGTGTTTTCATGTCCTAAGACATTCCACATTTCCTCGCCGATATGAGGGCATATACATGACAGCATCTTTATAAGGCCTTCGGCATAAGCCTTAGGGCACTTGCCGTTTTTATAAACCGCATTTACAAAGATCATCATCTGACTGATGGCTGTATTAAAGCCTAATGATTCAAAGTCTGATGTAACCTTCTTTACGGTCTGGTGATATACCTTCTTTAACGCCTCGTCCTCACCGTCTGTCAGGTTCTCTTCATTTGTGAAGAATGCCCATACACGGTTAAGGAAACGTCTTGCACCCTCAACACCCTGAGGGCTCCAAGGCTTTGAAACCTCAAGCGGTCCCATGAACATTTCATAAAGCCTTAAAGTATCTGCACCGTACTGGTCTACTATATCAGAAGGATTAACTACGAACTCAGGGAAACGCTTACCCATCTTGATACCGTTTTCGCCCAGGATCATACCCTGATGAACAAGCTTCTTGAACGGCTCCTTTACGGGCGAAAGACCCTTGTCATAAAGGTAACGGTTCCAGATCCTTGAATACATAAGGTGTCCAACCGCATGCTCGGGTCCTCCGATGTAAAGATCTACGGGAAGCCAGTGCTTTAAGAGCTCATAATTTGCAAACTCTTTCTCGTTATCGGGATCTATATAACGGAAATAATACCATGATGATCCTGCGGAACCGGGCATGGTAGAAGTCTCACGCTTGCCCTTTATACCGTTGTGATCATACTGCTTCCACTCTGTTGCATTCTCCAAAGGCGCCTGTCCGTTCTTGGACTTGTAATCCTCAAGCTCGGGAAGTACCAAAGGCAGCTCATCATCGTCAAGCACATGGATCCGGCCATCCTCGGTATGAACCACCGGTACGGGCTCGCCCCAATAACGCTGACGTGCGAATATCCACTCACGGAAATGGTAGTTTACGGTACGCTTTGCAACGCCCATTTTCTCAAGCTTCTGAGTGATCGCTTCCTTTGCCTCTTCCACGGTAAGACCGGTAAACTCCTCTGAATTGATAAGCTTGTAGCCTTTTCCGAGATAATCGTACTTTTCAAGAGCATGCTCTGATACATCAACATGTCCGTCCTTCTCGTTTCCGTCGATAACCTGGATCATATCGATATTGTGAGCAACTGCATACTCAAAGTCACGCTGGTCGTGACTGGGAACAGCCATAACAGCACCTGTTCCGTAATTTGCCAATACGAAATCACCGATAAAGAGCTCAGCTTCCTTGCCGTTTACGGGGTTGATACACTTTACACCCTCTAAGCGGCATCCTGTCTTGCCCTTGTTGAGCTCTGTACGGTCCATATCATTCTTTTTCTTGGTTTCTTCTATATAAGCTTTTACTTCTTCCTGATTTTTGATCCTGGGCATTAAGTCCTGAACAAGCTGTCCGTCGGGAGCAAGTACCATAAATGTGATGCCGTAGATGGTCTCGATACATGTGGTGAATATTGAGAACTCTCCGCCTCCGACTATCTGGAACTTAACCTCGACACCCTCTGACTTACCGATCCAGTGTCTCTGCATATCCTTTGTGGACTCGGGCCAGTAGATCTCATTTAAGCCTTCAAGAAGCTTCTCGGCAAATGCGGGCTGATCGATAACCCACTGCTTCATGTTCTTACGAACTACGGGGAAACCGCCACGCTCTGACTTTCCGTCTATAACCTCGTCGTTTGAAAGCACGGTGCCGAGCTCCTCACACCAGTTAACAGGCATATCTATGTACTTTGCATATCCGTCAAGATAGAGCTGCTTGAAGATCCACTGTGTCCAATGATAGAACTTGGGATCCGATGTAGCCACGAGCTTACTCCAGTCATAATCAAAGCCGAGCTCTTTAAGCTGCTTTGAGAATGTCTTGATATTCTCTGCGGTAAAGCCCTCGGGATGATGTCCCGTATTTATCGCATACTGCTCTGCAGGTAGTCCGAATGAGTCATAACCCATGGGATGGAGGACATTGTAGCCCTGCATTCTCTTCATACGTGAAACGATATCCGTTGCGGTATAACCTTCCGGATGACCTGCATGAAGACCAACTCCCGAAGGATACGGGAACATATCAAGCGCATAGAACTTGGGCTTTGAAAAATCCCATACATCCGTCTTAAATGTCTCATGCTCGCTCCAGTAGGCCTGCCACTTCGGCTCGATACTCTTAGGATCATAAACTCTTTCCATAACAACCAGCTCCTTTTTCAGATTTATTCTCTGTTCTTTTGCAAAAAGCAACATTTAAGTTATTCTATCTCAAAATCCGAAAAAGTGCAAGAGGAAAATTACATTACCACTCGTCGTACGGCTGGTTTGTTATACGGTAATTCTCATATTCTTTAAGCCCGACCTCCTCAAGAGCAGCTCTATAAGCATCCATATCTCCGTCCTCGGGGATGAATATCATTATGCAGAACTCCTTATCCGAATTCCTCTCATCTACAAATTTCGGAGGCTCCTTGGTCTTAAAGATTATCTCTGCCGGTTCATATACGAGGTTTCTCCCGGTATAATACTCTCCCATCAGCTTTGACGAGAATGAAGAAATATCAATCTCCTTAACCGACTCAGGGATATTTAAAGTGTAGATATACCCTCTGAGAACAAACTCCAGATCCAGTTTCTCAAATTCCGCGTCTCCGATATTGGAATACACAAATCCTACTGCCGTATTTGTTCCTTTTTCAAGGAGCACATCACCCTTCTGGGTATATTTCTTGTTGTTCTTTTTAAAAGTAACGGTAATGTTGTTATTTGAAAAAGCTCTGTTTCCCAATACCGTAACCGTCTTCGGGATGGTAACCTTTTTAAGCTTTGTGCTTGCAAACGCAGACTCTCCTATCGACTCCAGTCCGTTAGGAAGCGATATTTTCTTTAACGCCGTATCACGGAACGCGGCATTTCCGATCTCCTTGGTATATTTGCCAAGACTCACGCTCTTTAACGTGGTAATATAAGCCATTCCTTCGGGGATAACCGTAACAGTATCGGGGATAGTCAGCTTCGTTATAAGCGTCCCGGAAAAAGCATAGGGCATGATACTTGTTATCCCTTCCGGCATAGCTATCTCCCTGTATCTGAAGTCGGAAATACCTATGACGGTGCTTCCGTCCGCGGTCAGCAGCAGGCCGTATCTTGTTACAAAGGAGGTATTTCCCTTTGCCACCTTTACAAGCATCTTGTTCGCAACCGGTCCCTCAATCTTTACCGTACCCTTCGGGATGGTCAGGGTAACCTTGTCCTTTCTTTCAGCGCTGTCATAAAACGCCCTGTTTCCTATGGAAAGAGTGTTCTCCGGCAGCTTGACTTCTTTCAGATTATACTCGCATGCGAATGCCATTTCCCCTATCTCAAGGCTTTTACAGTCATGTATGTTGATCTTTGTAAACCTTCCCGAAAGAAACGCCTCTTTCTCAAGCTTTACATTTCCGCCCTTTATCTCAAGGCCGAGAGTTTCATCCCTGTAATTATCATTTAAGCTGAATGCCTTTTCGCCGACAATCAGATCACCGGCATTTATCTCAATTTTACTGTACTGAGTCCATCTGAACGCAGATCTGCTTATCACCTTAACGGTCGAAGGTATTTTTACAGTTGTGAAATTAAGACGTGAAAAAACGCCTGCATCTATATATCCGTATTCGTAATCATCTACCCATCCGGAGTATCTTATGCCCTCGTCGCCGATAACGGTAACCGTATACTTCTTTCCGTTGTATTTTGCCGTCTCGGGTACAGTAAACGCTACACCCTGCTCTAACCAGGGTCCATCCGAGATCTTATCATCCGCTTTTGTTCCTATGAGAACAGCCTCATTGTCTCCGAGTGTCCTGTACAGATTGCTTCCGTCTGTAAAAACATCACCTTCCACATCAATGTTTATATGCAGCTCCACATAAAACGTTGCAGGCTTTTTCTTTGCCAGTTGATCCGTCAGCATAACCGTAAAGGTATATGTTCCCTTGGGAAGATAGAAAACCGTAATCGGATCCTCATTGTTATATCTTCTTTTTTCTCCGCCGATTATATCGTTCGATCCCGTCAGCGCAAAAGAACCATACGCTCCCATTTGGAAATCTTCCTCAATTTTTTCTCCTTTTTTCAGTTCAAATTTCCCTGGGTCTTGTGGAAACCAGTCCGTGGACTTATATAACTTAACGCCGTTCGAACCGTCAATCCTGTAGGTCACTGAAGGTTTGCATGTGGTTAGCTCTATTCCGTCCTTCTTGCCGATATACTCTATTTCAGTCTTCAGGCTAACCGGGTCTCCCGCATGGTATTCTTTTTTATCGGTCTTTAAAGTAATCCTTAAATTCTCGTTTTCGACCACGGATACTATGCTGTCACCTTCTACTGCATCCTCTTTAACAACCTTGCCGGTCCTCTTTGCGGAGGTCTTTTGTTCATAAATATTTGCCGAAGCCTTCTCTTTGGGAAACATTACCGCAAAAAGCAATGTTGCGAGGCATAAAAAGCCTAAAGCCGTTAGCGATCGTTTTATAATGTTTTTCATATCCTCTCTCCAATCCGTACCCGGTACTGTTATTTTACTTTTGCCTTCTTATTAACAGCCTTGATACTTGCTTTACTCTCATCCGAAAGACTCGTACATTTGCTGAAGGAATACATTCCAATCTCTGTTACGCTTTCGGGGATGATTATCTCTTTCAGGTTAGTACAGTTCATAAACGCATACTCCTCTATCCTTGTCAGTGACTTGGGAAGGTAAACCCTCTCCAGATCCGGACAAGCCGTAAAGGTCGACTGCTTTATAACTGTCACTCCTTCGGGTATCCTGATCTCTTTTATACCGCTCCCGCAGAAAGCGGCAATCCCTATATCCGTCACCGTTTCAGGGATATCAAAATGTTTTAGTGATTTACATTCCGTAAAAGCATTATTTCCTATCCTTGTAATGTTTCGGTTAAAATCCACCTCAGAAAGGCTTGAATCCTGACTGAAAGTACAATCCGGGATCTCGGTAAGGCCGTAAGGAAGCCTGCAGTATTTTAAGGAACTGTTATTGTTGAAAACGCCGGATTCCATTGTAGTAACACTGTCAGGAACCGATACTGAGCTTAACTTACAGCCCCAGAACGCATTGATGCCAAGCTTGGTTACACTGTCCGGGATATTGACGGAAGTAAGACTACAAAACATAAACGCTCCTACTCCTATTTCCTTTATGCTTCCCGGAAGGTACACGGTTGAGAGATTCTTGCAGTTTGCAAACGCTCCATCGCCTATAACCTCAACGGTATCCGGGATAGAGACGGATACGATCCCGTTCTCCCCGTTAAAAGCGTAATTCTTGATCTTGGTCACTCCGTTCGGGATTACGGCATTTTGAGCACTGGGAACTCCGGGGTTTTCAGTCCCGGGTACTTCGGTGTTCAAGCCTTCGTTTTTGATGTCGGCGATGTTATCGGGAGTATACGGTGTGTCAGGGTTCTTGGTCTCGGTGTCTGACGGAGTTTTATCCTCTGAGGTGTCTTTGTTTATATCCTCCGGAATGTCCGCATCTCTACTCTCAGTATCAGACGGTTTTTTATCCTCTGGGTTATTTACATTTTCCTCATTTATCTTATCACCGTCCGGGTCAGCTTTCTTTCTACCAATATCAGAATTGATAGCTTCGTCACCCTTTTTATCTTCCGCATCCGGATTATGCTCGGCATCCTCTTTCTTTACGTCCGTCTCATCATCTATGGATTTATCCGTCTCTATATCCGTTTTTCCACCAGATGCTTCTTTATCATTTTCGTCCTGAGCATCCCCTGTCCGAGTTTTATAATCATTTACTTTACTCTCTGCAGGGGTGTTTTCTTCATCTTCGGAGGCTGATACTATACTTTTATCATCCTCAACCGGTTCATCTTTCATCGCCGATGCGGGATTGGTCAGGAAACATCCCGTAAACAGTACACATCCGATTACCGTCCCGGCTATGACTACCTTCAGAGGTTTTTTCATGGAAATGACAGCTTTAACCCTTTCCTTCACTCCTGTTTCGCTAAATGCGACAGGACATACCGTAAGCATCCTGTTATGTAACGAGCAGCTTAAAAGCGCCTCCGAATATGCTGCACGGTCAACCGGTGAAAGCTTCCCGACAGCCCTTTCATCACAGGCAAGCTCAAGATCCTTTGTAAAGCATATGAAAGCAATCCAAGCAAGAGGATTAAACCAATAAAGCATCAGCAGGATAAATCCGAAAACCTTCCATATCTGGTCAAGATGCCTGATATGCGCATTTTCATGCCTTATAACATATGCCAGATTCCGGGCATCCATGCCCTCCGGTATATACATTTTAGGCTTAAAAAGGCCTGTAATGAACGGAGAATTTATGCCTTCACAAACATACACCGGTGCCAGCGACTGACTCTTAAGTTCCAAAGGTATATCCGCCGGAACCGAAATTCGAGTCCTTCTTCTTATACGGATAATACTGAACACAAAGTAAATGAACAGGATGCCGCATCCGCCAAACCATATCACTGAAAGAATTGTGACGATGTTGTTTCCTTTGTTCTCGATGTTTTCTATACTCTCAATGTTTTTAAGTTTACTGTCATTTTCAGCAACAGTATCCGTTTTTTCAATCGGTTTATCGTTTTTATCCGTATTCCCGACTGTTGCTTCATTCGTCACCGCTAGGCTTATATTTTCGGATTCACTGATTTTTGCATCGGTTTCGTCAACTTTTTTTACGGATTCGCTGACCTTATCAATCGGTTCACTTATCTTTTCGCCAGGTTCACGGACTTCAGCGTTCGTCTTGATGTTATTTTCATCGGGTTCACGGACTGTTATGTCCATATTTCCAATTAAAACACCATCCCGGACAGCATTTTCCTGAACCAAACTTTCTTTCTCAGCCTCATCAGTTAAATACGTAGAATACGAAGCATGAAGTCCTTCTATGTCGGGAACCAGTGAAAAGCTGCTTGTGAGACCAAAAGGCATCACAAGGCGCACTGCTACAACCAGCCATAAAACAAGATTTACCCTTTTGGGCAGTTTCTTTATAAACGGCCGCAACAGCAGAACTATTAATATGATAAAACCGGCTATGATGCTGGAATCCGCCAGCCACACAAGAATTTTTTCCATATCTTACCCTCAAAAAGCGGAGTTTTTATACTCCTCTATCATACTTCTGATCTCATCGGCTTCTTTTTCGGAAACAGTCTTGTCGGAGATAAACGCTGCCAGGAATGCCGGCAGGGAGCCCTTAAAGTGCTCCTGAACGAACTGCCGGCTTTTCACACCGGCGAATTCTTCCTTTGACATGACCGATGAAACCGTTCCGTTCTCATTTTTAAACAGTCCCTTCTCACAGAGCTTCCTCAGTACCGTAAATGTCGTGGATTTGTTCCACTCAAATCTTTCCTTGCATATCTTTACAAGATCCATTGATTTCACGGGCTCATATTCCCATATCAGATTTGCAAAACGCTCCTGAACCTCGCCCAATTCTATTTTCTGCATTTTCTGCTCCCCATTCTTACTTTATTTCATTGATCACACATTGCCCGAGCGATACTTTCTTAACAAGCAGCTCCAGCACTTCAACATAGTACTCAGATTTTACGTTTATCCCGACACCGGTAAGCGGCTGGTTCTTCACCCCTTTGGGAACCTTGCCTTCAAAGGTCAGGGAAGTGCAGGACTTCGGTATGATATACGTCCCGATTTTCTTGACCTTCTCGGGGATAACCATTGCCTTTATATTATTACACTTATAAAGTGCGTAGCCCTCTATTGTTTTGCAGGTCTTCGGAAGTAAAACCTCCGAAACCGCGGGAGTTATGTCTTTTATACCGGCATAAGCCACAAAAAGATAGGCGGGAACCGTTTTAACCGAAGTTTCCGACATGTCGAGGCTTACAATGTTCACGCCCATGCACTCGGACTTTATCTCCTTGATCGTCGAGGGGAGCTTCACCTGCACACTGCATGTTATGCCGTCCTCAGAAAAAGCCTTGTAGCCTATCGAAGTTACAGTGTACTCTTCGCCATCCTTATATACGAGACTCTCCTGTTCATAGCACTTTCCGTCGTAATCGGTCAAAGGCCTCGATTTTACAAGCATGGCTCGGTGATTCTTCATACTCGTCACCTTATACAACGCCCCTTCATACTCGAACATGTCCGTCTCGGTACTTTTCGCGCTTGACGGCTCCGGTTTTACCGTCACAAGCAAAAGCATGAACACTGCAAGTCCGACTATCATTACCTTCATCATTTTTTTCATAAGGACTTTCCCCCTTATAATTGGTTTACTCTGTTTAAACCTATTTTACTCCGGATAAACCACTTTGTCAATAGTTTTTTTTAGAATATAAAAAATATTGAAGTATGGGTTTGATTGTGGTAGTATAAGAACATCAGTTTAAACATTTACGGAGACAGATATGGCATTTCGCGATAACGATAACAAAAAAACTTCAGGTAACAAAAGGCAGGGCTACGGAAACAAGACCGGCTATGACAAAAGACCCGGCTACAGCAGAAAAACAGGATACGGTTCAGGCAGACAGGGCACCCGCTCACGTTCCGCCGAAGAAGATAAAAAGCCCGACAACGAGCCCAAATCCGCTCCGTCGGACATTTCCGAATTAAAAGATTACATGGGACAGGTATGCTCCTACCGTATAGTGAGGGTCACTCCGATAGGCGCCTATATCACTCCCGTTTCGACCGTTTCGGGCGAGTCACTGCCGGATGACGTTCAGCATCCCGAGATCCTTCTTCCCAAGAACGAATTCGGTGAAAAGACTCCGGACAAGGGCAGGATACTCAGCGCCTTCCTCTATCACGACTCAGAGGACAGACCCGTGGCCACCCTTAAGACTCCGGCACTTACCATAGGAAAGCTTGCCGTATTAAAGTGCAGGCAGGCATCAACGATAGGAGCCTTCCTCGACTGGGGTCTCATGAAGGATCTCTTTCTCCCGTTCAAAGAACAGACCGCAAGGGTAAAAGCGGATGACGATGTACTGGTTACCCTTTATCTTGATAAAAGCTGCCGTTTGTGTGCCTCCATGAAGGTATACAAGCTGCTCCGTACCGATTCCGACTATATGACGGGGGATAACGCAGACGGTCTCGTCTATGAGCTTTCAACAGAACACGGTGCCTTCGTTGCTATCGACAATATGTTCTCCGCCATGATCCCAAGACGGGAGCTCATGCGCGACGTAAGAGTCGGTGAAAGGCTCAGGTTCCGTATCGCCCGCATCCTTCCCGACGGAAAACTGGAGCTTTCCATGCGCGAACCGGGATATCTTCAGATAAACGAAGACTGTGACAGGATTTACGAGGAACTTCAGAAATCTCCAAACGGTTTCCTTCCTTATCACGATAAGACCGCAAGCCTCGTCTTAAAGACCAAGTTCAATATGTCAAAGAACTCTTTCAAGCGCGCTATCGGGCATCTCTACAAAAAGGGTCTGATAACAATAAAAGAAGACGGGATCTGCTTAAACGACAGATGATCCCGTCCTGATCTTCAAAAAATCTGTGTTTCATGAGAAACATATTTCTCAAGGGTCATACCCCTTTAGCGTTTTAATACGTTAAAGGGGTATGGCTCCAAGTTATTTTATCCCATACTGATCATAAAGTTCCTGCCGGTATTTTTGATCAGTCGTTACTTTAGGAATATCGTTTCCTTTTCCAACAGAAAGAAGCTTATTTATAAGTCTGGCAAGCAGATTTTCACCTTCGATTTTTCCTTCAATCCTGCCTTCTTCCCAACTTATCTGTTTTTCATTTTTTATATGCTTCTTCTCATCGTATTCCGACAATATCATACCGATCACCTCACTCTTGTGCTTGATAAGATATTCCTTAAGAATGTCGTTCTCTATGCACCAATCTACAGCAACTTCTATTGCTTCTCTTACCGGAAGTAAATTTCTTACCCCATCTTTTATCTTCTCGACAAAGATTGCATACTCCTTAATACTTTACATTTCTCCATTAACTCCTTGTTATGGCCTAAGTTAATGTTCAGCATCGTTGCAGTCCACTCAAATGTCCCGGGTTCTACCGGATTCATGAAAGAATCCGACAGTTTTAGTGTTTCAACATCCTCTGCACTTTCATCTCCATTATAGAAAACATAATACTGTGGTGCAGGGATTCTCTTCAGTGTACTGGTGTAAATGTCAAGATTGTTCGCCTTAACGTACTTTTCATACATCCGTGCGTGATAAAACAAACCTCTAAGCGGCATGTTCGGATTCTTTGTACTCTGATGTTCCCACAAAGACAGATATCCATCAAGAATAAAGCCTATGTCATTCTTATAGCCCATAAATATCGCATTTCCAATGGTATAAATCTCAAGAGCTGAAACATCGGTATACTCTGTGCCTCTTAATGCATTGTAAAGCGAAAGCATCTCTATCTTTGCAGCTTCTGTGCCAAAAAGATTTCTAAACAAAGTATCTTTTACCTTGACATTAACTCCATACTTTGCCTTATCACTTTTCCGGTTCCTTTTGATCCTTTTGTTATCTTTTTACTCATTCTCCTCCGTTCCGTACGAAAACAAAGGAAAACCCCTGACGGATGTGGTTTTCCGAGTCCCGTACTATTTTAATCTTTTAAGCAGGAAAATAAAAACCACATTCATAAAAATGCCGGATAACCATACAGGTTTTAGGGGAAGTAAGTAATGAACAGGAAGCGCAGATCTGATGCGTTCCTTTCCTGTAATGTTTTTCATCTGCAGTAACAGCAATGGGGGAAGATCCGTACATACAGACGCCAGTCATCCGTCTGATCTAAAAAACAGAATTTAGAATTTCTTTCTCGCTTAGGTATATTATAACATAAGATCAAGTTTTACACAACGAGTATTTTAAAGGTTTTTTCAATATTTTTCAAAACACAGTGACAGTGATGACGGTTCTCTTTGTCACGTCTTTGACGTGACAAAGAGAACCGTCCCCACTGTCACCTGAGAAACATCAGGCTTTCAGACCCGAAAAATGCGGCGTAGTCATTGACTACGCCGTTTATTCCGCCATCGTAGTTGAATTATTCCGCCACATGTGATAAAATGAAAAGCACCGGAAGGGAAGCTGTAATCAACAGCTTTGCACACGCGCGTTATGATCTATCCGTTCATATCTGAGAAATGAAGTGATCGCAAAAACGCTTTATCTCTGCAAGGATGTTGAGACCTTCGGATCGGTTCAAACAAAACGGGTTATTGGAAAGTGCTGTAATGGAAAAAATAACACTTTCAATTCATTGGTTTTCATTGATATCGGCTCGACTCTGGTGGATGAGGAAGCGGCATATCACCGTAACCAAAACTTCTTGATTTAGTTTCACACATTCTAACGAAGTCTGACTGGAAAACAGCAGCTAATACTGAGGGAACCAAGTTTTTGAGGGTCTCAGTAGCTGGTGCGAGAAAAAGGAACAATATATGAACAGAGTGATTTTGCTGGAAGGACTTCCTGGAACAGGAAAGACGACGAACTCATACAAGCTTTATGAACAACTAGTTAGGAACGGGTGGGATGTCCGCTGGCTGCATGAGGTTTCACAGCCGCATCCCACGCTGTTCTTTTCAGAGGCTTGCCTGACAAAAGAGGAGTACCGGCTTTTTACTGAAAAATATCCGGAAACTGCTGAAATACTGAGCAGCATAGCTGAAATCAGGGCGTCCACTGTGGGGATCGATTATCTGAGCGCAGCAAGAAGGCTGCCCGGACAAGAAAGCGCTGCGTGGTATCAGGAAATTCTGCAATATGATGTGATGGATTTCCCATTGGAACGTTATGAACCGACCGCGTATGAAAAATGGGAAGCCTTCTTGAAAGCAGCATTGCAGGATGATATGATTTACATATTGGACAGCAGCATCTTCCAGTATCAAATTTTTACATATCTGTTGAACGGAGCGGATTATCAGAGACTGGCCGGTTTTGTCCACAGCATTATGAAGATGCTCAGGCCCTTGCACCCTGCCCTGATCTATCTGTACCGGGAAAATACGGAGGATTCTATCGTTTTTATTGAAAAGCAGCGGGGCTTCAAGGCTCTGGAATCCACCTGGGAACGGGATAAAGAGCGGACTTACTATCGAAACAAACAGCAGGACGTAACGGCATATTTCGATTTTCTGAAGGATTACGCAGACTATGCTTCAAGACTTTTTGAGGAATCGGAATGTGAAAAACTCAAAATCGAGATCACAGCGCAAAAGTGGGACCTTTACGAAACGAAAATGCTTCGAGTTCTCGGCATAGCGCATCAGGAGGCGCCTTCCTGTCAAGCAAAGGACGGAACGTATGTAAATGCTTTGCTTGGAGCCTCTTTTTCCATCAAAGATAATATTCTGACAGACCCGGAAGGAGTCCATAGGAGGCTTTCTGCCAAAACACCGACAGAATTCTTTATCGAATGCTTGCCTGAAACATTATGCTTTTTCGGAGATGATACAGTGAAGCTATGCGGTCAGCAGATCATCCCTCAATGGTCAGAAACGGGAACGGTTTATACAAGAGAAAGGGATCAGAGAGAATTGTTATGAACGCAAAGCTGTTAGGACTGTTCAGCGGCTTTCCAATGCATCATTTTTCCGATGAGATCGCGCTGGTGCTTCGGGAGAACCTGCTCCGACGTGAAAAACTTGTTTTTATCAGCGCCTGGCCTGCAGATTACGTACAGAATGACGATGACAGTGACGGGATGCATGAGATGTTTGCGGAACGCGGTATGGCGTTCGCCGAACGTCGTGTGATCGATCGGCGAATGAGCGCAGCGGATGGCGTGAAACAGGTGCGGGCGGCGGACTGTATTTTTCTGATGGGCGGGGATGTGACCCTGCAGATGGCGCTGATTCGTGATCTCGGGCTTAGTTCGGAGCTTCAGGCCAGTAACGCCGTGATCCTCGGTGTCAGTGCGGGGGCCATGAACATGGGTCGATACGTGGCTGAGATTTGGGAATCAAAGGCGATGTATGAAGGGCTTGGTCTGACGGACATCACCGTAAAAGGGCACTATACTGAAGACGCATGGTTTATTCCGGCATTGAAGGAGATCTCCGGAATCCGGCCGGTGGCTGTCATGGAGGATGAAAGCGCGATCTTTATCAAAGCCGGTTCTGTCTGGAAGCTTGGAAATATCCATTGGATCGACAACGGTGAGATACGGGATTGGTTTTCATTGGATATTCCGGATATGTGAAGAAGTATTTGGAGGCAGGATCATAATGGAAAAAGCAACAAGAAAATATCTGGCGGCGGTTGCTGAGAAAGCAGCGCAGATCCCTTTTCATGGATACATTGAAGGGAAAGAATCAAATCTTGAGCCGATCATTCGATTTTTCCATAAATGGACGTTGAGAGAAGCCGATGGCTTATGGTGTGCAGCATTTGTATATTACTGCTGCAGGGAAGCGGGATTTGAGATTCCCATACGGCCGGACGAATGTAAAACCTGCCATCTGGCAGGCTGTATCGCCTGGGAAGAATTTGCGAAAGGCGATGCCCGGATAGAATACCACAAAGGAAAAGAAAGCTTTGCTCCGAAAGCCGGTGACATCGTCATTTATGACAGAGTTTTTAAGAATCGGGAGCATGACCATATGGGCATTGTCCTGCAAAGCACCGGAAACAAGATCATCGCCGCGGAAGGCAATCTGACCAATGCATCCGGGATCATCGAGCGCTCGAGAGATGAGCATATCAGAGGTTATATCAGGATTCCGGACGGATACAGATACCAGAGTATGATGGATTATCAAGCAGATAACCTGATCCTTCATTTCGTAACGGAAAACGATCTGTCCGAAGTCATGCGGACTTGGCCTTCTGACCATCATCCGCTTTCTAACGCGGAGGCACAGGATGCCATCGCGTATATGCGCGGAAACTACGGAAAGAATACGAAAGGCTGTATCTATCATCTTTGTCTTGCGGTGTGCGGGCAGGATCATCCCGGAACGATCATGGGCTGGTGTGGGCTGGATGGCAGCCGCAATCCGGCGGAGCCTGAGATCTTCATCCTTCTGGATGAAGAATACAGAAACCGGGGATACGGAACTCAATGCGTCAGGGAACTTCTGAGGATCGCCGCAGAGGATTATTCGCTTTCCGGCGTGCACGGCGGCTGTGCCAAAGAGAATACTGCTTCCGCTCGGGTTATGGAAAAGGGCGGCATGATACAGTATGGCATGGAAGAAAACGGTGATCCGCTGTTCAGATTTACAGCAAAGGAGAAATCTGAGTGATGAAAAAGAGACTGATCCTCATCAGCGGATCTCCATGCGTGGGCAAGACTGCCGTGGGCACGAGGCTCTTTGAGAGCTATGACAACAGCGCGTAGAAAAGAAGAAATACGATCGATTTGGATCACAAGTTACTGGAAAGATAACTCCAAATAGCTGGTTTGATGAGTTACAAAAATACCGGCCTGCCGCATAAACAGCAGACCGGTATTCCTTTTGCCAACCTGTCAGACAGTCGCCCAGTTATTCAAAACTTTCTTATGAGCATCTGCCTTTTTGGACACTCTTTTTGAAAATACAATAATCAACTTATTAGGTACACCTCATCCGGCTACTCCGCAGCCACCTTCACTTCGCCAGTGAGGCATCTCAACCGATGCTACTGGCCACTTCGAGAGCAAGCTCTCTCAGTGACCGTTCACTCAGCCCCCAGTTTGCAAGTGAACTTGCACTGAGGGCATTCCTTTATCGCCCAAAAAAGGTCAGGGCGGTTTCCCACCCTGACCTTCAATGCCACTTTATCAATAAATTGTTGAAATTACTTAACCTTCTCAGCTACGAAATGAAGCACGATATCTGCACCGGAATCTTTGATCAGTTTAGTAAGTCTCTTTTGCTCCTTATCGAGCTGTTTTTTAGTCTTGACATAGGAGAGGTTGATCGTAAGCTCCGTAATTCCTTCAAATGCACCCTTTTCTATCGTGGTAACCTTACCGTTAAAGATAATATTTGTAAGGTTATCGCAGCCTGCAAAAGCACCTGCACCTATTTTCTTAACATACTTTCCGAGCTTGATGCTCTTTAAGTCATCGTTGCCGGCAAAAGCATTCTTCGCGATCGAAGTAACCTTATGCCTTACGCCGCCTGCCTTGACAGATTTTCCGATTACTACGTTTCCTTTAGCATCGGGAGTCTTTTCCGTAACGGAGAATTCCCCGTTTTTGCTCATGCTGTAGCTTGTGGTCGAAGTGTTTTCACCATCGTTGGAAACAACAGAATATGTTCCTTTACCGTTCTTCTTCTGTTCAAAGGTCTTAACCAGTGTTGAACCGTCATCGTAAACAGTCTCCGAAACACTCTTCTTTGCGCCGTTGCCCTTCTTTTCGGTATTTGTCGTTACAGTCTTGCCTTCAGTCTGAGTGACGGTCTTCTTTGTCTCCTGTATCAGGTTACCTTCCGTATCGGTCATCTTGACGTTGTTAACAGTCTTGTCGTCACTTGTCATCTGATAGATTGTTTCAACAATATCAGATGTAGGGAAAACTATCTTGGAAGTTGTCTCTGTTGTAGTCCCTGTTACTTCGGTCTTTGTCTCAGATGTCTTAACCACATTTCCGTTCTTGTCCGTCTTGGTTTCACTGGACTCGGTCACGGAACCGTTTTCCGTCTGAGTTTCTTTCGTTGTCTCTTTGATCACATTACCGGACTTATCGGTCGTAGTTCTCTGTACAGTCTCGGTCTTTCCGTCAGCACTCGTTGTTTTCTCTTCAACCGTCTTGGGTCCGTCATTACCCGAAGGCTTGTCGCCATCCGGATTAACGTTATCATTGATAACCTGACCGCCGCCCGAGGTATTATAATTGTTATAATTGTTATTATTGTTATTATTGTTGTTATTGTTGTTATTATTGTTATTATTGTTATTGTTATTATTATTGTTATTATTGTTACTCTGGCCGCCGCCCGAAGGATTCTGTACCGATACAGTTACCTTAATATATGCTGCATCTATATCCTCATATAATTCTCCGCCATCGACCTTATACCATACATAATAGGTTCCGGCATTTTTCCCTTTAGGTATATTGCTACTATATGCACCTGCTTCAGGAGCTGTTTCGGTAGTTGTAACCGCATACTTAAATGTACCGCCGTCTGCTTTTCCCTCTGTTACAAGTGCTTTTTCACTGCCGTCTGCCGTAAAATTATTTGCCAAAGGAGGTACAGTAATCTTATTTTTCCCTTTATTTACAACAAATGTCTTTGTAACCGAACCTACATAATCACCCTTACCGGTAACTGTAACATAATAATCTCCGGGCTTCACAGGTGTTATTTCTGTATTGTTTTGGGTTATAATTACGGAATAATCCTTTCCTAAAGTAAGCTCTCCGCTCTCTGAACTAACCTTCACAGCAGGAGTAAGGTTATTTCCCGTATAATCTTGTGCAGGGATATCTGCAACCTTAAAAGTCTTTTTATAGTACAATTTACCTTCATCAAGGACTACGGTATAGTATTTATTATCACTGGTGAAAACTTTTGCATCGTCAGCTGAGATATTATATGAGCCTTCAGCGGTTGCTAATTCTCCGTTGGCAAGAAAATATTCCGAAAGATCAAGATCATATTTTTTAAGCGATGCTCCGATATTTCCCGTTAATTCTCCGGAAATTGAAAATTCGCTCTCGGCACCAACTAATAGATTGCTGTCTTCTTCAGTATAATCTGTTTTAATCAGTTTATTATCTTTAATAGAAACATTTCCTATAATTTTAAATTTAGAACCATAAACTCCAACTCCACCATTATCTTCTTTGGCAATGTTTTCGGAAATTTCTCCGCCTTCCATTATAAAAGTACAATAAAGATCACCAATAACTGCTACTCCACTCGAAATATCTATAGAACCATGAACTCCAACTCCACCATCAACTTCGGCTGTATTCTTGGAAATTTTTCCGGCTGTCATTTTAAAGGTCGCACCTGCACGACCAGTCGGGGAAACATTAACTCCGCCACCACATGCTGCTGCATTTTCAGTGATTTCTCCACCTGTCATTGTAAAGGTTGTTGAATCTGAAACCGTTACTCCACCTCCACCACCTGTAAGTAAAGTTTGGAGATTTTCATTATAAACTGCTTCATTTCCGGTGATTTTTCCACCTGACATTGCAAATTCGGTATTATTACCAATAGTAAAAACTCCACCACCGTTTATTGCAGTATTTTCAGAGATTTCTCCACCGGTCATTGTACCGGTCTTACCTGAAGTGTCATACACTCCGCCGCCTTCTCCTCCAAATTGATTAACTGCATCATATTCTGCCTTGTTCCCGGTGATTTTTCCGCCTTTCATAGTAAAGATTCCATTTTCACCAACAAAAATTCCGCCACCTTTTACAGCTGTATTGTCAGTGATAGTTCCACTTTCCATTGTAATGGTAGCACTATCAGCTAACAAAACTCCGCCACCAGTCCTATTTGCGGTATTCCCGGAGATGTTTCCGCCTTTCATAGTAAAGGTTCCATTTGCACCAACAAAAATTCCGCCACCATCTGTTGCGGTATTTCCGGCGAGTTTTCCACTATTTTCTCCTTCTTCCAGCGTAATGATAGTCCCATTTCCATGACCCAAAATTCCACCGCCATTTTTTGCAGTATTGCCGGAAATCTCTCCTTTTGTCATAGTAATGGTTGAATTATATATACAAACTCCACCTCCATTGGTTGCAGTATTTCCCTCTGAGGCAGTTCCGCCGATTATTCCGCCTCCTATTGTGATAGAAGCGTCATCTTTGCCACAAATTCCGCCACCATTGTCTGCGGTATTTCCGGAGATTGTTCCATTGGTCATATTAAAGGTGGCACGCTCTACATAAACTCCGCCTCCAAGACCACTTCTACTTACAGAACTACTATATTCTGCTTTGTTTCCGGTAATTTTTCCGCCATTCATTGTAAAAGAAGCATTTCCAGTAGGATATGAAGTGCTATCATGGTCAACCCAAACTCCGCCACCTTGTTTTGCGGTATTATTGGAGATTTCTCCGCTTGTCATTGTAAAAGTAGATTCTTTTACAAGAACTCCGCCGCCGTAAATAGTGGCTTTATTTTGGGAGATGATTCCACCATTCATTGTGACGATTGCTCCATTCTCCACAAGAATTCCACCGCCGTTATCTGCAACATTTCCAACTATGTTAATATTCTCAATATTTACAGTACAATCCTCTGTGGCAAAAATCGCGCCACCAAAACCCATATAACCCGTTCCACCGGTGATATATCCGCCAGTAACCATTACATAATCAGTACCGGCCTCCGGCTCATCTTCACTAACAGCTATACCACAACTTTGATCATTTAAAGATATATAATGAACCGGTATATTTTTAGTTCGTGAATCCTTTAAGTTAACAGTACTACCTGAAGCCGCATATATTACGGTATCATATTGACTTTGCATTATTCCATAACCATTAAAATCAATGGTGTATGTATTAGCATCAGAAAATTCTATTCCTTCCGATACTGTTACATCTTTTTGAAGCTTAAGTGTACTTCCGCTATTCTCTTTTAATTTAGCTATAGCATATTCAAAGTTTTCAAATATGTGTGTTTGATCTCCGTATGTTACGATTGCAACAATTTCTGAATCTGCAGATACAGGTATGTATCCTGTCACCGGTATCTGTGAAACAGACAGTACAAGTCCTAACAATACCGCACAAAGCCGCTTAAAAATACCTTTGGTTTTCATATTTCCTCCTTTTTAAACTGTAAACCGATTTATTTATAGCCCAACAAATTATAGTCTATACGCTAATCCGGTTTTTTTCAACAGATTTTTGGCAAAAAACAAAAGAGTGTCCCTTTTGGACACTCTTTTTGAAAATACAATAATCAACTTATTAGGTATACCTCATCCGGCTGCTTTGCAGCCACCTTCCCCTTGAAGGGGAAGGCTTAAACATAAAGGACCTTATCAATTTTCTTGCTTGTTCTTTAACCCATACTCCAAATATAGTTTTTCCCTATATTCAGGATCTTCTGCACACTTTGAAATATCCTCATTTCTGCCTAACGAAGTCAATTTAAGGATTAATCTTGCAAAAAGACTTTCGCCTTCTTCTCTTCCAAGATATCTTATCATTGATCCTACACCACTCATAGCATCTACCTCCTTTGCTACATTTTCGGACAGGGGACCTGTTTGCTCCATTATTCTTTCCTTGTCGTAGGTTAAGACGCCCTTCAGATAATCCAGTATCTGTATGTTAGTTTCCGATGATGTATCTAACATTACCATCACTACTTCCATCAGATCGTAGTTTATCTCATCTTCCTCGACGATTCCATATATGTCTTCTTTAGTGAATCGATATCTGCTCACTGTATTCTTAAGTCTCTTTGGCATCTTAGGATCGTAACATATCCATATGCTATAGCACTTTTGCAGTTTCCCATAATCGGATTCATCTGTCAAGATGCCAAGCTGCCTCGAAAGACTTCTCGCCACATAATATATTCCTCTCTTTGTCAAAGGATATCCCGGATGATACTTCCCTTGTGGTTCGATATCAACATACAGTTGGAAATTCACTTTAGTACGTATGTCTGTCGGTAATGCCACCTTAAAGAATACATCAAAATATATGGTCTTGTCCGATACTGACTTTAGTACCGGGTCAGTTGATTCTAGCCTTATATCCCTGCCGGCAGGATGATCACCAACGGTCTCAATCTTTGATATACTGGCCTCATCTATCAGTTTTTGGATTTCCCGAACTGATAAATCCTTATATTCCTTTATAGTTTCCTTTAGGATTGGTGCCAATATCTCTTTATTCATAAAAAGATCATGGCATTTTACATCCATAGTCCCTTCAGCGTCCTTGACATTGTCTATCAAATTGCTTGTCTCGTTCTGCAAATATAATTTTCCTCCGATTCACATACTTTCTCTAGATATATTATACTACCAAAATCTACGCAGTGCAATATATTTTTGATTTTATACTCATTAACAAAGTATTAAACTGCACCTCATCCGGCTGCTCCGCAGCCACCTTCACTTCGCCAGTGAGGCATCTCAACCACTTCGTGGTAGAGATAATCCCCTTAAAGGGGAAGGCTTACAAAAAGGTCAGGGCGGTTTCCCACCCTGACCTTCAATGCCACTTTATCAATAAATTGTTGAAATTACTTAACCTTCTCAGCTACGAAATTAAGCACGATATCTGCGCCGGATTTTTTGAACAGTGCAGCAAGTCTCTTTTTCTCCTTATTGAGCTGTTTTTTAGTCTTGACATAGGAGAGGTTGATCGTAAGCTCCGTAATCCCTTCAAATGCTCCCTTTTCTATCGTCGTAACCTTACCGTTAAAGATAATGTTTGTAAGGTTATCGCAGCCTGCAAATGCACCTGCACCTATTTTCTTAACATACTTTCCGAGCTTGATGCTCTTTAAGTCATCGTTGCCGGCAAATGCATTCTTCGCGATCGAAGTAACCTTATGCCTTACGCCGCCTGCCTTGACCGAGCTTCCGATCACCACGTTTCCTTTAGCATCGGGAGTCTTTTCCGTAACGGAGAATTCCCCGTTTTTGCTCATGCTGTAGCTTGTGGTCGAAGTGTTTTCACCAT
>JAEEGJ010005998.1_pt1 | contig 37113 bp, 28 predicted proteins | sample 8958761 | NCBI WGS metagenome assembly JAEEGJ01 (sample SAMN16246546, study PRJNA631951) | gut metagenome | biome: gut microbiome; feature: rumen; material: RS-attached | host: Bos | place: Iran: Karaj | collected 2018-10
ACCTATCTGCGACCGCTTGTTTCTGAAAAACTAAGCCAAACATTGCGTTAAATATGAGTTTATATTTGTTTCTTTGTCATCCTGAGGAACATCGTGACGAAGGATCTTAAGATTCTTCGCTTCGCTCAGAATGACACCGGATAACCGGAATCAGATTTCTTTATTTCTTCTTAGGTCTCTTAGCGCCGTACTTGGAACGAGCCTGCATACGCTTTGCTACGCCTGCTGTATCAAGAGTTCCGCGGATGATATGGTATCTGGTACCGGGAAGATCCTTAACACGGCCTCCACGTACAAGAACAACACTATGCTCCTGAAGGTTATGTCCTTCACCGGGGATATAGCTTGTTACTTCCATACCGTTTGAAAGACGAACTCTGGCAATCTTACGAAGAGCTGAGTTAGGCTTCTTAGGTGTAGTAGTCTTAACTGCTGTACATACGCCACGCTTCTGGGGTGAAGACATATCAAATGACTTCTTATTTAATGAGTTGAAGCTTACCTGAAGTGCGGGAGCAGTTGACTTTTTCTCAACAGTCTGTCTGCCTTTCCTAACTAACTGATTAAATGTAGGCATTAATTTTTCCTCCTTTTACGAATTTTAAGTAGCTGCCGGTGATAGTACCGGCAAATTCGCGGTCGCATGCACTTTCGGGCACTAAAATAAAGCCGCAAAAAGTGCGTACAAGGTGCATTATACAAAGATTTTTTCGGGATGTCAAGTGTTTTTTGGATTTTTTATTGAGGGGGACATCAAGCGGTTACGATCGCATTTGCGGCCTGGAGGCCGAATTTCTCTACTGCGTTCTCGCGCATCTTGTACTTCAATATCTTGCCGGCGGCATTCATCGGGAAGGAATCGACAAAATCAACATATCTCGGGATCTTGTGCTTTGCCATGTTCTTCCTTACGTAATCCTTGAGCTCGTCCGCCGTCATGGTCTCGCCTTCTTTTAAGATGACGCATGCCATGATCTCCTCGCCGTAATCACGGTCCGGAACTCCGATTACCTGAACGTCGTCTACCTTCGGATGTGTATAGATGAACTCTTCTATTTCCTTGGGATATATGTTTTCGCCGCCGCGGATGATCATATCCTTGATACGGCCTGTGATCTTGAAGTTTCCTTCGGGAGTACGCCTTGCAAGGTCTCCTGTGTGCAGCCAGCCGTTCTCGTCGATGGCTGCCGCGGTAGCCTCGGGCATCTTGTAGTATCCCTTCATTATATTATAGCCGCGCGCTACGAACTCGCCGTCCACGTTGTCGGGGAGATCTGCGCCGGTCTCGGGATCTACGATCTTGCATTCCACGCCGTAGAAGGGTCCGCCCACGGTATTAACCCTCACCTCAAGCGAGTCTGTGGTCTTTGACATTGTACATCCCGGCGAAGCCTCAGTCTGACCGTATACTATGACGATCTCGGTCATGTTCATCTTATCAACAACCTCCTGCATAACCTTAATGGGACAGGGGCTGCCGGCCATGATACCGGTTCTCATATGTGAGAAGTCGGTCTTGTCAAAGTTTTCATGTCCGAGCATAGCAATGAACATGGTAGGTACGCCGTGGAAGGCAGTTATTTTTTCCCTGTTGATACAGTCAAGACCTTTTCTTGGCGAGAATGCCGTGATCGGGCACATGGTGGTGCCGTGTGTCATGGATGCGGTCATGGCGAGTACCATACCGAAGCAGTGGAACATGGGTACCTGGATCATCATTCTGTCGGCAGTTGATAAGTCCATACCGTCGCCGATGGTCTTGCCGTTATTTACAACATTGTAATGTGTAAGCATTACACCCTTGGGGAATCCTGTGGTTCCCGAAGTGTACTGCATGTTGCAGACATCGTTCTTATTGATGAATTTACGTCTGAATTCAACTTCTTTCTGTGAAACAGTATCCGAAAGGGAGATCGCCTCGTCCCAGGTGTAGCAGCCGGGATGCTTTGCACCGGCTACAACAACGTTCTTAAGAACCGGAAGGCGTTCTGCCGAAAGATGTCCGGGCTGGCAGTCCTTTAACTCGGGACAGAGCTCATTTATTATCCCGACATAGTCGATATCTTTGTAGTTTTCGATCATTACCAGTGTCTGGGTGTCAGACTGGCGGAGCAGATACTCTATCTCATGTACACGGTATGCCGTATTTACGGTAACGAGCACGGCTCCGATCTTTGTGGTTGCCCAGAAGGTGATATACCATTGGGGAACATTGGTCGCCCAGATGGCTACGTGGTCGCCCCGCCTTACTCCCATTGCGATAAGGCTTCGTGCGAATGTGTCTACATCATTTCTGAATTCTATGTATGTTCTTGTATAATCAAGCTCGGTATAGCGGAACGCATACTGATCGGGGAACTCCTTGCACATCCTGTCAAGAACGTCCGGGAAGGTGTAGTCTATGAGCTGTTCCTTGGGCCATACATACTTTCCTGTATGTGTCTTGTTGTCCTGAAGCTTGTCGTCGCGTTCGGCACGGTATTCTGCCATGTAATTTGCAAAATGAGGGAATGCGATGCCGGCATTCTGTAATTCTCTGTCCCAGCGCTTAACCCATTCGAGTGAAACATAGCCCGAATATCCTATTTCTGCGAGCGAAGCGAATATGCTCTTTAACGGCATGTCGCCCTGTCCCATAAGCTTATACTTGGGCTTTCCGTTTACCATTATGCTGTCCTTTACATGGACATGTTTGATATATGCGCCGATATTCTTTACGGTCTCTTCGGGTGATTCCTCCATGTATCTGTACGGATGATGGATGTCCCAGAGAACCGCAACCCTGTCGCTTCCCGTATTTTCGATAAGTCTCTTCATACGGAGGGTATCGCTGTATACGCCGTTTGTCTCGACAAGGAGCGTGATCCCTTCATATTTGGAGGCGATGGCCGCAAGTTCCTTTAAGACAGATACAACATACTCATCGTCGGCGTCCGATACGGGCTCGGGCTCCTTATCGGCAAGAAGTCTGATATAGGGTGTCTTTAATTTATCAGCGAGTTCTATGTAATCCGATACTTCGCTTATGCATAAATCGTGATCTTCCTTTTCTTTTAGGCAGCATCCTGTATCAAGGCACGGAATCTCGAGTCGTAGCTCGGATAATTTCTTCTTGGTAGCCTCGATCCTTTTTGGACCAAACTCAGGTGTCTTTACCACGGAGATCTCGTCTCCGATACCGCGCATCTCTATTCCGTCAAAGCCTAAATCTTTTGCCATGGAATAGATGTCTACCCAACTAAAGTCGGGCGTAGCAATTGTTGAGAAACTGATTTTCACGATTTTTGTCCTTTCTTATGTGTATTGTGTTAAATAGCTTCGCTGTAGCTTCCGAGATATATGAAACTGTCGCATACTTCATCGAGCTCGTTGATAAGCTGTGTGAGCTTTGGCGAATATGCCGGAATGTCTATGTCAAAGTAAAACATAAACTCAAATTCCTTGTTGGGCAGCGGACGACTCTCAAGCTTTAGCAGGTTGATGCCGAGCATATGGAACTTTGAAAGCACCTTATACAAAGAACCGTATTCGTGGGGAAGTATGAGCATAAGGCTCGTACGGTCCGCGCCGGGATAAATCTCAAGGTTTTTCGATATGCAGATGAAACGTGTGTAATTGTTATCACGGTTCTGTACCGAAGCAGCAAGCGACTTTAATCCGTAATACTTAATGCAGAGTTCTGATGCAAGTGCCGCAACATCGTTCCTGTCGGACTCCGCTACCATCTTGGCTGCCTTTGCCGTATTTTCAAACGGGATGATCTTTACGTTCGGAAGTGTAGCTAAAAACTCCGAGCACTGGCTTATCGCCTGCTCATGTGAATATATCTCCCTGATGTCCTTAAGCTCCGTACCCGGCTTTGCGAGGAGGTCATGAACGATTTTTAATCTCATACTCCTTATTATATAGAAGTTATGTTTCATCATGAGATCGTAAACCGGATTGACCGTACCGGCGTAGCTGTTTTCTACCGGTATTACGCCGTATTTGCAAAGGCCCTTTTCTATAGCCGAGAAAACCGCTTCAAAGCTGTTGAAAAACAGGATGTTTGCATTTTTAAACAATCGGTCACAGGCTATCTGCGAATTTGCTCCCTCGGTTCCCTGACAGGCGACCGTCGTAAAATCGGGGAATACCTTTGCAGTGTTATCCAGAGCCTTAAGTACCCTGCCCGAGACATCACTTTGTGCCGTATCTGCTCCGGTCCTGCTCATCTCGTTCATTAGATTGAATATGACCGGTATGTAATCCCTTATCGTTTCGGGATATTTTGCGGCCTCTTCTATAGCCTTGCGCCTGCGCTGCCTCAGTTCCTCTATCGGAAATTTCTTTTCTCCGATATTGCTTAAGTCCTCGGTCAGTGCCACTCTTTCGGACATAAGCCGGATGATCTCGTCATCTATGCCGTCTATCCTGTTGTTTAATTCCGCTGAGTCCATTTTTTTACCTCGTGTTTTGTACGGGTTGAAAACCGCCCCCATTGTTACTTGATAAGCCTTCCCCTTGAGGGGAAGGTGACCGAACAAAGTGAGGTCGGATGAGGTGTTGCAACAACTTCACCTCATCAGTCAGCTGCGCTGACAGCTTCACTTCGCCAGTGAGGCATCTCAACCACTTCGTGGTAGAGATAATCCCCTCAAGGGGAAGCCTGTGTTAAAAAAAATGCGGCACAGGTCAATCTGTGCCGCATCCTAAAATCGTATTAAACAATCTTATGCATCACAAACCGACCTTACTCTCATCGCTAAAGAGTAAAGCTAAAGATAATAAAAATAGGTTTGCAAAGCCGTATAAACTGTTCATTTCATACTCCGTACAATTATCCTGATCAATCGCAACAAAACGTATTATAATTACATATGGTCATTTTGTCAACAAAAATTTTCAAAACATTATTTTATCGTTATCCTGCCCCGGGGTGCGGCGTACTCCTGACCTATGTTTCCATTAAGGGCAACGTTTATATACTCGGTCAGCGCCTCGTTCAATATGATGCCGGTATCAAACTGAGCGGAAGCTTTTTTAAAGATATAATAGGTATCTCCGCCGCTTGCGCAGAAGTCATTAGTCACTACAGCGTATACATCGGACTTATTAAAGGGTTTGCCGTTTATGCTCTCGATGGTGACTCTTCTTATCTTTTTAGGCGCAAAATAAGATGAATCGGGATACTGTTCGCCCTTCTTATAGCTCTTTTTGGTGTTTACGGTGTACTTTATACCTGAAGCCTGGGGGAATCCGCCGTTTTCATCGGGCGTACAGTAAGTTGATGCTTCAAGAGCCTCAAGTAACTCCGAGCCCCTTACATACACTACCGAAACCGTGCTGATGTAAGGGAACGATGTCTTTATATCATTCATCGTTATATCGCCGGGTTCTATGGATGCACGGATGCTTCCCCCGTTTACCAAAGCGATGACATGTTCGTTGTCCACAAGCAGTCCGTCAGCATTTTTTGTAACTTCCCAGATCATGGCGTCCGTTATAAGGTCGCCTAAGTTCGTCTCTTCGGTCCTGTTTCCGGGAGTCCTTTCACCGTTGAGTTTTACCTCGGATGATGCAAAAACTTCTCCGTATTTCCTGTCAACCTTTTTGATTATCTTTTTAGCCTTCTTTGCAGCATATGCATCGGGGGTAAGGAGCTCTTTTGCCTTTTCCATAGGAATGAGCATCTTGATGACAATCTGCTTTGAAGCATTGTCAATGACGACTGCTCCGAAGTTTTCAAACTTTTGGCCTGTCGACTGTATCGGTTCTCCGTTAGAACCCTCGGTCATGACGGAATGCGAGTTGCCGTCAAGGATGATGTCTATGCCCGTCGTATTATTGTATACATCAATGGAAGTGTTGGGGATAACCTTATCCTCTATGCCAAGATGCGCAAGACATACCACGATATCCGACTCTTCTTTTAAAGCATCAACCTGATCCTGTGCTATTTTATAAAGTTCCTCGCCCCGTGCGATCTTCAAGCCTTTAAGCTTTGATGGATGCGCTTTGGTCATGGCTTCCGGAGTATCCAGCCCGAAAAACCCTATCTTCAGTCCCGACTCGCCCGTCCATACGGTTTTTTCTTCAAAAACCGACTTGCCCTTGGAATTAAGGACATTTGCACATACAACTTTAATCCCGGATTTATCGAGTTTTTTCCTAAGTGCCTTGTATCCGAAATCAAACTCATGATTGCCTATGGTCACGATATCATAAGCCGCAGCTTTCATCATGGTTACGGCTGATTTTCCGCCGTCGAAGGAAACATATATGGATCCCAGGCTGTAATCGCCACTGTCTACGGTAATGACCTCGGCGCCCTTTGCCTCGAGTAGTGTCCTTGCGGCTTTTACATATGCATATCCTTCTATTTCTCCGTGGGTATCGTTCGTATGCAGGATGACTGTTTTCCCGCTAAAGTCCATGTTTAAGAACTCGGCTATCAAGTCCTGTGATTCCGTCCCTGCCGTTTCAGCCGCTTTTGTCTCTTTTCCCGGTAACGCAAGAATAACAGCCAATATTACCGCACATATCAAAAATATATACTTTTTCATAAAACTCTTCCGATAATCTTTCTATTATTTTTCGTCACTCATAACGTCGTTCAAGTCAAAATCCTGTGAAAGGAGAACCGAAAGCTCGGCGTCCTTCTCTGCAACAAGACGTTTAGACTGGTTGAGGATTGCTTCTTCTATCTTATTTCTTGCAAGCCTTCCGTTTCCGGCATCTGCTGCCCTAACCATCTGAACAGCGTTGAAATATGCCGTAAGCGCGGGATCCGCACCCTCGTCTATCGTGTAACCCTTTGACTTTGCTATGGAACGTGCGATCTTAAGCAGCTCCTCGCCCGTATAATCGGGGAAATTGATAACATTCGGGAAACGGCTCTTTAACCCGGAGTTCGAAGTCAGGAACTCCTGCATCTCGTTTGAATAGCCCGCAAGTATTACTATAAGGTTCTCTCGGTTATCCTCTATACCTTTAACAAGAGTATCAATAGCCTCAAGTCCGAAGCTGTCATCCTTTCCTCTGTAAAGGCTGTACGCTTCGTCGATGAACAGCACTCCGCCGACAGCCGATGAAATGACCTGATTAGTAAGAGGCGCCGTATGTCCGACATAACGTCCGACAAGATCCGCCCTCGATACCTCGACGAGCTGTCCGCCCGTAAGCACGCCAATGGCCTTTAAATACTTGCTGATGATCCTTGCAATGGTGGTCTTGCCCGTTCCGGGGCTTCCCGTGAAGATCATGTGCTTGCTTACTTCGCTTGTCTTTAAGCCTTCCTCAGCCCTGCGCTTCTGTACCTTGTAGTACTCCTCAAGGCTGAATATGTATTCCTTAACCTTGTCAAGACCGACGATTGCGGCCATTTCCTTCTTGATCTCTTCAATCTCGCCCCTGAAGCCTTCGGGAAGAAGTGCTGAAAGGTCTATCAGTTCGTCACCGTAATGAGCCTTTATCCTGCCTTCGTCCATGGCAATCTTTAACTTAGCGTCCTTCGGATAATCCCCCTCAAGCTTTGCCTGTGCAAGTGCCTGGAGCACGGAATCATAGAAGTCCTGTACACCCTTAAGCCCTGCCTGGCGTTCCGATCTCGATACGCTGTAATCAAGGAATCCTTCGTCAAATTCAAGCTTAAAGAAGAATCTGTTATCTGCCTTTGTCCTAAGCTTTTCAAGCTCGCCTTCGGCTATCTTTCTTATCGCGTCAACCCCAAGCTCGGAAGTGATGCATACGTCGCCCAGTGCGTTTACGAAGGGCGCGCCCATGATGCCTGCTGCTTTGTCAAGAGGCTTCTCACTTATGAACACGAGGTATTTTCCGTTGGCTGTAAATGCGCTTACCGCCTCGCTTGCAAGTGAATTCTGTACGTTTACCAGCTGTCCCTTCTGCATGATGTAACGCTCGGAAAGCTGGAACCTTCCCTCAATGACGAGTGAAGAAATATGTGATAAGAACGAGGGATGGCAGTTCTCAAAGTTTTCAAAAAGCACAATTCTCGAATTACATGAAAGAGCCGAAAAAATATCCTGAAGGAAAAGCTTTTCCATGGAAGCATCGGTGTATATGCCAAGGTCCAATACCCTTATGTCGGGGTTGCGCAATATTCCTCTCTTATTGAGCTCCGTTGCGATTTCCTGAAGAGCATGATGCTTTCCGGTGTCCTTTTTCCCGGAAATGAATATAGTGTTTAAAGCCTTCGGGTTTTCCGGAGGCATAACAAGAGGACGTTTAAATGCTATGACGAGCTTCTTTATGAACTCTTCCTGACCAAAAATCGTCTTTTCAAGCTCTGCGGCAAGTCCGTTGAACTTTTCAAGCGATGCTTCACGTGATGCGGAAAGCTCCTCCTCGGTTTTGGCTGTGCTTCGTGTATCACCCTGCCTGTCGGAAGAGGTCTCGCTATAGGAAGCCGACAAGCCTTCCGGTGAAGAGATGCCGAAATCCTTCATCCAGGAATTGTCAACCCCGGCTTCTATGCCGAAATCTTCTTTGAGGCTGGTGGTGTAATCGTCAAGCGCCCTGTTCAGCTTATCCTGGTTTTCAAGGAGCTGTTTCCTTACGGCGTCGTTCTTTGCCTCAGCCTCTTTTCTCTTTTTCTCTTTTTCGGCAAGAGAATCAAGCTCGGAATTTGCCCTTTGAAACATGCTTGAAATATCGTACATGCCGGTGTTTATGGTCGGCATGGATTTTCCGGTCAGTTTGGCCAGATTATCCATCAGCGTGCCGCCGTTTTTCTTCTGCAGCTTTTTTGCCTGTTCGATCTCAGCCTCGGTATAAACACTTCTCTTGCCGGAATTGCTCATAAAATCGTCTTTCATTTTTTCGTCCTACTTATCTTTTTTCTTATCGTTCTGATTGAGATATGAAAGCTTAAGATTTCCGAGACATACTTCAAGCTTTCTGACATCTCCTTCAAATCTCATCTTGCCGTTTTCGATGCAGCTGCGCATCGTACATTTTTTCTCGCAGATATCCTTAAGTACTTTTGCGGTTGTGGTAAACAGTCCGTCTCTGTCATAGTAATCGTAGGGTTCTATACAGCACTGTCTGTCAGCTACTTCAAAATAGAAGATGCCTTCTCCCTCACCATAAACATTTACCTGGAATGCGATATGCTCGTATATATTCCTCGCATCCGCAAATTCAAACACTTTTCGGACCATTTCAACTATCTGTTCATATGTCATAACGGCCTCCTTTCCCGACTTGTCGTTCAAAAATGAATTCATATTAATCCGACTTTATTTTATCATACATTTCGGGAAATTTCAAACATTCTTTTGAAAAATTGTAATTATTACATATATATTACGCCTTTTTGTGTGAATTTTGAATTGTGGCTGTTATTTTTACACAATAATTTACTTGATCTGCTCGTACAGCGGTCTGTGGATCCGCTGACGGGTTATCTCGACCAGGTTAAGTGCGGTCATATCAACAAGCTTTGCCGGTATATGATCTTTTGAAAGCACCTCCCTGAGCTTTTTCAGCAGCAGGTTCTTATGCTCCTCCTTCTTCATGTCGATAAAATCGACTATGATGATGCCCGAAAGGTTCCTGAGCCTAAGCTGCCTGCCTATCTCCTCCGCTGCCTCGAGATTTACCTTTAAGAATGTTTCCTCAGTATCCTCCTTGCCTGTGATTGCCTTTCCTGTGTTGACATCTATCGAGACAAGCGCTTCCGTCGGCTGTATGATAAGGTATGCGCCCGAGCTTAGCCATGATCTCTCAAAGAGTGCCTTCTGCAATTTGCTCTCTATGCCGTAAAGAGTTGAAAGTGAAATGCTGTCGTCCTCGTAAAACTCAAGCTTTGCAAGCTCATCCTTTGGGCAGGTCTCAAGATATCTCTTTATTTCCTCATATATTTCCCGGTCATCGGTTTTTATGCTCTCTATCTCAGAGGAATATCCGTCCCTGATCTCGCTTATGTACTGGGGCGGAGCGGAAAAGAGCAGCGAATAGCAGGTTCTGTGTATGCCGTTCTTTGTGATGGAATCATATTCTTCCTTCAGCTTCTTTACTTCCGCTATCAGCTCCTCTTCCGGAACAAATGCGGCATTCGTCCTTACTATGAACCCGTAATCTTCTTCCGTATACGGCTTTATCAGTTCTTTAAGCCTGTTCCTTTCGGCTTCGTCAGCTATTTTAGAGGAAACGCCGACAGTGTTTTTTCCCTTTACAAGAACCGCATACCTTCCGGTCAGGCTGATGTTCGTGGTACCGTTCAGCGCTTTTGTCTTTGTGGCGTCCTTTGCTATCTGGACGATCACCTCGTCACCGACCCTTATCGGATGTTTCTTCAAATCGGCAAATATCGGATCGGGGTTTTCGTTTAAGGAAAGATAACAGATCTCTTTTCCGCTTATCTCAACAAATGCGGCGTTTATGTTTTTTACAATATTCCTGACCTTTCCCAGATAAATATTCCCTACGGCGGCTTTTGCCTCTGTTTTGTCGGAGCGGACGGTTATCATTTCCTTATCTTCATAAAGCGATGTGATGATCCTGTCCCCGCTTCTTATCACAATGATCGAACTGCCCATTACAAACTCTCCGTTTTTTCTATGTCGCTGTACATCTGCATACGGTGTATCTGAAATGCCAGGGGATTGTATTCCGAGCCCAAGTATGAGAAAAATGCTTCCAATACAAGCTCGGGCTTAATGTTTACTACGCTTCCCGCCGATAGCCTTAAAAAGAAACGTATCCCCGGAGTATAGATATCCGCATGCATAGTTCCTATCGTCCCGAACCCTTCCGGGATTTCTTCGTTTCCTGCCAGACCCGAGGCGTATATGTACGGCTTTATATCCGTCATTTTCTCTCCCGACTTGGTCTTTTTGTTTATGACTATCTCTTTTTCGGATATGAACGCGGCGAATTTTTCTTTTAAATATGTGAGTGTTGCCGCGTCGGTAGCGTCAGTTGCGTCGGGCGCGTCAGGCGCATCAGTAACGTCAGGCGCATCGGGCGCATCAGTAACGTCAGGCGCGTCGGGCGCGTCAGGTGCGTCAGGCTTCGATGCTATGACGAGCTTGTTCTCACCTGCTGCGTTGACCTGCTTTATCGAATAGCCGTCCTTAAGGGAGACCATATAGTCGGCGCCCGCTATAAGCGCCATCGCGTTCTCCGGATGCTTTGTGCCCTCATCCCATGGTATCTGCCTTAATGAAACTATCTCAAAGCCTTCCGTAAGCGCCGAGGAAAGCATGGTGCGAGCAATTTCTTCCGACATAGGATTGCCTTTAGAGTCAGCATCTTCCGTCTCGATGTCCATGTATTCGCCGTCGCTTGTAACTCCTACTCCGAGCGGCTGTGCAAATACCATGAGCTGATGCGGATTAAAGCCCTGAGAGTATTTTATCGGCAGCATCGAACGCCTTACCGCCTTCTGGAAATAGCGCATGACGTCGAGATGACCTATGAACTTCACTACTCCGTATTTTGCAAATCTTATCCTGAATATCATAATTTACCTCTATCTTGGCGCTTAGAAATTTTTACTATAATTTCTAAGCTTTGCTTTCTATACATACCCCTGTATTCCACGAGTTACAACCGCAGCCGCCGCAGCCCTCGCGGCAGTTCTTGGTGATCTCGGCTTTTGAAGCCTTTACATATTCTCTCTCAAGGAACTTTCTCGAGATGCCCGTATCTATAAAATCCCACGGAAGAAGCTCCGATGTATCTCGCTCTCTTGTTGTGTAGAAGCCAAAATCTATGCCGCTTTTTTCGATTGCCTTTTCCCATTTTTTCATGTCAAAGAAATCGGTCCAAGCGTCAAATATGCAGCCTTCCTTGTAAGCTTCAAGTATTACCCTGCCGACACGCCTGTCTCCACGGGCCAGAAGCCCTTCAAGGATGGATGTATTACTGTCATGCCAGTTGTATTTGATGCTCTTATAGTTATGCTCCTGCTTTAAGGTATCCATGAGCAGGGTTTTCCTTCTTAAGTATTCTTCGGGAGTTATCTGTGCCGCCCACTGGAACGGTGTAAAAGGTTTCGGAACGAAATAGGATGTCGAGATGGTAACCTGAACCTTTCCCTGTCTCTCACTCTTGGGCACGGTATCGTAATAAGCCATGGCGATCTTATCCGCAAGATGGGGAATGCCCTCCACATCGCTGTCCTCTTCAAACGGCTGTCCGAGCATGAAATAAAGCTTAACCTTGTTCCAGCCCGCCTTGTAGGCTTCGCAGGCACCGCTTAAGATCGTTTCCTCATCAAGACCCTTGTTTATGATATTTCGCATCCGCTGTGTGCCGGCCTCGGGTGCAAAGGTGATGCTGCTCTTTCTTACGTCCTGCACGCGGCTCATTACATCAAGCGAGAAAGCGTCGATTCTTAAGGAAGGCAGGGATATGTTTATCTTCCTCTCTCCCATTTCTTTAATCAGAAAGTCCATAAGCTCTGCAAGCTTTGTGTAATCGCTTGAACTTAAGGAGCATAGCGTTATCTCCTCATAGCCCGTGGAATTGATCATAGCTATTGCGTATTTCTTAAGGAATTCAAGGCTTCTTTCCCTTATGGGCCTGTAGATCATACCCGCCTGACAGAAACGGCAGCCTCTTATACAGCCGCGCTGGATTTCAAGCGCTACACGGTCCTGTACCGCCCTGATGTACGGAACGACAGGCTTTTCGGGATAAACGGTATCGCTCATGTCCGCTACAACCTGACGCCTGATCTTCTTGGGCACTCCATCTCTTGCATTAAATGCTGCCAAAGTCCCATCTGCGTTGTATTCAGGCTCGTAAAAGGCGGGGACATAGAGCCCTTCGATATTTGCCGCGCGCATGAGGAATTCTTCCCTTGTCTCGCCCTTCTTACGGCTGTCCTTATAGGTCTCCATCAGAAGATCATAGACCGTTTCTCCCTCACCGATATAGATGATGTCAAAAAATAAAGCCAGCGGTTCCGGATTATATGTGCAGGGACCTCCGCCTATAACTATCGGATGCTCCCATGTTCTTTCCTTTGCAAAAAGCGGGATCTGCGAAAGCTCGAGTATCTGCAGGACGTTTGTGTAGCACATCTCATACTGCAGGGTTATCCCAAGAAAATCGAAGTCCTTTATGGGCTGCTGGCTTTCAAGCGCAAAAAGAGGGATGTTCTTCTCCCTCATTATCTTATCAAGATCCGGCCACGGGGAATACACTCTCTCGCAGAAGGTATCCTCTCTCCGGTTAAACAGTTCATACAATATCTGAATGCCGATATGGGACATGCCGACCTCATAAACGTCGGGGAAGCACATGCAGAAACGGATATCCACCTTTTCAGGATCCTTCCATACCGCATTTACTTCATGTCCTATATATCTGGCCGATTTATCCACACTCATCAGAACCTCGTCCGATAATGCCAGTTTTCTCAATTCTCCTACCTCCCGGGGTTATATTTCAATTGTCTTTAGCTCAATTTAGAGTTATTATCCTGAGCTTTCGTTTGTCATCCTGAGCGTTAGCGAAGGATCTGTTCCGGAAGAATCAAAGATTCTTCGCTCCGCTCAGAATGACAATAATTATCAAAATGACAATAATTATCAGAATGACAATAATTTATCAGAATGACACTTGTCAAAATTTACATATGATGATACCACGGATTGCTTTGTTGCAAGCAACTCCCGCAATCCTGCACCCACCTCGAATCTCACGATTTCCCATTGGAAACCGCTTCTTCTCGGTGTTTGACGGCGGTCTTGGTATCATCATAGCACGAATCCCTAACTTTTAAAAGCAATTTTTGTTTTTTGTATTGAAAAATTCCGAAAAATAGTTATAATGGTGATGTTAACATCTCCAACAGCGGTGTCATTATGTTAATGACATTATGTTAATAACACTGCGTTAATTACTGTATAGAGGAGGAACCGCCATGCCCTGGTGTCCGAACTGTAAAAATGAATACCGCGAAGGTATCCTTAAATGTGCCGACTGCGGCGCCGATCTTGTTGCCGAGCTTGAAACCGACAAAGAGATTGCCCCTTTATGTTATCAATATACCGAAGATACTGCAAAGAAGCTTGTCGAATACTTAAGATATTCCAAAATAGCTTCCCAGTACAGATTCGATGAAAACGAGAACGCTTTCCTTGTTACTGTTTTTGAAGAGGATCACAAAAAAGCCCTGGTTGAATATAAGGCTTTTGTTACGGTTGAAGCTAACGCCATCGGACGTTCCCAGATTGCTGCTTCAATGGCAAAAGACGGAGCAAATCCCGAGAGCGACTCCGATGAAGCTCAGGGAGATGACCCAGAGTTATCCCCGGATATAGAGATAGATGAAGAAGCCGCAGAAGCCTATTTCGAGGCAGCTGCCGCAAAGATGTACAAGCCCGCAGGCATATATCAGTCTCAGTCCGAGAAAGCGCACGACTATTCCGCAACAGGCTATACTTTCATTTTCGTAGGTATCGTCCTCTTTGTATTTACTATCTTAAACTTCTGTAATGTCATCAGTGTCTTCTATGAGAATTATCCGACACTCATCATACTGCTTGTCCTTGCGATTGCCGCATGCGGCGTTGGTATCGGTGCCTTCAAGCGTTCAAAAAATGCCGGCTCCCAGGTCGCAGCCGAGGAAAAGCTTACTTCCGATATAAACGAATGGCTTGAGAAGAATAAGAGCATCATGACAGCAGGTCCTTTAAGCGGTGATGACGGTACTCCGGATGAAGTTCTTTACCTTAAGCGTACCGAAACGATGAAATCCGCGCTGTTCAATGTGTTCGGACCTCTTGATGAGGATTACGTTGACAGCCTGATCGATGATTTTTATAATAAGACCTTTTAATACAAGCTCAGCCCACAAAGGAATCAAGTTTCCTTTGTGGGCTGATTTTTTTTGCATATGTACTAAGATAAGTGATAAATAAAACCGTCCCCATTGTCACCTAATTCTTTATGACCTTGACCGTACATGCCAGATACCTTCCGTTTACGATACAGTATACGGTGGTGGTGCCGAGAGCCCGGCCGGTTACCTTTCCGTTTGCTATCTCGGCAATGCTCTGGTTGTCGGTATCCCATCTTACGTCAAGCTTATTGGAGCCGACACCGTCAAGCTGAAGATTTATCTTCGTACTCTCGTACTGGTGCAGTGTTATCTTGGATTTACTGAGTCCCACTACATATACCTTGATCGTACTCTTCTTTCCGGACTTCGACATAACCGTTACGGTTGCCGTACCTACGTTCTTGGCCGTTATCCTTCCGTTACTGTTTACGGTTGCCACCGAAGGGTTGTCAGATGACCAGCCGAACGACTCGGTATAGTTTGCGGGCTGAATGGTATACTGTACAGCCGTACTCTCGCCCGGTACCATTACTACCGACTCCTCCGCAAGGCTTATGCTCGATATAGCAACCGGTGACGTGATATGTACATAACATACCTCATAAACATCCGGATTATCTCCCGAAGTACACTTGATTATACAGTCTCCCGCTTTAAGCGCGGTTATCTTTCCTTTCTTGTTTACAACGGCAACCTTCTCGTTATCCGATGTCCAAATGAGAGGATATGTAACCTTTGCCGGAGTTGTGGTCGCTTTCAGCCTGACTCTCTCTCCCTGCATCAGTTCAACATAAGTAGCACTTAAGTCTATGCTGTTGGTCGCGCGTATTACCCTTACTTCGCAGTCTGCATACGCGCCGCTTCCGTCGGCAGCCTTTACACGGATAACCGCATTTCCTGCCTTAACGCCTTTGATGACGCCCTTCTTTGAAACCTTGACTATCTTCTTGTTGCTGCTCGCCCATTTCACGTTCTTGTTCGTGGCAGTCTCTCCGGAAACGGTCGCATTAAGCTGCAGCTTCTTTCCGACAGCAATCTCAACATAATTATCTACGGTAACCGATGTTACCTTTTCAACGACCGTGATCAGGGAGTACGCCATGAAATCCCCGTCCTCGGTAATACACTTAACAATCGTCGAGCCGCCCTTTAAGGCCTTTATCATGCCGTTATCGTCTACGGAAACCACTTTGGCATCATTGCTTGACCATTTAACCGAAGGATCGCTTGCATTCTTAGGAGTTATGGTGCTTACGAGCTCATAGGTATCACCCACATACATGGTTAATGTAGCCGGAGACACCTTAATGCCGGTTACCTGCTGGGTTACCGTTACGTTACAATATGTAGAAACGCCTGCTTCGGTAGTTGCGAATATTACACAGCTTCCTTTTGCTTTTGCCGTGATCTTACCGGTAACCGAAACCGTTGCAACCTTTGTGTTATTACTCTCGTATTTTATCGTATCTGTGGAATCCGAAGGCTTCAGGAGCGTTTCCAGGATATAGTTCTCACCAACGTTCAGGGTAAGATCCTTAACATCCATGCTGATGCCGGTCGCATTCCTCAAAACCGTTACCGTACATGTCGTAAATACTCCGGTCCCGTCCTGCGCCTGTGCCGTAATAACACAGTTACCGGTGTTCTTTGCGGTAAAGAAGCCTGTTGCGTCAACGGTTACGACCTTGGGATCGGTGGATGTCCATTTAAGAGTCTTATCCGAAACCGTCTCGGGACTTATGATATAAGCCATCCTGTAGGTGTCGCCCACGAACATGGTCAGTGTACTCTCGTCAAGAGAGATGCTCTCCATACCCTGAAGGATCGTGAATTTACATACGGCATCCTTTCCGTTTGAAGTAAGTACTATGATGTTTGCGGTACCGGGTTTAACTATGGAAACCTTTCCGTTCTGGTCTACCTTTATGACCTTTTCGTCCGTACTCTTCCAGGTAAGCTTTTCATTGTCGGGCAGTTCCGGAGTACATGTAGCATACAACTGGTAGAAGCCTGCGGATTTCGGTATTACAACCTCTTTGTCCGAAAGAGTGATGGCCGATATGTCAGAAATGACATGAATGAGCATGGTACCGACTATGCCGTTATCCGGATTGACCGCGGTAATAACTGTCGTACCTGTGCTTAATCCCTTGATGTTTGCGGTAATAGGACCTGCATAGGTTATCTCCGCAACCTTGGGGTCTGAAGATGTCCACTTAAGCTGTGCATCAGAGAGTTTAGGATTTATCTCTGCATTGATCGTCAGGCTGTCATCCTTCTTAAGGCGGTCCGATATCGCGGTAAGCTTTATGCTTCCGACCGATGCGACAACCTTTATCGCACACTGTGCTCTCTTGGTTACGCCGCTTCCGACAACAATCTGTACCGTAACTATTGTTTCTCCGACCTTATTGGCCTTAACCAGACCGGATTCGTCAACCGAACATATGGATTTATCGGCACTGCTCCAGTATAACTCACCGTTATAAGGGCTCGGAGCCGTAAGCGAAAGCTGCATCTCTGAGCCTAACGTCATGGTCGCGGATGAAGTATTTATCGCTATACCGTCATAAACGATGACGGTTGTGATCTTCTCTGTAAATGTATTGTGATCGTATCCGAGGCTCTCCGGGAACTCATAATAGTCACCGTAAAGCTTTCTCAGCTTCTCGGCATTCTTGGGAGTAATGCTTACCTTAGCCTCACCTTCTCCGGTGGCGTCAACAACGCCTGTGTTGGAGTTGACCCTGGCTGTATTCGTTCCTTCCTTAACGGAGAATCTGAATATGTCCTCAGGCAGGTTTGAGTTTGTCATGAGGTCATAGGAATCGTAGATATTCGAATTGTAATAGCTTAGTGTAATAGAATCGGCAGGCCACTTTACGGGTACAACAACCACATATTCCAGAGCCAAAAGCTCATCCTTCTTGCCTATAACTTCATACTGACCGGTTTCCGTAGCCTTGTCCTTATCCTTTATCGGTACGGCCGTTACATAGTATACGCCCGCCTTAAGGTTTTCAATGACTACTCTGCCGTTCGAATCACTGGCTGTAAGCTCGGGCTTCTCTATCTCGGAAGACTCAGAAATGCCTTCGCCCTTGAAAACACGCCACTGCAGTGAATTTGCATACTTGGCATTGGTCTGGAACGTGATCGTGGAATCCTTGTACGGATTAAGTACGCCTGTGTTCCTGCTGCTGGTACTGTTACCGGTTACATAAGCCTCGGGGATGACAAACACGTCATAGCTTAAGGTATCGCGTTTTCCAAGCTTTTCGTTCTCGGTACTTGTCTGAACCGAAATCGTTGTAAAGCCGGCGGATTTTGCGGTAACGAGACCGGTAAGCGAGTCAACCTCCGCAACGGAAGGGTTGGTGCTTGACCACTCAAGAGCTGCCGTAAAGGGGCCGAGCTGTGAAGCCTCTATATCACTTCTTACGCTTTGAAGAGTCGTTTCGTCCTCTGCGGTATTGGGATCGTCCGCGACGTACGCATACTTAACATATCTCAGTTTTCTTAAATAATGGGAAGCTTCGGGATGGTCTGCCGAATCCGAAGTATAGAGCTGAACTGTATAATTGTTCAGCTTGGGATCGGTATTACTGTCGCCGTCCTGAGCAACGATGTAACCATAGTAACCGTTAGCTGCGGTTCCCTTTATATTGTTTAAGATCTCCTTGGTCGTAGATACGTTATCCGACCACTGGAGGGGAACATATATCGATACATATGCAGCTGCGGGATAAAGCTTGCCGCCCATCTCAATATCAACGGAAAGACCTGAGAAACCGGGTGATATGATATCCAGGGTAACACTGCCTGTTGTATCATCCTGCGATTTTACCCTTATGATATTGCTGTTACTGACGCCCCAGTTAAACTTCGTTCCCGCTTCAATACCGCTGGGGATACGGAGTCTGATGGTAATGGTCGAGTCTTCCTGATTGTACAGCGAATAGTCGATCGTCGATCCGTCGGGAAGCTCCTCGTTTCCGACAAGGAATATCAGTTTCCCATCTATTGTATCATCTGCTGCGGATATGAATGTGGCCCCGATAACTCCTATCAACAGGGCTGCCACCGCCAAAAGCACGAAAAATTTTCCAGTCTTTCTCATATATGTCTTACCTCCGGGTTACCGTTCGCTTCCTTAGTAAAAAAGGATCTACGGTGCGACAGCACTGTAAATCCTTTTGCATACAATACACCTATTATTATATCGGCATAATCCGGAAAAACCTTAACTGTTTTCTTTTTTTGACGATATGGAAAAATTATCGTCTATGATCTTCTCAATCATCATCTTCTTCATGTATACGTCAAAGCAGAGCATTGCAATGAACGTAAATGCCTGGAGGTAATCTCTTTCCTTGGGATCCTTTACCTTTTCAAAGCTTTCTTTAGACGTAAAGTATTTCCTGATGACATCCCTTGTGAGCACGAACGACTGGTCATATTCCAGATCGAAGATCTCTTTATAAATACATTCCATATCTATGGAACCGTTATCCCCGAAAAACATATCGGTAAGAGGCTTCAGTATGCTCTGCATGTCATCCATCGGCATGACATTTTTCAGATAATAAATGAAAAGCAGCGTATACATATGATCCTTTGTATACTTTTTCTTTTCCGGAGAAGGAAGCAGGTCATTCTTCGTATAGTTATTTATCATTGTCTTGGTGAGAAGCTTATCATCCGAACGTCTCTTGGAGCTTTCAAGATGCTCATCCATGAACTTCGTTACCTGATCCATATACAGGTCTATGTTCGGAACCTCACCCGGCTGCACATAATTCGTAGACTTCATCTTGTTCAGGATTGATAGCATATAGGAATTGTTTTCATCCTTCAGCATCTCCCTGAGTCTTTTAACTGCAGCAGCCGAAATATTGCTGTCTTTTGAACGGGCCATTTCCTTCATCCTTTTTGCCGTTGATTATTCCTCGGTGTCTTCCTTCTTCTCGTCTTCAGCGTCATCAAAATCATCAAGATCGTCGATATCTTCAAAATCGTCGAAGTCGTCATCCTCTTCGTAATCCTTGAGATAATCGGGCTTAACAAGCTTGTAAACGAAGTAAGCGATAGCAACTATTGCTGCAACTGCAAGAATGATGGAAACCACGATGATAGCGGTATTCTTCTTATCTTCCTTCTTTTCCTTCTCCTTCTTGTGAATGATCTCCTTGATCTTTGACTCTGCGATCAGATCGTCAAACTTTTTCTTAGCGTTGTCCTTAAAATTTTTGCACTTAAGACACATAACCCCCACATCCTTTCATGTTTTTTCTATTTCCCGCAGCCGGGCACCGTTACACGATTTTTATTATGTCCGTAACAATTCTGTAACGAAGCCGGGCAGATCGGATACTACATACTATACTATAGCATACTTTTTTCAATATTTCCAGTATTTTTTTATAAAGTTGTTAACTAAAAAACCGTAAAGATTCTTCGCTTCGCTCAGAATGACATATAGGAAGTTTAACAGAGTTACCAATAAAGTATGAAAAAGGCGCTCCCGGTATGGGAACGCCTTCTTTATGCTTTTATAAGTTTTTATCATAATGCCGATCAGTTAAATGCATCCTTAACGTCTTCTGCTGCATCCTCAACTGCTTCCTTTGCGTCATCAAGAGCATCCTTAGCTTCGTCGCCGTTGATATTCAGAGAAACGTACTCGGGAGATTCCTCGTCCTCATCCTCGTCAAGATCGAAATCGTCGATATCGTCATCGAAATCGTCATCCTCTGTATCCTTAGCGATGAACTTCTTGTATGCGCAGTATGCACCAAAACCTGCAGCTGCAGCACCGGCTGCACCCAAAACTAACTTAAAAAGCTTTTTCATGTTACGTCTCCTTTCAAAATAGAAGTAATCTCTTCTTCATTATTCTCTATTATAAATGCAAATCGCAAAAAAGTAAAGTTAAAAAATTATGAACGGAAATTTTTTTTGTTGACAAGAAGGATTCAAATCGTTATACTCAATTCTGTCTGTGATTTGTCGTATCCAAAAAACGGAGCGATCCTGTGAACGGATATGGCACGATCACAATAGGAGGTAATGGTGAACGTCACTTTGAAAAAAATCATAAAATATACCATAAATGTTTTATTGATCATCGGTATAACAGTAATTGCTTTAAATATATTGTTCAAAGATAATGAACCGGGGGCTATCCTGCGTGAGATCACGGAGGCCGACTACAGATGGCTTCTTGTTGCAGTTGTCCTCATGGTCGGTTTTGTGTGCGCCGAATCAATACAGATGAGGATGCTTTTAAAGGGCATGAAGCAAAAGGTAAGCCTGTTCAAATGTATCCTGCTGTCAAACATCGGCTTCTTCTTCAGTCAGATCACGCCAAGCGCATCGGGCGGGCAGCCGCTCCAGATCGTATACATGACAAAGCTGGGAGTAAACGGTTTCGTTTCAACCCTTGTCTGTATGATGGTAACCTTAGTTTACAAGCTTACGCTCGTAGGTCTTTTCATTATCATACTTATCATACAGCCCGGATTCGTGCTCTCTTCCATACATGATGTGCTTTTCTTCTTTATAATAGGCATCCTGATCCAGGCCGGAGTAGGCTTTTTCCTGTTGGCCTGCGTGCTCAAGCCGTCGCTTGCCATGGGAGTTGTAACCAAATCGATAAGCCTCGGGACAAAGCTTCACATAGTAAGGCATCCCGAAGAGACCAGGCAGAAGGCCGAAACTTCCATCAAGCAATATGTTGCAGCTTCCGACTTCTTAAAAAAGAACACGCATATCATGTGGAAAATGGCCATCATCACATTCCTGCAGCGTCTTGCGTACTTTTCCGTGGCATTCTGCGTTGCAATGGCCCTCAATGTCGAGGAGTGCAACTTCTTAAAGATCGTATCCCTTCAGATAATCCTTTCGCTTGCCGTAGATATGCTCCCCTTACCCGGTGCCTCCGGCGCAAACGAGATCCTATTCACAACACTGCAGAGTGAGATCTTTAAGAACAAGGTTTCCGCAGGACTTCTCTTAAACCGCGGCATAACATATTATCTTCTCGCCATAGTAACCGGCGTATTTACTCTTTTTGCACATTTGTATTTCAAAAAGATCCGTTCCGGATCGCAGGCCCTGGCACAGGAAGAAGATACCTGTACCGAACCCGGAACCGCAGCGGATCCCCAGATTGAAAAGCAGAACTAAAGCCTGATCAAAGCTTTCAGCCCTCTGCTTTTTTTAATTTCGCAAATGATGCCAGCATCTTTTTCCTGCCCGCAGGAAAATCAACGGTAACCTCAAAGTCCTTTTCTCCCTTTGATATGTCTGCTACCGTTCCGATGCCGAATTTTATGTGCTTTACTTTGTCCCCGACCTCATAGCCGAGCGCCGAAGCGTCCGTTACCGGCTTGCTTATGCCGGGCATGGATATATATGGATTATCATTAAGTGTTACTTTTCCGTTCCGGCTTCCCGCATCCTTTTCCCTGAATGCGCGGCTGTGACCTTCTTCTTCCTTTATCATCTGCATGCTCCTTGACTGATTATTGAAACGCTGATTGACTGCGGCGCTGCCGCTTACGGTATTACTCCGGCCTATGCCGCCCTTGACAGATAAGAGATGGCGCGGTATTTCCCTTATGAAACGCGACGGAGCGTTAAACGCAATGTTCCCATGCATCATGCGGGTGGTCGCCGAGCTTAGGAAAAGCCTTTTCTTTGCACGGGTTATACCGACATAGCAAAGTCTGCGCTCCTCTTCGATCTCTTCCTCGGGATCGTCCGCATTTAGTGACATGGAGCTTGGGAATATATTCTCCTCCATGCCTGCCAGAAATACATTTTCAAACTCAAGACCCTTGGCGCTGTGTATCGTCATGAGAACAACCATGTCGGAATCCTCCGAATAGCTGTCTATGTCGCCGACCAGAGCAACCTCCTCAAGGAAACCCGCCAGGCTCGGAGGCTCATCGCCGGTTTCGGCTTCGGCCTCGTAATCCGCAAGCTTGTTTAAGAGCTCCTCGACATTTTCCTGACGTTCCTCAAGTTTAACATCATCATCCTCATCGGCAAGATAATCGAAGTATTCTATATCCTCCAGAAGGTCGTTTACCAGCTCCTTTAAGGAGGATACCTTGGTAAGACGGCTTTTTAACGATTCTATCAATGCCACGAAACGGCTTATGCCTACTGCCGCACGTCCCGCGCCCAGCTCCTTCGCAAAGGCCGCGTCGTCCGCAACACGCCTGAATACGCTGTATAAGCTTATCTCCCTTTCCGAGGCGTAAATCGATAGCTTGTCAAGGCTTGTCGCTCCCACGCCGCGCTTTGGTATGTTTATGATCCTTCTTAACGCTATATCGTCCGTGCTTCCGGAAATAACCCTCAGATATGCAAGTATATCCTTTATTTCCTTTCGCTGATAGAAGTTTATGCTTCCGATGATACGGTACGGGATTCCTCTCATCACAAGACGTTCCTCAAATATACGTGACTGTGCGTTCGTCCTGTACAGGATCGCATAATCCTTGTAATCGGAATTGCCCTCCCTGACATCAAGATATATGTTATTTACGATCTCCGCTGCTTCATCCTTGTCACTCGGGTAAACTGTATAGCTTACGGGCGTACCCTGAGCGTTCTCGGTCCAGAGCTTCTTAACCTTACGCCCCTTGTTGTTCCTTATGACCTCGTTTGCGGCGTCAAGAATGTTCACGGTCGAACGGTAATTCTGCTCAAGCCTTATCACGTTCGCTTCGGGGTAATTATCCTCAAAATCCAGGATGTTCCTTATGTTTGCTCCCCTGAACTTATATATTGACTGGTCGTCATCACCCACAACGCAGAGGTTATGTACGGGATCCCCGAACTCATCGGTGTTGTCCGCAAGGAGCCTTACAAGCTCGAACTGCGCCGTATTCGTATCCTGATACTCGTCCACCATGATGTATCTGAAACGTCTGTGATAGTAATCCAGTATATCCTTGTTTTCCTTAAAAAGCACAACCGTCTTAAAGATCAGGTCGTCAAAATCGAGGGCATTGTTTGCCATAAGCCTTTTCTGGTACTCATCATAGGCTTTCGCATACAGCTTTTTATCCGGACTCCCGTCAAAGAACGAGCCTTCAAGAAATGCCTGCGGGCCGATCAGCTCGTCCTTTGCGCTTGATATGACACCAAGGAAGGTCTTATCCTTATATCTTTTGGGATCGAGGTTCATGCCCTTCAATATGTCCTTCATGAGTGTCTTCTGGTCGTCCCTGTCATATATGACAAAATCCCTTGAGTAACCTAATTTTTCTATAAACCTTCTTAATATCTTTACGCAGGTTGAGTGGAAGGTGCTTGCCCATACGGCCTCGGAACCGGGACCGACGATCTTCGCGATCCTTTCCTTTAGTTCATTAGCCGCTTTATTTGTAAATGTAACAGCCAGTATGTTGTACGGACTGACATTGCATTCGGAAATGAGATACGCCACGCGGTAGGTAAGTACCCTGGTCTTTCCCGAACCCGCTCCCGCAAGGATGAGGAGAGGTCCTTCGGTACATTCGACAGCCCGACGCTGCATATCGTTAAGCCCATCAAGTATGTTGCTCATAAATTCCTCCGGAAACTTTATGAAAAAAAGAACAGACAACGCCTTTGCCTGTCCTTTTTTCCTTATAAAATATTACTCTTTTTTTGTGATTTTGTCAAATGATTTCTGTATCGTCAAAAATCCTGCTTTATTCAGGTCTTGCCGCCCGATTCCGACGTCGTCTTCGGCCAGTTGATGATGTAAGGCGCATAGTATGACGGTATCGAAAGCTCAATGTTCTTTTTCTCATTTGCTGAAACACCGGCAAACCTTATGTAAACGGTACTCTTGTCAGGTACTTTCTTCGAGGTCAGCTTAACCTGTTTGTTCGCCTTCTTTACGCGTGACCACTTAGCTTTGGAGGGATCGAAACTCTCTCCGGCTTTCACTACGCAGTACTCGATCGGGGTCGTTGCCGAAGCCTTGGTGAATGTAAGCATGAGTTTATCTTCGTTAAGAGAAACCTTCACATGTCCTGCATCGCCGAAATCCGGTGCTTTTCCCTGTCCGGGTATCGTTAATACGGTAGTTTTCGAGCAGGCTTTCTTTTCGGTAGCAGCAAATCTGAATTTTATCTTTACGGTATCTCCGATCTTTGACGAAGAATATATAACGGAAGGCGCAATCTCGGCTACCTCCATGTTCTTTGTGCAGGCTACCCATTGCTTGGTGCTTTCATTGTAGTACTCCATGTTTGCCTTTGTATTGATCGTAAGGTTCTTCACATTTACCTTAAGTGAAGGCGCATTGGCCAGCTTGGGTATGCTTATCTTTACTTCTTTGGTAGCGCGGTGTCCCATATGCTCGGCATCCGTTCCGATGACCTGATCGCAGATGAATACTACCTTGCAGCCTTTATAGCGAAGGTCGTTGATCTTCTTTAAGAAATTCTTATATCCTGCGGAGCTCGTGTCAAAAGGAACCGTCATCCAGTTGTAATCGGACTCTTTACGCCACATAAATGACGTATAATCATCATTTCCGTCAAACTCAAAGTCAATGTTTACCTTGTCAAAGGTTACCTTGAAAGCGGAATTTGCCTTTGGGAATACTACCTCAAGCGCTGTAGCGACCTTATTTCCCTTAAAATATACCGTTACATTGGAAGATGGGCTTACCCATGAAATATCCATGATGATATAGCCGCCGTTTGCATCGCTTACGGTCTCTCCCTCAACCTCGGTCCATGTTTTTCTCCCGTCAGAAGAAAAATATACTATGGTATTGCCGTTTTTGTGAACCTTCATCGTGAGTTCGTCATAATCGATGTCACTTACGGTAACTGCAGATTCTGATGCTTTTGCCGTAGAATATCCCGGATCAAGTACTATCTGCCATATGAATGCTGCTGCCAAAACGGTTATGAAAACCCTTAAAAACTGTTTCATGCGATCTCTCATAGATGATACTCCTTTCTATGCTTCGTTGAGACTTCTGTGCCCTTCAGTTATCACCTTAATCTCAGTATGTCATCCTGAGCGTTAGCGAAGGATCTGTACCATGTGGGTTAAAGATTCTTCGCTTCGCTCAGAATGACACTAACTTAATAACATCAAGTTAATGACATTATCTATACTTTTGTCCGTCAGGTTGACGGGTTGATCACCAGCTTATACCCGTCGGTCAGAACAAAACCGTTATCGAACGTGAAATAGATGTAGTTTGCGGTCTTTGTATGAGTCTGATCTATGATCTTGTTCAGCCTATTATTCGAGATGATTACCTTGAAATAAGCGCCGTCCCTCGAAATCTCCTTCAAAATATCAAGTCCGTTAAATGAAACCTCATCAAGAGTGATATCCATCTCCGGATTTGCAATCTTCAGCCAAATGGTCCTGCCTTCATCGTTTACGGTCGTAACGGTGGTTGTAACGCCGTCAACAGTGGTCGTAGTAGTCTCCTCGCCCTGCTTGCCGGTTACAGTCCATGACTGAGGCGATGCGGTGGTTGAAGTATTGTCGCTTACAACAACTGCGGATCTTTCAAATTTAATATTAACCTCGCCCTTGATCGTCTCCCCGCCGTTTAGGTAAACGTCCAGAGGCTTATACGTATCATCACACTTTATCTGACCGTTTTTCTCCATAGCCGCGGTATTTATCGAGATTATCGCGGATCTCTTATGTACGCCCATGGTCGTAACGGTTTCATCATAGATACATGAGAAATACTTCTCGCCTGCACTGTTTGTATCTGACGGAGTAAACGGTACCCCGTCATAAACAAGCTTTGTTATTTCTCTGAGATTGTCTGTAAGCTCTGTCGAGTTATCCTCGGGCAGATACTTTGTGCCGAAATCTATAACAAAGCTGAAGACATTGGGATCGCTGTTCTTCCAGTCGGATTCATTGCCCGTATATATCTTGTTGGACTTGTATATCCTTGTGAATACCTTGAGATAATCTCCGTGATCTCCGGAAAGTCTTGATGTCTTCTTTGATTCGTAGTATGTTATCTCGTCATCCGTAAGAGTCTTTATCACGCTCTTGGGATGGATATAAACCGCTATTCCCTTTTCAAGCGTACTTTCAACGAAATTCTTTGATTCCGAACCCTGCTTATAGTAAATATACCATTCCCTGCCGGTTTCCGAAGAGGTAAGATCGTCAAAGTCTTCAAGTGACATAATTGTCGTTGTGACAACGTACTTGAATTCCTTCTGCTGTTCGGCCGTCATCTTCTGGCGTTCTGCGTCGGTCACTTCCCTAACCTCGGACTTAAAGGTAGATGCACCCGAAGATACGGTCTTTTCGGAAACTGAAGAAGGTACGTTCTTCTTTACGAATTTAATCTCGGATATAGGCTTTTCAATAGCCGTATAAGTTGTAAACGTAAGGTATTCCGATGCATTGCCGGGCCTGCATACGCCGTCTATCGTCGACAGCCATGTAAGCTCGTCATCAAGAGTGCTGAGCTCCTTGGGATATTTGATCTTGTTAAGCCCGACAGTCGGGGACGAAAGTGCGAAATCATCCTCTCCGGACTTTCCTATGGCTTTTTTCCTCACATATATTAAGCTTCCGTCGGGAACCTTTGATTTGTCCAGTGTTACAGCCTTTGAGCTGGATACTGTCTCCCACTTGAGGTCCTTCAGGCTGTCGATGGTTATGCCCTGTTCTATATCGTCATCGGTTACCACACAGTACTCGTACGGAACCTTGTCCGTAGCTACCGGAACGGTAAGCGCCGCGGTCGAAGAACTGGTATAGCTAAGGCTGATGCTGTTCTTTGCCGTCTCGGTTAAGGGCTGCTGTGCGGGTATCTTTACAGTTGTAACGGCTGATATCTGTGTTTTTTCCGTCGCCTTTTTCCTAAACTGGATATAAATATCGGTACCTGCGGTGGTCCCGCCGTTCTGGCAGAGTGCCTGAGCCGCAATCGATGAAAGTGCCTTTACTTCATCCTTTTCTATGGTTTCCCATACTGCGTTTGAAGCAGTGTTTCCGTCCGCATCACAGTACCTGTACTGCATATCCTTCTTTAAGGAAATGGAAAGCTTCGAACCGTCAACTGTGATGGCCGGCGCTGCCGATTTTGCCTTTATCGTAACCGTTGCCTCTTTGCTGGCACGCTGTCCGACGTTATTCCCATTTCCGTTTATGGGTGCGGTCCTGAATACAAGAGTTGCACCCTTTGTGATCATGCCGACAATATTCTGATCGAACCCGCCGCTTGCTGTGGGATAGTCCTTCCACTTGATACTGTCCTTTTTCTTCCACTGCAGAGTTCCCGTCCCCTGACCGGTAAATGTCAGTCCCTTGGTCGGTGAATATGTCACTTTAAGGCTTTTGTTCTGCATGGGAAGGGTAACCGTTACAGCCGTTGTATTAACATCTCCTCTTAATGCAAGGACATAATCCTTGGCTACGGTTATCCATGAAATGTCCATGGTCACAACTCCGTCTTCGGGCTCTACGGACACGGTATCCCATTTCTTTTGCTTGGAATCCGATATCTGCAGTGCGCTGTCCCCGGTTCCGAGCCTGACCTTTATATAACTCTGTTCATAATTTATCTCTTCAACCGATACTTTCTCGGCCGCAGATGCCTTGCCAAAGGCTGTAAGCAGAACGAAAATCCCTGCGATTGCCAGCAGGTTAAAAAACAGTTTAAATATCTTCCTGCTCTCCATAAGAACCTCCTTAAAACTCAAAACCTATATAAAATCTCATAGTATACCTATTTAATGTATACACGGATTGCTCCGTTGCCAGCAACTTCCGCAATCCTTCAAACACCTCAAATCCCGCGATTTTCTTAAGAAAATCGCTTCTTTTCGGTGTTTGGGCGGTCAAAAGTCTTAAAGCTTTTTCAAGCAAGCTTGAACAGCTTTCTGCCTTTTGACCTTTGTATACATATAGTATATCGGATTTATACAAGAAAAGTAAACCCCTAAAATAAATTTTTAATAATTTTATTTTCCTATATACAAAACCGGTAAAATACGCTATACTCTTAACCGTAATAAATATTTCACCTCCCGGACGGAGGTTTATGAAAATCTTAAAAGGAGACCGTATCACAAAGTGATGCGGGACAATCTTGTATGATAACCTTACTGTTTGACAAGCTGCCCTCCTTCTATGTTGCGGCAGGATCGATCATTATCTTTCTGGTCACATTTTTTCTTTCGGGGAAACTTAAAGGCAAGCTTCCCGGAGACATCGGCCGCGCCTATGCGGTAAACGCCGAAAAATCAAAGGGAAAGCCCCGCGGAGCCGGCATCATCTTCGTTTCGGTCTTCTGCATCCTTGCATTCCTCTTTGCTCCGTTTGACGCGGAATACTCCGTATATCTGGTATTCCTGTTCCTTGCTATGATGACAGGATTCCTAGATGACGCGTCAAAGATACCCTGGAGCGACTATAAAAAAGGCCTGCTCGACCTGCTCATTTCCGTCGGAGTAGCCATTACATTCGTTGCAAACAATTCCACGGTCATAGATTTCAGGATCCTCAGCGCGCTTACAGGTTCAAGGCTCTCCCTGGAGCTTCCTTATGCGGTATATGTCATCCTTGCCACAATACTCATCTGGATGTCAATTAATGTTGTAAACTGTACCGACGGCGTCGATGGCTTATGTACCTCGCTGACCGTTGTGGTTCTTTTCACATTCCTGATCATCACTCCGGAGCCGAATTTTACAGTATATGAGATTTTCTTCCTCATGGCTCTCATCGGATATCTCTGGTATAATGCAAGTCCGAGCATAATGCTGATGGGTGACGCCGGTTCCCGTACCATCGGTGTGTTCCTCGCGATCGCGGCAATGAAATGCGGCGACCCGATCCTGTTCATACCGTTATGCCTTGTTTTCATAGTAGACGGCGGCATCGGTCTGGTAAAGGTTTTCCTAAAAAGATTTTTAAAGATAAGTATCTTAAAGAACACGCGTACCCCCCTGCATGACCACGCAAGAAAAAATAAGGGCTGGTCGGATACGCACACCGTCATAAGATTCTGCATATTGCAGTTTATATTGTGCATGGTGGTTTTGATGATATTACGCTGACTGATGACAATTAAAAGGCATATCCCCCTGCTTGGAGATATGCCAATATTTTTATCTTATTCTGCTATTTTATCTTATTACGTTATTTTATCTTGTTCCGTTATTTATCTCATTCCTTAATTTCCGGTAAAAGCTCGTCCATATACCTGATCACATAGCCTGCTCTCTTCTCCGCGAAGGTATATATCTGCTTTTCATTTCCGGCGTAATTTTCTGCCTGTGTCCAGATATCCCAGTTGCCCCTGCGCTTCAAAACCTCAAGGAAATCATAATAATGTGCCAGTTCCTGCTTTCTTATCGCATGGAGCTTTTCATACTCCTCTTTAATGGTCTTCTCGCTCTGGGCGCCGTTCAGGTACTCATAGGTTTTGTCCCTGAAATATTTCCTGCAGTCAGCTCTTTCCATCAGTTTCACAAACAAAGGCGAATACCTCTCATTGTTTTCATCCATGACTACCTTTAAGGTATTATAGTTTTCCTTTGCCTTGGCCTGGTCGTAGATACCGTAGGTATAATCCATGTCGTGGGGCAGATATCTCCATTTTCCGTCAAAAACACCCGTACCTGCAGATGTCCCGTCTGCCGGAACATATCTGTAGCACTTGAAATTATTGTTGGGCCAGTCCCAGTTGTTCAGTGCGATATTCCATGCAAAGAAATCAAGATAGCTGTTTATGTCTATATACTCGCACAGTCTGTTGTAAACGGCATCATCGGTAAGGTCTGACTTTATGAATTCATTGTATTTCGAATTGTACTCATCAACATAGTTCTGTATTTCTTCGTCATCATCCTTTTTCTGATCGCCGCCCTCTAAGATAATAAACTCTCCGTCCGCGTCACCGAATTTTTCCTTGAAATACTTGTCACAGTAATTCTCATGGAGCCAGTGGAGTGAGAAGTAGCTTCCGTTTAAGTAAACGACAGCGGGAAGCGTTGCTTCGTAAGTATCAAATCCCGCAACCCTGCAGAGTGCCTGGCTCAGCTCGTCCCTTATATAAGCAAACTGGAAATCGTTTCCGCCGTTCCTGAGCACCAGCTTGTCATATTTGGTTATGACCTTGCTCTTTCCTTCTTCAACCTCGTAAAGCTTCGGGGTATTGAAATCGCTTATCTTAAAGTTCTTATTATCCTCATCATAGGACTTCCTTGCAAACAGCTTCATCGACTTGATCGCGTGGGTTCTCGAATATCCGCCGTAAGCCCTTACGCCGCCGTACTGTTCGAAAACAAGGGTGCCGTCCGCCTCAAAGGCTTCGATATAAACCTTTCTTTCGTACTCGCGTCCGCGATTCATGGCATTTTCACCGTAAAGGATGCCATCCGGAGCGTCGGTCAGTTCTGCCGGATCGCCGCTGATAAAGAATACCAGTGTTGAAAACCTTTCGTCAAGATTCCGTCCCACAAGATACGATCTGGCAGCCACATCTGATTTCTTTCCCGTACTGTCGATCATGCATGCTCTTAACGTATAGGCATCGGGAAAATCTCCTCCCCTTGTCTTAAATACAAGGGTTTCTTCGTATTTCGTATCTGTATTGTCCGGCTCGGTCCCATCAAGTGTATAATAAACATTTGTTCCTTCGGGATATACTATCTTAAGGTTTACATCCTCATTATAGAAGGTGCTCTTCTGCTTAAACTCATATGTACCGTCGGCATAGAACCAGAGCTCAAGATCCTTTGTCGTCTCTGCTGCTTCTTCCTTTTTATTCTGCTCTGCAGCAAGATAGCTCATGCTTTCGGTAGGGCCTGTGCTGACAGGAGTAGGTGAAGGCGTCGGTCTTCCGCCGGGCATACGCTCGGGCTGGGTAGGCGTCGGCTTAGTCTCTTCCGCAGAACCGGCAGGAGCCGTCGGTGTCGCAGTTCCCGATCCTCCGTTATTGTTTGCGTTGTTACATGCGCATAACGAAAACATGAGTACGCATACAAGCAACAACGATATCCATCTGAAATTCCTTTTGTTTTTCTTCACTGTTAATACCCCCAGATTACTGAATATTCAAACAGGACAGTACTTTCCCGTATATCTCGTCCGGAACATATGCCTTTACCCTTATACCTTCGGGGAGGTACTCCTCCTCAAGTATTGTTCCGTCCTTTCTTATCAATTGTAACAGACCGCCGTCCTTAAATTCTATCACGACGTCAAGGACCTTTCTCTGTGACAAAAGTATCTTTTCTATGCTTTCGGCCAGTTCGTCAAGCCCCGCGCCGGTAAGAGCGGACGCCTTTATGCATTTATCGGCGTTGAGATCCTTTAATATCTCTTCGCCATCAACCGCATCCTGCTTGTTAAATACCGTGATCACAGGCTTGTCCTTTACGCCAAGCTTTCTTAAGGTTTCATATACAACGTGCATATGCGTCGGTGCCGCTTCGTTTGAAGCATCCACCACATGTATCACGATATCGGCATAGCAGGTCTCCTCCAGTGTGGAATGGAAGGCTTCTATAAGATGATGCGGCAGCTTTCTGATGAATCCGACTGTATCGGTCAGAAGTATCTCCTGTCCTCCCGGAAGCTTAAACGTCCTCGTGGTAGGATCCAAAGTTGCAAAAAGCTTGTCCTCCGACAATATGTCAGACCCTGTAAGCTTGTTTAAAAGAGTGGACTTTCCGGCGTTGGTATATCCTACTATCGCAGCTACCGGTATGCCACGTTTCATCCTTTTCGAACGGCTCACCGTACGATTCTGTTCAAGCTCCTTAAGCTCTGCGCCGAGCCTGCTTATCCTGTCCCTGATAAGACGTCTGTCAACCTCGAGCTTTTTCTCACCTGGACCTCTCATGCCTATGCCGTAGGATACCCTTGACATAGCTCTTCTCATGCCTACGAGGCGTGCCAGACGGTATTTAAGCTGTGCCGCTTCAACCTGCAGCTTACCCTCGGCAGTCGTAGCGTGCCTTGCGAATATATCAAGGATCAGCATAGTCCGGTCCATGATCTTGGTGTCAAGCGCCTCTTCCAGGTTCTTCATCTGAGCCGGCGTAAGCTCATCATCGCAGATGATGCCCGTGGCGCCCGTTTCCGCTATCAGAGCCTTAAGCTCTTCTGTTTTTCCTTTACCTATATAAGAGCCCGCCTGCGGCGCTTCCCTTTTCTGCACAAGCCTGCCTACCGTTACTGCTCCCGCAGTGTCTGCCAGTTCTTCCAGTTCGTCAAGCGAGATAAGCGTATCGTCATTTTCCTTAAGCTCCACAGCTACAAGAATGACTCTTTCCTGCTCTTCCTTTATATCAATCATATCACTCATAATCCTCTTACATTGCTGAGTTCATAAATCCAAGCTTTTTGTCATCCTGAGCTCTAACTGTCATCCTGAGCTCTAACTGTCATCCTGAACTCTAACTGTCATCCTGAGCGTCAGCGAAGGATCTTATACATAAATCTTAAATATTCTCAGCTCCCGATAGACACAATCCTGCAATCTTAGAGATTGTAACACAAAGAATTTCTTTATTCAACCCAATTAGGCTGTATAAATTATCAATTATTGCTTTTTATATGGTTGAAAAACAAATTGAAGTATGGTAGAATGTTTCCGATTGAAGTTGATAACCATGGAGGAACTTATGTCAATATATAAACGAATGATAGTCATCTTAATAACCGGCATAATGCTGATCGGCCTCATTACTTTCTTTACCGGCCGCCCGGAGATAAGAAAAAGCAGTGCCGGCACAACGGATATCGGGCAGGACACGGAAAACACCGATCCGACTCCCGTTCCTTCTCAGGAACCCGATGACCCCATTCCTACGGAAGCCGAGGCTAAAGCCCCTGTTGAAACCATAAAGACCGGCGCGGACAATCCTCTTACCGATATAAAGGACATCTATCCGGACATCTTGGAGCTTGTAACCGCCTACTTTAACGCCGAAGCAGACGCCGATATCGATACATTAAAGACTCTTGTCCTCAATCCGGCATACATCATAGAGAAAAACATAACCGACCAGAGTGAAAATATTACCGCATATAAGGATATCAGCTGTTACAGCAAGCGTGGTATCGGTGATATCAAGTTTGTGGTCTACTGCACCGCGAACATAGATATCCCCGAGTCCGAAAAAGATATCCCCACCTTCAAGTCCTTCTACATAACCTATCCAAATGACGACGGCAAGCCGCTCATTTTCTCGGGAAGTCTCGATAAAAACATTCAGACCGAGATCGATAAGCTGGACATAGAAGCGGACGTACTTGCAATTTATAGCATATATAGCGAGGATTTAAAAAAGGTCCTGCAGGAGGACCCTTCATTGATACCTTACTGGCGTAAGCTTATAAACGCAGCCGACGAAACTGTTTCACCTTCGCCTTCGCCTTCTCCGACGCTGTCTCCCACACCGTCTCCTACACCGGAGCAGTGATCTCGAACCAGTCTTCGGGATAATGATATACCCTGTCAGAGAGGATTTCGTTCGAAGCTACGCATTCCTTGTTTACGGATTTTACCATATCCATAAGATCGTCCGTTTTGAACATGTCATTGTCGGGTACTATTATCACCTCATTTATCGAGCTTGGCAGGATATAATAGCGTTCGCCTACAACCTTCGCTATGCGGTTTAGGATATCTTTATAGATTATGCTCGTTGCTCCGTTCAGGTTCCGCTGATTCGTCAGCACATACATGGGGATTTTCTCGGTGTATTCGAAAAAGGCGCTGCCTCCCCGAAAAATACTTTCAGCCGAAAACCCGTTTTTATGCATTACCTCTGCTATAAGACTGTTAAGCTTTTTGAAATCCGGCGGGAATATCCGCATCGTGTTTTCAAGGGCTTTTTCTTTTATGGTTTCGGGCGGGATATTCAGCATTTTACAGATACTCTCGTTAAGCCTTACCGAAAACATCTCATCCCCGCAGAAGGACACATAATGATACGTCACTGCCAGGTCTTCTCCAACCCTGTCAAAAAGCGCGTTTTCCAAAACCTTTTCGTTCTTTTCATAGTTGACTAATCTAACGGTCACATTCTGCTCTAAATTCTTGAAATCGATCACATTCTCAATGCAGTTTTCCGCATTTTTCTTATATTCTCCGAACAAGGAAACGATTTCCCCGGCAATATCTTCCAAAGGCCGCCCGTTTCTCCACTCCCTGTAAAAAAACTCAACATAAAAAACAGGCGCGATCTTCTCCTTGTCGTCATTTATAACTATGCCATTGTACTCTACGGAATTATTCTTCAGAACCGTTTTGTGCATAACACAAAAACCCTCTCCGAGTTTCCCCGAAAGGCTTTCAATAAGAACGTTTACAAATTCTTCCAAAGTCATATTTTCTCCTTAAAAAGCGGAGGAAATATATAAGAAAACAGAAATATAATTAAAACATTACTATATAAAACACATTTTTATTTTAGCATCCGGAATGGGATTTGTCAATAAAACTCCGGAAAACTTCCGAAAAAACATGCTTGATTGTTGTGTGAAACTATTATATACTCAAATTTGGAAGATTTTCTTTTTAAGATCCTTCGCTATGCTCAGGATGACACAAGGTGATTTTTTGTAAATTTAAGATAAAGGAGACCGCTATGCCCGATAACAAGATGATCGTATTTAAGCCCGACACAGTGATACTTCGTGAGGGCGAAGTAAATGAGTTTATGTTCAAGATACTTAAAGGTCATGCAGAAGTCTATGTAGGATACGGGACAAAGCATGAGAGTCTCCTCGGTATCTTGAGTGAGCAAGCATGTTTCGGTGAGTTCGGGCTATTGCTTAAGAAACCCGCAATCTACACTGTTATCGCTTTTGATGAGATCATCGCTTTCAGGATATCCGAAAAAGACATGGATAATTTCATCCTTGAAAACCGGAAAAATGTCCTCGATATAATGAAAAACATGGCAAACGGTATGTTTACCATGCGTTTTCAGATAGAACTTTTAATGAAGGATATTGAAGAATGTACAAAATCCGGTAATATCAATCTTGATGAAAAAAGAGAGCATCTGCGAAGAACCCTTCGCCAGTATGCCATCGGAAATGCTTACGGTCACGGCATCACTCCGACAGGTGCCGGATTTAGCTTTGATAAGACTACATAAGCTTTTCGTCGTATATCGCACGGCTTCCGCCCACATATTTCGGCCTTCTTCTGGCACATATTATCGGAGCCTCGCCAATTTTTTTCAATGAAATCCTCAAAGGGACAACAACACTCCTGATATGCATGCCGATCATGGTCCCGCCTATGTCGATGCCCGCGTCGGCTTTCGCATTTATGGATTCAACAAGAACCGGATCCTTAAAGCGGTTGTAGCATTCTGTTGCGAAGGCGCCTCCAGCATGATTCGGCTGAGGGATGGCATTTACCTGCTCGAACCCGAATTTCTCCATCGCTTCTCTCTCTACGACCAGCGCACGGTTCAGATGCTCACAGCACTGTGCTGCTGCATATATCCCACGTTCGTTTAAGACAGGAATGATGCCGTCATAGATTGCCTTTGCGGAATCCATGTTGGTAGCCGTTCCTATTTTGCTTCCGAGTACTTCGCTCGACGAACAGCCGATCACGAAAAGCATTCCTTTTTTTAATCCGGCTGCTTCTATGATCTCATCCGCCGCCTGTCTGCTCTGTTCGGTTATCTCATTGAAATCCATTTCTAAAAAACCCTTTCTTTTTTATTTCAGTTCATCTCCATACGTCTGAATATCTTAAGCAGTCCGCCTTTAAAGCAGAGAAGAAGCGAACCCGCAACTCCCAGAAGTCCCTGTGCTATCTCATAAGGAAGCTTCATCATTGCATTTTCAAACGTTGCATATACAAAGGTCTTGCCCAATGTGTATCCGATCACCATGATGGCTGCACCGATAAGAGTGGCTGTGAGCGAAGCGACAAAGTATTTCTTATTGTCGGATTTCTTTACTTTGCTTACAAGAAGTGCTATTACCACAGCCTGGAGTCCGTGTGTTACCAGCGAAACAAACATGGGTGCCGGATAGAAAAGCATGTCTCCGAGGAACGATCCGATGCCGCCAACTACAAAGGCTGCCAGCGGATCGAGCAAAAGTGCCGCCGTGCATATGACCACGTCACATAAATATAAATGTCCGCCCGGAACCGGTATACTGAATATCGAACTGGACATCGCTATATTAAGTCCGAGAAAAACTGCCGTAAATGTTATCCAGCGTATCTTGCTTATATCTTTTAAACTTTTATTTCCCTGTGCTGTTGCCATAATGATTACTCCTTTTCATCCTATAGTACTTTTGATTCA
>JAEEGJ010006000.1_pt1 | contig 37105 bp, 30 predicted proteins | sample 8958761 | NCBI WGS metagenome assembly JAEEGJ01 (sample SAMN16246546, study PRJNA631951) | gut metagenome | biome: gut microbiome; feature: rumen; material: RS-attached | host: Bos | place: Iran: Karaj | collected 2018-10
AAAAAGGCATTTTTCTATTACCTCCGGATTAATCCCCTTAGAAGCTGATCTCAACATGATGTGTCTTGCCGTCTGTTGCAACAGGAAGAAGTGTGCCCTCTACTGCAGCGCCGTCAAGAGATACCTTTATGCCGTCCTGTGCACGGATAAAGCCCTCAGGCTTTGTGATATGGATATCGTAGGTTGTTCCGCAGACGGAAACCTTAACATCAAGCTTTCTGTCAGTCTGTCTGAGGATAGGTTCAACTCTTAATCCCTCGCTCGTAAACTCAACGCCGAAGCACTGGAAGAGTGAGAGCAGGAGCCATGTGGAAGTACCGGACAATGTAGGTCCGATGTTTTCGCCCGTCTGGCTGTTGTTGTACTGTGTGCACCATCTGGGGTTACCGCATGTAACGAAAGGTGACTTCAATGTATTGAAAGGTAAGATCTTATCGATGATCCAGTAAGCTGTATCAGCAAGTCTTGAAGCAAGAGCCTCATCCTTAACTGTCTTTGCGGCACCGAGCATAGCAGAGCATGCCATCATGTTTGCGTGCTTGAATACGCCGCCGTTCTCACGGTCACCGGGATAGTAAAGTGCTACGTCGATCTTAGGTGCGATCCTCGGATAATCTACTGTGGAGCAGAGTCTGAAGCCGTAAGGTGTCTTCAGGTACTTATCGAGGGAATCGAGCATTGTGCTGATCTCTTCTTCTGAAGCAACGCCTGCCAAAAGTGACCAGGAGAAGCTGTTGAGGAAGTATGTGCCGGGATGTCCTGCTTCTACAGCAAGGCCGTCACCCTTTGCACCGAGATAAGAGATGTCTGTTCTGTCCTTTCTGTTGAAGAGGACTCTGCAGTAGAAGTCGTCCTTCCAGCAGTACTGTCTGAGGTTAGCAGCGAGCTTGTCGGAAAGCTGCTTCATATCGTCTGCTGCGGAATCTCCGATCTTTCTGAACATTGTTTCTGCAGCATCTAATGCAACCTTAAGCAGGAACCCGTTCATTACGGATTCGGAGAACTCTGAATCGAAAGGAACTTCGCCGTAAGCCTTGCCTGCAGAAGCGATCTGCTCCTTATATTCAGCTACCTTATCCTTACCGGAGATACAGTCAGGATCGACTCTCAAGCAGTCGTTCCAGTCAGCTCTGTCGATGAGCGGGATGCCGTGCTTACCCAAAGAGATCCTGCCGCTGTACATAAGGATAGCCTTGATCGTATCCTTGAGCTTTCTCTTAACGCCTGCATCAGTCTTCTTTTCCTTGGTGCCTGCCATTACGAACTCCTCTTCGAGGAAAGCATAATCGTCTGTAAGGCCAAGATATCTGTCTAATGCCTGTAAGAGCCAGAGGCCGTCATCTGACCACCAGCCGGGTTCTTTACCGATCCAATAGAAGTTGTGGTTTGTGTAACCGTCTTCGTAAACGTTTTCGATCCATCCGGCGAGCATCTTCTTTACGAATTCGGTGTTGCCCATGCCTGCGAAATAGTACATGGAAGCAAAGATGTCCTGGATCTCTCTGAAGCCGATCTCACGGTAACCCTTCTGTGTCCAGTCCAAAGATCTGGATACGAATGTCTGGTAGAAGACCTGGAAAGGAAGGTTGTTATTTACATAAGCTTCGAAGTTCTGGTCCTCGTGTTCGATCTTCATGTAGCCCGCGTACTTGCCTGTAAAGTCGATAACATCCTGGAGGTCCCTGGCGAGGTTAGCGGGATCCTTGATGTAGTTTGCAACTGCCTCTGCTTCTTCAGCAGGTGTCTTATCTACTACGAAGTTCTCGTTTACGCAGTCAGAAGAAAGGCATGTAACGCTATCAACGCGGACAGTGCCGTTTGCCGTGACCGTGAAAGGTGTGGATGTAGCGAAGAATCCCGGTCCCTTCCTGGAAGGTCTGGATGCGAGAGGATAAATGAATTCAGGATTTGAAAGGCTTCCTGAACCTACGAAATCAGCATATCTTACGCTGTACTGATCCGGGAAGAAATCTCCGTCTGCAGTATGGACTACTGTCTCGTTGAATCTGATATCGCCCTTTGTCCACTTCGGGTTGGGATCTGCAGATACCGCACGGATATCGTTATTTTCATCGAAGAATACCTGTGACTCTCCGACAACTGTTGTGAAGATAACGTCTTCGGAAAGAGCATGTGTCTGCTTTGTACCGAACATACCTGTGCAGACGATCCTCAGATCCTTGTCTTCAGATGTCGTATTCTCGATATCGATGAGCTGTGCTTCGGAAGCTACCGGCATGCCTTCTCTCTGGGGAACGATGAAGATAGTTCTCTTGATCTTAAGACCGCAGGAAAGCTCATAGCTTATAGTTGTTCTGTTCTGTGAATGTACTGTGCGGATCTTTTCGAGGCCTTCTGCAACAGCATCACCCGACCAGAAGATCTTCTTGCCGTTCTCGACAAGATAGAACTGTCTGTTTGCAGGGAAACCGTTCTCTTCAGGGAGATAGTCCCATCTGGTTGCAAGAACCTGTGTATCAGCATGTGATCTGAATGAACCGCCGCCTAAGCCGTCGACAGTGCTCTTCGGTGTTGACTGCAACGGGAAGTCGAAGTCGATACGGTTGCCGATGAGCATATTTGTATAGTAGTGAGGTCCGGGTGAAGGTGTGGAAGGATCGAAAGCAAGCTCGCCGTTTGTCGCAAGCTTTCCGCCCCATACGTCCGTACTCTTGATGAGCTCTGCGCATCTGCCAAGAACTGCTTCACTGAATTTAGCTTCAGCAAGGTTGCCGTCCTTTTCCGTAAATGCTCTGAAATCGTCTTCGTTTCTGACGATAAGGATGCTGTATCCGTCGTTGATCATTGCAGTAAACTGCTCGAAAACGACATCATCAGAAGCTAAGATGTTAACTGCCATGCTGTCGAATTTAAGACCGGAAATACCGATAACGACAGGATTCTTTCCAAAACGAACATACTGGGCTGAGACGCCTCCTGCTACGATCGTATCGCCGAACTTATCGAGTAACAGTTCTTTTGCGGGAAGTCTTTCGCCTCTTGCTTTTTCACCAATGTAACCCATGTTGATCCTCCATGAGAATGTATTACTTTTTTTCTGTATTTTCAGCAAGGAACCCCACGGTCAATAAACCACGGGGTCTTGCTTAAACTGACAATAAATTACCGACTTGATTATCGATATTAGCCAAGCACTACCTCGACCTTGTGAGACTTGCCGTCGCCTGCAACAGGAACGATGCAGCCGTCAACAGCAACGCCGTCAACAGTAAGTGACTTGACGCCCTTGTTTACGTGATCAGGATTCTTGATCGTGATCTCGTATGTGTCGCCTCTGAACTGACGTGTAGCAGTAAATCCATCCCAAGCTGCGGGGATTGAAGGATCTACTCTGAGGCCGTCGAACTCAGGCTTAACGCCGAGGATGTACTGGGAAATTGCAACCATGTTCCAAGCTGCTGTACCTGTGAGCCAGGAGTTCTTGCCCTGACCGAAGTTCTTGGCATCCTTACCGCCGATCATCTGACCGTAAACATAAGGTTCTGTCTTGTGGATATCAGATGTCTCTTCAGTAAATGCAGGAGCGATCTTTGAGTAATACTCGAAAGCCTTCTCACCTCTGCCTGCATAAGCTTCAGCGCAGATGATCCATGCGTTGTTGTGTGTGAAGATACCTGCGTTCTCCTTGTATCCGCCCGGATATGTGGAGATCTCACCGTACTGGATATAGTACTTTGTGAATGCAGGGTTGTTGAGAACGAGACCGTACTCGCAGTTAAGATACTTGTCGATGGAGTTCAATGTCTTGATGTCAGCGCCGACATCCTTACCGATCTCAGACATAACTGCGAAGCCCTGGGGTTCGATGAAGATCTTACCTTCTTCGCATTCCTTGGAACCCATCTTCTCGCCGTTAGCGTCATAAGCTCTGAGGAACCAGTCACCATCGAAAGCAGATTCCATTGTATTCTTCTTCATCTTGTCGATCTCAGCCTGAGCCTTTGCAGCTTCATCAGCCTTGCCCAAGTGCTCGAGAATACCTACGTAAGCAGGACCTGTGTATGTGAAGAGAGCTGCAACGAATACAGATTCAGCAATCTTTGAATAACCGCCCTCTGCCTTGAACTTAGGGTTGGTGTATGTCTGGAAAGACTCACCGGGTGTGTCTGAGAAGCATGAGAGGTTGATACAGTCATTCCAGTCAGCACGCATTGCGAGAGGGAGTCCGTGAGGTCCGAGGTTATTAACGATGTGATAGAAAGAAACGTCGAGGTGTTCGAGCATTGTGTGCTTTCCATCCGGATCATCATCGAAAGGAACGTTAGCGTCGAGGATTCCCCAGTCGCCTGTTTCCTTGATATAAGCTGCAACGGAAAGGATCATCCAGAGCGGGTCATCTGAGAAGTCGCCGCCGATATCTGCATTACCCTTCTTTGTAAGAGGCTGATACTGGTGATAGCATCCGCCGTCTGAGAGCTGTGTTGAAGCGATGTCGATGAGTCTTTCTCTTGCACGCTCAGGAATCTGGTGTACAAAGCCGAGGATATCCTGGTTGGAATCTCTGAAGCCCATGCCTCTGCCGATACCGGACTCGAAATAGGAAGCAGAACGTGAAAGGTTGAATGTAACCATGCACTGATACTGGTTCCAGATATTAACCATACGGTTAACCTTATCATCAGGTGTATCTACCTTGAAGATTGAGAGGAGGTTATTCCATGTTGTCTTGAGTTCTTCAAGTCCTGCAGCAACCTTCTCAGGTGTGTTGTACTTGTCGATCATGGCATAAGCCTTCTCCTTGTTGAGGACCCATGCCTCTCTTGTAAGGAGGTTAGCAGGCTTTTCTGCTGCGAACTTCTTGTCCTGAGGGTTCTCAGCATAGCCTAAGATGTAGATCAATGTCTTGGATTCGCCGGGTGCGAGAGTAACCTTCTTGTAGTGTGAAGCTACAGGTGACCAACCGTCAGCGAATGAATTGGAAGGCTTATCTGCCTTAACTGTCTCCGGGTTATCCCAGCCGTTGTAGATGCTTCCGAGGAATGCATCGCGGTCTGTATCGTAACCGTCGATCTCGTCGTTTACTGTATAGAAAGCGTAGTGATTACGTCTGTCTCTGTATTCTGTTACGTGATAGATTGTTGAACCTTCAATCTCTACACGGCCTGTAGAGAAGTTTCTCTGGAAGTTTGTGCAGTCATCCTGAGCATCCCAGAGGCACCATTCAGCGATGGAGAAAATGGAGAAGCTCTTAGCTTCTGTGCCTTCGTTTGTGAGAACTACCTGCTGAACTTCACCGTCGTAGTTCTGGGGAACGAAGAAAGTAACTTCAGCCTTAAGGCCGTTCTTCTTACCCTTGATGATGGTGTAGCCCATACCGTGGCGGCACTCATATTCATCAAGTTCGGTCTTTACCGGAGACCAGCCGGGATTCCAGACTGTGCCGTTGTCATTGATGTAGAAATAACGGCCGCCCATGTCCAAAGGTACATTGTTGTAGCGGTAACGTGTGATTCTTCTGAGTCTTGCATCCATGTAGAAGCTGTAACCGCCAGCTGTGTTGGAAATAAGTGAGAAGAATCCCTGATTTCCCAGGTAGTTGATCCAGGGATAAGGTGTTCTTGGAGTGTTGATAACGTATTCTTTTCTTGAATCGTCGAAATGCCCGAATTTCATTTTTAAAGCCTCCGCAATATTATTAATAAAGACCTAACCATTTTACACTATCCGAAAATGGTTTTGAACCAAACGAAATATAAACATTCTATGTCTTATATCAAATTTATGTGGTTCTTTGACCATTAGCATTCAAGATTGTCTGAAACCTGTAAAAAAGGGTCATCCCAGATAATCTTGAGATGACCCTCTATAATGTTTTTTGAAAATCTTTGACGCAGGTCAGGTGAGCAGGCCGTCGTCCTTGAGTTTCTTTTCGAATGCGTCCTTGGCATCCTTTACGGTCTTGAATGAACCTTCGGCATAGGTGCCTGCAACAGCCTTATATGTCTGGTTGTATTTGTCCTCATCAACCACAACGAAAGAAGCATCAGCTTTCATTGCACTGTCCAGAAGTATCGGATAAGGATTCTGTCCGCCAAGCCATTCAAAGGCAAACTTATCGTCTGCAGCAGCTGATGTAATGAGCTTGATGTTATTTACAAACTCGCCGTTTCCGAGCATGTCCTTTTGGTTAGCTTCATTGATGCAGACAGCTCTGATAATGTCACCTGAAGTTGCCTTCTTGTCGCAGTACTTAGATGCCATTACCCATGTACCGCCGTTGTAGTAGCTTACAGGTGCTGTGGTAAGTCCCCAGTCGCCGGAAGTGGGATTTACTGTTGTTCCCTCACCGGGATTTAAAGCCAGCTGGTATTTTGCAAACTGCAAAGATCCCCAATATGAGACGACTGTCCTGTCGGACATCTTTGTTGTCCAGGGCTTTGACCACTGCTCGGCCTTGAAAGTCAGATCTTCGGTATAAAGTGTTTTTGCGTAGTCGAAAAAGTTTTCGATGCTGGTATCGTAATTCAGCCTGCCGTCCATGATCCACTTGCTGCCCTTTGTGCCGACATAAGGCTCAAAGATCTCAGTAAATCCGCCGATGAGCTTAACCTTTCCACCTGAAGCGGTATTGACCTTCCTCGCGGATTCCAGGACTTTGTCCCATGTGGCAAAAGATGCTGCGAGCTCGTTCGGATCAGAAGTTCCAAGATACTGCTCTGCAACAGATCTCTCGTAGAAAACGCCGCACGGTGTTGCCTTCCAGGCAAGGCCCTTGATAACGTTGTCGTCATCACTCGCAAATCTCAGCGTGTAGTTGAACATGTTCTTGCACTCAGCGTAATCGATTCCGAGATCGTTTACGGCAATAGTGTTGTCTGAAGCCATATATTTTCTGGCATAAGCAGCATCACAGGTGAAGATGTCAGGCGCATTGTTTCCGTCAGACAGGACGGCATCCAGCTTTTCCTGATATGCAGTGCTGTTATTGGATACTTCAACGAGATCGTAATCGTCCGATGTGAGGCCGGCATACTTTTCGACCAGGGCGATAAACTCGGAATTGTGAGCATAGATCGTTATCTTGCCGTCGTTCTTATCTGTAACTTCAGCAACAGTAAGCTCCTTAAATCCTTCCAGATCCGGAGGCGCTTCAGTAGTAGCGGTTGTCGCCTGTGTCGCAGCAGTGGTTGTTGCGGTAGTGGGATCTGTATCATCAGAAGTTATAGTCGAATTGCAGGAAGCAACGGCGCCAGCCGCCATGACCGAAGACAGGAACAAAGCAATAAGCTTGTTTTTCTTCATCCTCTTATCCTCTCATATTCTCATAATATTTTTTGATTTTTTAATGTAAAGCATTTTATAACACAATGCACGGAACTTCAATCTGGTTCCGTGCATATGTTCAATGTTTATAAGCTGTTTTTATGCAATTCGTAAAATTTGCGTTATGCGGTGAAGAGCGATGCTCCGTAACGGTTCAGGAAATCCTTATATGCATTCATGTCGATGACCGTGCGGTATATCTTGCCGCCTGCTATTCCATAGATCGTAGCAAAAGAATTGCTTGCAGCATCTGTGGTGGCAGGACCGGGTGCAATATAGATCGCATCAAAGTCTTCAGCAGCAGGAGTATTTACAACCTGTGCTGCCGTGGTCTCTGTTATTGCCTCTGTCTCAGTTACAGCATCAGTCTCAACGGGCTTGGGCTGTACCTTAAGAGAGTTTGCAAGCCCAGACCTAAGTGCTTTTTCGAGTCCTGCAGGATCCTTGCAGACGGTATTGAATGTAATATACTGGCCTGAAAGCATATCAAAGCTTGCGAAATCGATCACCGTAGTCTTGTCTTCCTCAACTCCGGATATCTCATATACCATGAGCACGGACAATGCTCTGCCGTTTGTCGTGTACTGGAAATCAACCAGGACATTATAAGGGCTCTCGATAGTTCCCTTGAGGTCATATTCTGCCTTTGCCTTGGAGTAAACACGGCTGTAAGCACCGGCAGCTTCATTGTAGAAACCGTTTACGATCAGGTTGATAGAATTTGCGACCGTTTCATTTGAAGCTCTTGATACGACAAATCTTGTTCCTTCGAACTTGGCGAGCAGGACTTCCGTACCGTCAACATAAGAGCTCTCGCTGAAATCCTCTGTCGATACAGTGAAAGTATCGTTAAGCGGTATGTCTGTTAAGTTCGAGAAATCGACACGCTGCGGGAGAGGTGTTGCAGACGGCGTCGGAGTTGCAACGGGAGTTGTCTCTGCAGGTGCTTCTGAAGTCTCCGTGATAACAGTTGCTTCAGTCTCTGAAGTCTCGGGAGCCTGGGTTACTGTAGTTTCAGTCTCAGTAACAAAAGCATTTCCCAGTTCGCTTATGCCCTCGCCCAATTTGTCGGTGTTGATCGAACAAGCGGCAAGAAATGTCGTTGCCATGCCAGCTGAAAGCAATAAAGCTACGAGTTTATTTCCTTCAAATCTCATCATTACTCTTACCTCCAAACCTTATTCATAGTCTAATATCGTTAATTCATTTAACTTAAGTTCCGGGCGGCATAAATGCCTAACATTTCTATTATATCCTACTTTGCTGTTATTCCGGCAAAATGATGCTCGTCCTGCTCTCTGCCACCGAGAAGACCAGACCCTGCGCAGAAGTTGATCTCCTGATAAGGACAGTTCCCGCCTGGCTTCCCAGGAGCGCTAATGCAGTTGCCGAATCGGTCTTCTTTTCCGGCGAGAAAGTCATCTCCATGGGCACTTTTGTCTTGGCGATCTTCTCGGAATCAAAGGATACGACCTCCGAACCGAGCTCTTCAGCGATGCCCTTAACGAGCTCGCTTTCCCTGGCTGAATATGCTGCTGCAACCTTTGATACAGCCTTAGGATTAAGCAGGTGGTTGATAAGGGATTTTCTGATCGCAGGAGCACAGTAACCGGGATCTGTCTTGGTCTTGATCTCCAATCCGAGACTTAATATCTTCGGCACAAGGATCAGATTGGATGTGTCCTCTTCCTCGCCCAGATAAGTGCATGTGATAAAGACAGATGGCTGGATCTTTCCCTCTTTTGCAGCCTTGTACTGCTTGATGAAATCCTCTCTCATGTCATAAGGGTACGTGTGGAGCGAATAGGTCATAGGATCGATCACGGGATCGGCAAATACGATCGGCAGATCCGTATAGACATCGACTTTTTCGCCCGAGCGGATCTTGGAGTTCATCTTTTCGAAAACGCCCTCATCGTTAACAGACATCCCGAAACGTGACACGAGACTTGTCAGATCGCCTGTGATCCCCGCTTTGCCTTCAAAGCTCGAAAAACAGAACGAGCCGAGCGACTTTACGATGGCGGAATAAACATCATCGCAGCCTTTGTCATAAGGCTTGTTTCCGCGTCTAAGAATAGCTGCATACCTGCCTTCAGGAGATACTGCGATAACAGGGAGACCCCGTGTCTTATCAGTCACAGTCTCTTCCATCGCCTTAATTGCTGCCTCCAAAGGCAGTACCATGACAATTGCGCAGCTGACTTCCCCCTGTGCCACAACAAAGCTTCCGGTCATAAGCTCAGTTCCGGTAACATATCGTCCGCCAATATCGTCGATAAGCTGCTTTCCGGTTTCCAGGGCTTTGGGAGATTTGCCGTAACAGATGATATACATAAGTCAAGTCCGCCTTTTATTGGATTCTGATATAACATTACCACTCTTATTGCTGTTTTTTACTGCTACAATTAGTGCAAATTATCGTGGAGGACAAAAGTATGAAAATAGTGATCCTTGACGGCTCAGCCGCAAACCCGGGCGACATCACCTGGGGCGCACTGGAAACACTGGGTGAAGTCACAGCTTATGACACTACTTCCAAAGACCAGCTGATCGAAAGAATGCAGGGCGCAGAGTGCGCCATCACCAACAAGACCGTCTTTGACAGGGAAGCTTTTGACAAACTCCCTGACCTCAAATACATCGGAGTCCTCGCCACAGGCTACAATGTAGTCGATCTTAAAGCCGCGAAAGAACACGGCGTCGTTGTCACCAACGTCCCCGAATATGCGACTTTTGCAACAGCCCAGATGACCATGGCACTCCTTTTAGAGCTCACGAACCTCGTAGGCCTCCATTCAGCATCCGTCATGGACGGTGAATGGTGCAGATGCCCTCAGTTCTGCTATTTCAAGGCACCCTTAACTGAGCTTTGCGGCAAGACACTTCACATTATCGGTCTCGGAAAGATCGGCCAGAGAGTCGCCCGGATGGCATCCGCATTCGGCATGTATGTAACGGCTACTCCTCACAAAAAGTCCCTGATCGGCACCCTGGTCGATATCGGTGACTGCACAGTCAGATGCCTGGAGTTTGAAGAAGGTGTCAAAAACGCCGATGTAGTTTCCCTCCACTGCCCTCTGACAGATGAGACAAGAGAGATGATCAACGCAAAATCCCTGGCTCTTTTTAAGCCCGGCGCCATTCTTCTTAATGTTGCAAGAGGTCCTGTCATTAATGAGGCAGATGTACGCAAAGCTTTGGACAGCGGACTTTTGGGCGGCTTTGGCTGTGATGTCGTCTGCGTCGAGCCGATGCTCCCTGATAATCCGCTCCTTGGCGCTCCCCACTGTGTGATCACCCCTCACACCGCCTGGACTCCGGTCGAGACCAGAATCCGCCTGATCGACATGGCCGCAGAAAACCTCAAGGCGTTTTTGAACGGCAAACCGATTAATCAAGTAAATTAAAAAATTCTTAAAACTGATATTCTCAAAATTCCAGAAAAAAGTCCGACACGGTCGGAACTATTTCTGGAATTTTTACTTATCCGCCCTGAAATTCCAGATTTTTGTCCGATATAGTCGGACTTTTTTCTTGAATTTTCCGGAGTTCGAGTTGCTGAAGAATACCGTGACTTTTCGAAAACCGGAGTCACAAACCAATAAAAATTCCCTATAACACGCCGAGGGCGTCCCGTTAAATCGTAAAGCCCTCGACATGGAATAAGGGATAGATTAAGAAAATTGTCGTAATTAATTATTCCGGATGCAAATTCGTAAATATGTATCCAGCCAAATTTTAACAAGCATAGTGTCTTTGGTCAAATCATTTTTTATACTATTTTCTTGATGTTTTCAACTGAACTGCAAAACCTGCCGCACAAAATGCCACAAGCAGCAGCACTCTTATCAGTGTATAGTTAAGTCCGACGTCTGCACCGAGTATTTTCGACTCGATAATCCCGGTATATTCACCCGATGAAACCGCTGCCCAGATGGCGGGGGCCATGACTGCGGAGATCACCTTGGCGCCGACATAGGACGTAAACAGGCTTATCGTCCATTTTTGGGCATAGTAGACGATTATGCCGATTATGGCACCGACCAGAAGACCCACTCCGTATGTGGCGAGGAACCTCATGCCGTTATTTGTGATCTTTGCAAAAAGGAAGCCGAAATCATCGTAAAACCAGAATGCGCAAACTATGGTCGTGATGGTTATCAGCGCCTTCATGTACAGCGTAAATGCCAGGATTCCGAGGCCAACCGTAAAAAGCACCAGCAGTACCGTCTTTCCGACGGCATTCCATGACATTCCCATATTGTTGGTAACGCTGATAAGGAGCCTGCCCAGGATAAATCCGGCAACTCCTCCGGCGATGCCGAGGCTCAGACGGAACAGTTTGTAGCCTTCAAAGCACATGAGCGCTCCGGCCAGAACCGCTATTACCGTGAACACAATATTAGTCAATTCCCAATATCTCCTTTACCTCTTCTGCCCCGGTCGCACCGCAAAGCTTTACTTTGAGCTGTGCTGAGCCGGGAATGCCCTTGATATAAAAAGGCATTACGCTTCTAAATTCCCTTACCGCCACATCTTCAGGAAGATATTTCATTCTTCCTTCGAGTTCCCTGATAAGCATGTTCTTACGGTCTGCGCTATCAGGATATGCCGGCATTTCCTTACCGGCAAGGCCTGATGCCACCTGCCTGAAGATCCAGGGGTTTCCCCTTGCCGCGCGGCCGATCATGATGCCGTCACAGCCTGTCTCTTCGATGATCTTTTTCGCTGAACTGACATCAGTTATGTCGCCATTTGCGAAAAAAGGTATATCGTAACCTCTTACAGCTTCCCTCATGAGGGCAATTGCCTCATTTGAACTGTCGCCGTGATACATCTGGGGTCTCGTTCTTCCGTGAACACAGATCATATCACATCCTGCATCGGCGAGCGCTTTTGCAAAATCAGGTTTCCCCTTGTCCTCGGCATTGTATCCGATTCTGGTTTTCACAGTCACGGGAACATTGAGGCAAAGTTCTGCGAGTGCTGTTTTGCACGCCTTGACGATCGCAGAAGCCCTTGCAGCGTCCTCCATAAGAGCGCTCCCTGAGCCTGTTTTAACGACCTTGGGGACCGGGCAGCCCATATTTATATCAATGATATTGACTTCCTGCAAGACCGGAGTTGCCATGATCGTCCTTATCGCAGCCTGGAAATCTTCAGGCTCGCTTCCGAAAAGCTGTATTGCCGTAATCCCTTCTTCAGAAGGCGAGATCCGCATATAACGGAGGCTCTTGTCGATCCCGTTATATCTTATGGACCTGGCGCTGACGAGTTCTGTCGGGCTGTAGCCTGCGCCCATTTCGTTGCATATGATCCTGAACGGCAGGCTCGAAAAACCTGCCATCGGAGAGAGGCATATCGGGTTCTTTATCTTTATGTCACCGATCTTGACCGATTTCATTAAAACTCCTAATTTTTGAAAATACCGATAATAGATTTTATACTTTTTCTTGCTTGAAATAATAACAAATCAGGGACAAAATATTATCTATTAATGAGGTGCACTATTTATGGATGATTGTTTGGTCTATTTCTTCACCGGATTTCTGGACAGCGGAAAGACATCTGTTATCTGCTCCTGGATCGGCGGAGAGAACTTCAAGAACCGCAAGGTCGTTGTAATCAACACCGAGGAAGGCGAAGAGGAATACATCAAGGAAAACTATGAGGGCGCTGACCCTGTAGTTATTAATTGCGATACTGATGATGTCAACAAGGATCTGACCTTTGACATCGAGAAGAAATACAAGCCCGGTGTTGTTTTCATCGAATGGAACGGATCGGTCTCCCCTGCAAACTTTTTCGAGGAAGTCGACGTACCCGAGCGTTGGGCATTGGCAGCATCCATTGTCGTTATTGACGCTTCGACATACGGCGAATATTTCAAGAACATGCAGACATTCTTCGCCGACTATTTCAGATACGGCGATACAGTCATTTTCAACAGAGTAGATGAAGAAAAGGACAATATTCCCAAGCTCAGAGGCTCAGTCAAGGCCGTTAATCCCGGCATGAGCATCAACTTCCTTGGTGAGGACAACAAGATCATCAGGATCGAAGACCATCTTCCCTTTGATCTCAAGCAGAATCCCTGCCACATCGCAGCAGAAGACTTCGGTCTTTTCTATACAGATGCCATGGACAACATGAACCGTTATAACGGCAAGAGGATCAGCCTCATCGGCCAGGCAGTTGTCCTGAGGGAATTCCAGGGACGCGCTTTCGTTCTCCAGAGGCAGGCATATACCTGCTGCGCAGCCGATATCCAGATGATGGGTGTTCTGTGCTTCTATGAATACAAGTCCAACTTCCCTTCAGGCCAGTGGCTCAAGGTAACAGGCCAGGTAAGATATTTCGAGGACGATGACGGACAGGGCGGCAAGGTCAACGTTCCCTGCCTTACCGTAGAGGATTACGCGATAACGAGCAAGCCCGACAATGAAGTTATTTATTTCAACTGACAAATAGAAAAGAGGCATTTTAAATGACAAAAGTAGACATCTTCTCAGGATTTCTGGGAGCAGGCAAGACAACATTGATCAAGAAGCTTATCGCTGACGGATACAACGGCCAGAAGTTAGTCCTCATCGAAAACGAGTTCGGCCAGATCGGTATCGACGGCGGTTTCCTCAAGGAATCCGGCATCAACATCACAGAGATGAATTCCGGTTGCATCTGCTGCAGTCTCGTAGGCGACTTCGGCACTGCTTTGAAGGATGTAATCGAACAGTTCGCACCTGACAGGATCCTCATCGAACCCTCCGGTGTAGGCAAGCTCTCTGACGTAGTAGCTGCAGTTAAGCGCGTTGAGGGAACTGAGATCTGCGGCACAGTCACAGTAATCGACGCTTCCAAGTGCAGGATCTATCTTAAGAACTTTAAGGAGTTCTATGAGAACCAGACTAAGTACGCCGGAACGATCATCCTGAGCCGTACAGGCAATATCACACAGGAAAAGCTCGATCAGGCAATCGCTCTCATCCGTGAGATCAACGATCACTCACAGATCATCACAACACCTTGGGATGATCTCTCCGGAGTTCAGATCCTCAAGGCAATCGAAGAGCCTCTTACCGCAGCCGATATGGCAGCTGCCCTTCTCGAAGCTGAGCAGCACGAGTTAGAGCACTCCCATCACCATCACGAGCACGGTGAGGACTGTGATTGCGAAGAGTGCAGACATCACCACCATGATCACGATGACGACGATGATGACGATGAGGATGAGCATGAGCACCACCATCACCACCATGATCACGATGACGATGATCACGATGAGCATGAACACCATCATCACCACGACCATGATGACGATGATGACGACGATGACGACGAGCATGAGCATCATCATCACGACCATGATCATGAGCATGAGCATCATCACCACCATCATGATCATCACGCAGATGAGGTTTTCGATTCCGTCGGTTTCGAGACATCAAAGAAGTTCACCAAAGCTCAGATCGAAGATGCCCTCAAGGCATTGGATGATACAGAAAAATACGGCATGATCCTCCGTTCAAAGGGCATCGTTGCCGGAGAAGACGGATCATGGATCCATTTCGACTTCGTACCTGAAGAGGTCGAGGTCAGAACGGGCGCTTCGGACGTAACAGGCAAGATCGTCGTTATCGGTTCCGAAGTTAAGAAGGACGCTGTCAAAGAGTTATTCGGGATTTAATAGCTATGAGTAAAAGAGGATTAAAGATCATCGTAGTAGGCGCCGGCAAAGTCGGTGATACGCTTGTAAACAGACTCGCTGAAGAAGGCCACGACCTTGTTATCATCGACAAGAATGTAAACCGCCTTACAGAACTTGCAAACCTGTGCGACTGCATGGGTATCATCGGTAACGGTGCAAGCCACGGAGTATTGGAAGAAGCAGGTGTTGCTTCGGCAGACCTCTTCATTTCCGTTACGGAATCTGACGAGCTTAACCTCCTCTGCTGCACGATCGCAAAACAGTTCAACAAGAACCTCGCAACTATCGCGCGTGTCAGAAATCCTGACTACGGTAAAGAGATCCCTTATCTCAGATCCAAGTTAAGTCTGGAGATGATCATTAATCCTGAATACGAGGCAGCAGTTGAAGCTGCACGTATCCTCTTCCTCCCCGCAGCGCTCTCGATCAACTCTTTCGCGCACGGAAGCGCAGAGATCGTTAAGATCAAGATCCCCGAAGGAAATATCTTAGACGGTAAGACCGTTGCATATTTGGGAAGCAACATAACAAACGGCATCCTCATCGTAGGTGTCGAGAGAGGCGACGAGGTAACTATCCCTAACGGTGCTTTCGAGCTCTCAGCAGGCGATATCATTTCTTTCGTAGCTACCAGAAAAGAATGTTATTCATTCCTTAAGGCTATCGGCTTTAAGACAAATTCCGTCAGGAGCACGATCATGATCGGCGGCGGTAAATCCGCTTTCTATCTTGCTGACCAGCTCATCAAGACCGGTATCGATGTTAAGATCATCGAAAAAGATGCTGAGCGCTGTGACGAATTGAGCGAGCTCCTTCCGAAGGCCACCATTATCAACGGTGACGGCATCAACGAATCCCTCCTCGAAGAGACAGGCATCAGAGATGTTGATTCCGTTGTTGCAATGACAGGCATCGATGAAGAGAACATCATGCTTGCTCTGTTCGCAAGACAGATCTCAAAGGGCATCAAGTCCGTAACCAAGATCAATAAGATCAGCTTTACTGACGTTATCAACCGCTTAGACCTTGGAAGCGTTATCTATCCAAAGCAGATCACGGCTGAGGCAATCATCACATATGCGCGTGCAAGACAGGCATCCATCGGAAGCAACGTTGAAGTCATGTATCACCTTTTCGATGAGAGAGCAGAAGCTATCGAGTTCAAGGTAATGGAAAACTCCAACGCAACAGGCAGACAGCTCAAAGACATGAAGCTTAAGCCTAATACTCTCCTGGCGTTCATCAACCGTTCAGGCAAGATCATCATCCCGACAGGTATCGACTCGATCGAGGTCGGCGACAGCGTAATGATCGTTACAAAAAATAAAGGTTTCACAACCTTGACGGACATTCTGAAATGAACATAAGAATGTTGATTTACATCTTGGGCAAGGTCCTTCTCATCGAAGGAATCCTTATGACCTTGCCCATTGTCTGCGGATGCTTTTACGGTGAATGGCCTTTTATCATTTACTATGTTATCTGCGCAGCAGCTTATATGATCTTAGGCTTCCTTATCTCAATGAAGAAGCCGAAGAACATGACTGTCTTTATCAAAGACGGCTGTGTCGCAACAGCACTTTCCTGGTTAGCATTAAGTATCGCGGGATGCATTCCGTTCGTCCTTACAGGTGAGATACCTTCTTTTACCGATGCTGTCTTTGAGACTGCTTCAGGTTTCTCAACAACAGGTGCGAGCATCCTCACAGATGTTGAAGCAATGTCGCACACATCACTTATGTGGCGTTCACTTACGCACTGGATCGGCGGCATGGGCGTTCTCGTTTTCCTCCTTGCCGTAGTCCCTATGACAGGCGGATCCAATATGAACCTTATGAGAGCAGAAAGCCCCGGTCCTACTGTCGGAAAGATCGTTCCGAAAGTAAGGTCTACTGCAAAGATGCTCTATCTCATCTATCTGGCACTTACAGTTACCGAGATCGTTATTCTCTTCGTCTGCGGAATGCCTTTATTTGACAGTGTCTGCTCCGCATTCGGTACGGCAGGTACGGGTGGTTTCGGCGTAAGAAATGACAGCTTTGCTTCCTATGCTCCGCACCTCCAGTGGATCGTTGCGGTCTTCATGATCATGTTCGGTGCAAACTTCAACTTCTACTACTACATAACCACGAAGCAGGTCGGCAAGGCGTTCAAGATGAGCGAGGTTAAGTGCTACCTTGTAGTCATCGCCATCGTTACCGCAATAATCTGCTTCTCGGTAAGAGGACTTTACGGAAATTTCGGAGAAGCATTAAGGCACTCATTCTTCCAGGTTGCGACCATAATCACAACGACCGGTTTTGCTACGACTGACTTCGACCTCTGGCCTTCTGTCGCAAAGCTCCTTTTGTTAGGCCTCATGATCTTAGGTGCCTGCGCAAGTTCCACCGGCGGCGGTATCAAGGTCGCAAGATTCCAGATCATGCTTAAGGCGGTAAAAAGAGAGATCCAGTCTTACATTCATCCGAAGACAGTTAAGAAAATCCATATTGACGGAAAAACAGTAGACAGCGACATCGTTCATTCCGTTGCTCTCTATTTCTTCATCTACCTGATCATCTTCGCAGCCTCAATGTTCATCGTATCTTTGGAGGGACATGACCTTGTTACGGTCTTCTCTTCAGTCGCTGCAACTTTTAACAATATCGGACCTGGTCTGTCACTCGTAGGACCTACACGGAACTACAGTTTCTTCAGCGGTGTGTCAAAGTGGGTATTTATCTTTGATATGCTCGCAGGAAGACTCGAGCTCATGCCGCTCATCGTATTCCTCGCTCCTACAACATATAAGGGAATAATCAAAAAGCCCCACAAGACGCAGGGCTGATCTCAAAAAATCAGGTAATCATCAGATCTCGTAAGGCTTGGGATCAACCTTTGTATATCTGATTATCTCTTCCATCCTGGGACGTTCAATAAAAGATACGAGCGAAAATGCTTTGCCGGATTTTCCTGCCCTGGCAGTTCTTCCGATCCTGTGAAGATAGAGTTCGTTTTCTTTCGGGATATCGAAATTAAACACAGCTTCGATATCATCAACATCGATACCTCTTGCAACAACGTCTGTTGCAACGAGAACATCGAACTTATCTGCCCTGTACTGGTCCATTACTTTATTTCTGGTGCCCTGGCCGATATCGCCGTGAAGGACTCTTACAGAGACACCGGCGCGGGTCAGCTGCTCACCGACTTTGGAAGTCGTAACCTTTGTATTGCAGAAAACGATCGCCTTCCTGATGTCTTCTTTTGCCATTATCTGTACGATCGTCCTGATCTTATCCTTTTCGGGACACTCGATTAAAAACTGGTCAATGTCGGGATGGTCTTCAGCCTTAGGCATAACATCGATTTCAGCAGCGTCTGACATAAATTCCCATGTGATGTTCTGGATCTCTCTGGGCATCGTCGCGGAGAATAATGCGATCTGCTTATCCTTCGGAGTCATAGCCATTACTTTCCTTATGTCATTGATAAAGCCCATCTTGAGCATCTCATCTGCTTCATCGAGAACGAGGGTATAGATATCGGAAATATCGACAAGCTTTCTTCCGGCCATGTCGATAAGACGGCCGGGAGTTGCAACAATGACCTGGGGCTTTTTCTGGAGCTTTTCGGTCTGGAGGCGCATGCTCTGGCCTCCGATAAGAGCCGCAACCTTAAATCCTTTTATATATTTGGCAAGGCTCTTAAGTTCAGTGGTGATCTGAAGTGCCAATTCCCTTGTGGGACAGAGAATTAATGCCTGGACCAGTTTTGAATCCAGGTTAAGGTATTCCAGGATCGGGATTCCGAAAGCAAACGTCTTTCCTGTTCCCGTCGGAGCTTTTGCAATAACGCTGATGTTGTCCATCAAAAGAGGAATGGCCTTCTGCTGGATAGTCGTGGGCCTTTTAACGCCCATCTTCTTAAGCGAATCCATTACCTCAGGTGACAGGTCAAGATCTGCAAATGTTATCTCTTCACTCATTTCATTCCACCATTTCAATATATCCCGCCAACTATATCACAGATATTCTCATAATGGTATTATTGCTTAAGTAATAAATATATCGATATTTAAGGGGTGCTTTTATGGCTAAACGTGTTTTTCTGATAGTTTTGGACAGCTTCGGAATCGGCGGCGCGCCTGATGCTGCAAAGTTCGGTGACGAAGGCAGCAACACGCTTGCAGCGGTACTCTCCTATTCCAACGAAGCCTTTCCGAACCTCGCGAAAATGGGTCTTCTCGCGATCGACGGCGAAGACGATCCCAGGATCTTAAACTATAAAAAAGCCCAGGAAATGATCCCCTCTCCTATCGGATCTTACGCAAGAGTAAGAGAGATATCAGCAGGCAAGGATTCCACGATCGGCCACTGGGAAATAGCCGGAATCATTTCTGACAAGGCCCAGCCCACATATCCCGGCGGCTTCCCTGAAGACGTCATGAGAGAACTCGAAAAGGCAACCGGCAAGGAATTCCTCTGCAACAAACCTTACAGCGGAACTGACGTAATAAGAGATTACGGTGAAGAACACATAAAGACCGGAAAGCTCATCATCTATACATCAGCAGACAGCGTTCTCCAGATTGCCGCACACGAAGAAGTGGTTCCTTTGGAAGAACTCTACGATGTCTGCAAAAAGGCCCGCGAAGTAATGTGCGGAGATAATGCAGTAGGCAGAGTCATCGCAAGACCCTTTGCCGGTGAACCCGGTAACTTCACGAGAACTTCCAACCGTCACGATTTCTCACTTGCCGCTCCTTCATCCACAATGCTCGACCTCTTAAAGAGCGAAGGTTTTGAGGTTATCTCAATCGGCAAGATCTATGACCTTTTCGCAGGAAGAGGCCTTACGGAATCCAATCCCACCAAGGGCAACACAGATGGCATCAACAAGACCATCGAGATGATGGACCGTGACTTTAACGGCCTCTGCTTTACTAACCTCGTCGACTTCGACATGAAGTACGGCCACAGGAACGATATCGAAGGCTACAATACCGCAATGCACGAGTTTGACGATGCTTTGGGCACTATCTTAAGTAAGCTAAAAGAAGATGACCTTCTCATCATCACGGCTGACCACGGCTGCGATCCTTCGACTACTTCCACTGATCATTCAAGAGAATGCATCCCGCTCCTCATCTATGGCGACGGATATAAGATCCCTTCAAACATGGGCGAGCTGACAGGGTTTAACAACATCGCAGGAATCGTTCTTTCCGCTCTCATGTCCAGAAGTTACAAGAGGGACTTCTGCCCTGCGGCTGATACAAACAAGCCTGATCCTGATAACATCATGAGCTATGTTGATCTTACAAACCTTAAGACCACAGCAACGACTGACGACATCAAAGATCTTATTGAAAGAGCAGCTTCCCTTAAGACAGCTTCTGTCTGCATCCCTCCCTGCTATGTAAAGGATGCAGTAAGATTCTCTGACGGCAGAGTCTCAGTCTGCACCGTAATCGGATTCCCCAACGGATATTCCACGACAGGCTCTAAGGTCTATGAAGCAAAGGAAGCCTGTGACAATGGCGCATCCGAGATCGACATGGTTATCAATGTCGGCTTCGTAAAAGCCGGCAGATACGATGAAGTCTTCGAAGAGATCAAGCTCATCGCGGATGCCGTTCATGAAAAGGGCGCGATCCTTAAGGTCATTATTGAGACCTGCGATCTTACAGAAGATGAGAAGATCCGTCTCTGCAGGATAGTAAGCGACGCTAAAGCTGATTTCATTAAGACTTCGACAGGTTTTGGCAACGCAGGCGCCAAAGTCGAAGATATCGTTCTCATGAAGAATAATGTCAGCGAGGATGTAAGGATCAAGGCAGCAGGCGGCATCAGAACAGTAGAATCTGCCAGGGAAATGATCGAAAACGGCGCTGACAGGATCGGTGCATCCAAACTCGGAAACTGATCCGCAAGAACAAAAGCAAATTTTTGTTCGTTTTTGTTCGTTTTCGCATTTTAGTCCCATTATTGGAACTTTAACCGTGATATAGTACCTCCAACAAAGAACATACGATCTTTTTGGAGGTATTTATTATGTCACCGTTTGATATGTTGGTTTTCTTCTTCTTTATCCTCGTAACTATCAAGGCCGCTTCAGGATGCATCGATTACTTTAAAGATTACGATGAAGATCTTAAGGCACTCTCCGCACCTTCCAGACCCGCAAAGACTTCTGTTAATGCATCACTTTCCAGAACAGTAAGGACAGGTATACCTTCTTCCGTCCGTGTAACTCCCATAAAGCGCGTAAACAATCCGGCAGTTATATCTGCACATACATATAGGGTTAATGAACAGATCAATTGTAAGGATAAGGGCGTAGCTTAAACCCGGCCAAGGACAGCCCGCTCAAACCCCATATTTTTCTCCGTAAAAGGGACTTATCCGGCCTTGCTTCCCTCCTTTCGTCACCTCACCAAAAGCAAGGCCGGGATATCTCCCGGCCTGCACCCGTTTACCCGAAAAGCACTTTAACTCCTTTTATATATTTATGAATAGTGATTTGAAATAAGAAAACTATGCAAAGAAATAAAACCCGTAAAGAAAACGTTCCGCCACCAGGGACGGATCGTTAATAACAATTCCTGTTTGTGACCGGATCAGAAAGATACCTTATTCTTTCCTTCTCTTTTTGACTTGTTGAGCTTTCTTTCGGCTCTGGAGAGCAGGTCAGAAAGGTCAGGTTCTTCGCTGTCGAACATGGCAAGACCTGCTGAGATAGTAACTCTTTCTCTCTTGCCGTCATCAAGGATCACTGGTTCGCTCGCGATGTGTTCTACGATCTTCTTGGCAAGACCTACTGCCGCGACCTTATCGATATCAAGGATCACTACAGCAAACTCATCGCCGCCTGTTCTGAAGCATGTATCTTCTGTTCTGACATTAGATACCAGAAGTTCTGAAACAAATCTTAAGACATTATCGCCGCTCTGCTGGCCATAGAGTTCGTTGATGTTCTTCATATCGTCTACGTCTGCTACAAGAAGTGCAAAAGTGCTCTTGTCAGTTCTCTTTTCATAGAGGCTCGCATACTTTTCCAAAGTCTCATAGAAATAACGTCTGTTATAAAGGCCGCTTAAGTCATCAACACGTGCCAGGAGTTCCATCTTGTGATAGGAACGCTCGAGTTCTAACTCGAGTTTCTTCTGTTCTGTAATGTCGCGGCTGATACCCCATGTTCCTACGATCTGATTATTCTTGTCGTATAAGGGATATTTTGAAGCGCTGTAGTACTTTACTGTATCTTCATCAAGATAAAGTTCTTCTTCGGCATTAAGGACAGGGATGCCCGTTCTCATGATCTCTAATTCCTGCTCTCTTGCCTTCTTGGCAAATTCAGCCGGGAAGAAATCCGTATCTTTCTTTCCTATCATTTCGTTAGGATCTTCCAAACCGAACTGTCTGGCGTGCATGACATTATTCCAAATGAATCTTGAATCCTTGTCTTTGAAATAAATGGTGTCCTTTCCGTCTCTGCGGATCGTATCGATTACGAGATTGTCGTTGATCTGCAAGTCTTGCCAAAAGTTGTGTTCAGCCATTTATTTCTCCTTAGGTTAAATATCTGTCAGGAAAGCGGTCAGTTAAAACGCTTTCCTTCGCCTTCAGTTATCTTCAGTCCCTCCATCACAAAGGACTCGAAATATGTATCGCAATCGAAAGCAGCAGGAGTAAATACTCCGGGCTTCTTCCACTTGTCTTTGCACATGAGCTTGACGCCGGCGATCAGGGCTGATCCCTTCATATAGTCAAAAGCATTGCTGTCGTACTTTTCATAGCACTCGTCATTATCGCCCAGGATAACGTAAGACTTGGTGATCTCCTTGTCTTCCGTCTTGCTCTGTCCGGTGATGTAGATCTCAAAGGAAGCCATTCCCTTTGCCTTCTCTTCGACCTCTTCTGTATTGTTGATCTCAGACATCTTGGGGAGCATGGCTGCGATAAGGTCAATAGGAGCAACCTCAACATTGTTGACCTTGACGGGCTTATCTGACAGAAGGCCCATATCTCTTAAGAAATCGATCTTCTTCTGCGGCGGGATATGCTCTTTTGCGGGCTTTCTTCCCAGTTTGAAATATCTGACGTTAATAGCATCAGGGAATTCCTTGAGAAGGTCCGTAAGCATAGGACTTGATGCAAGATATACCTTGGATCCGGAATATGACTTGCCTTCGATCGTCAGAGGATCGGTCTCAACGACCTTGCCCTCTTCGATATAGAAGACTTTCTTGACATTATCTGCCTTCAAGACCGGGATAAGAGGCGGCTTGATATCTTCGGAATAGAGATTGGTGTCTATGTCCTTCTTCTTGCCTTTTGCAGTCTCCTTAGCCTCTCCTGATACGGAGATGATGTCGATGCTCTTGATCTTCTTGAAATGATATAAGCCGGCATGTCTTATTATCGTGTTGGCAGCGCCGGGAACAAGTCCCGCTCCGCATACAGCTGTTTTGCAGTTATTCTGGAATTCTTTAAACTTCTCGAACTGCTTTGACAGGAGCGAGATGGGTGACGGGAATTCGGGTACACCGAAAAGAGTTCCGTCAATATAATCTGCCTTTGCCTTGATGGCAAGGTCCATAGCCGCAAGCGCCAGCTCAGGCGGCAGAAGATTTACGACTATATCAGGGGCAAAGATCCTTACCATCATCATTGCACCCTCAACATTATTCATGTCAATTCCCGCAGTTGTTACTCTGACGCCCATTGAGAGCGCGAGTTCCCTTAATTCATCGCAGTCTTCCTTGTTACGGGAAGCCAGACAAATGCCTGAAACATAGGATTGATACCTGCAAAGTTCAGCAAGCAAGCGCTTTGTTAATTCATTGCAACCGAGAATCAATACCCTCTTCATAGATCATCCCCAACGACCTTTCCGAAAAATCTGAAATTATTATATTTAAAAAAAGACTAATGAGCAAACGAAAGAATACACAAATTTTAGGGTTTTTGTGCATATACCTTATAACCTTTCATAGCGTAAGATACCGATATCCAAACTATAACAAAAGGAGATTGTTATGAAGACACTTTCTAGATTCGCAGCAGCTTTCCTTTCTGTAGCACTTTTGCTCGGAATGACATCTTGCGGACAGTCCAAGAAGAACCTCAAGATCCTTGATACAGCTTATGCAGTAGAAGATTACGCTATGGCAATCAGCAAGGAAAATGAAGGACTCAAGGCTGCTATCGACCAGGCTCTCGCTGAGCTCACAGAAGACGGCACAATTCCTTCCATCATCGAGAAGTACATCCCTGCAGGCGCTACTATCGAGAAGAAAGAATCTGTACAGAGCACATACCCTGAGTTCACAACTATCGAAGAGGGCAAGCTCATCATGGCTACAAACGCTTTCTTCCAGCCTTATGAGTATCACGAAGGCGAAGCTATCGTTGGCATCGACCCTGAGATCGCTAAGGCAGTTGCTGACAAGCTCGGTCTTGAGCTCGTTATCGAAGACGTTGAGTTCGATTCCATCATCGCAGGCGTTCAGGCTGGTAAGTATGACATCGGCTGCGCAGGCATGACAGTTACAGAAGACAGACTTAAGTCCGTTAACTTCTCTACACCTTATGCTACAGGCGTTCAGTCCGTTATCGTAGTTGAAGGTTCTGAGATCACAGACGTAGATAAGCTCCTTTCCGGCACATACAAGGTTGGTGTTCAGACAGGTACAACAGGCGACATCTACATGTCAGACGATATCGGTGAAGACAGAGTTGAGCGTTTCGCAAAGGGTAACGATGCGATCATCGCACTCCAGTCCGGCAAGATCGATGCAGTTGTTATCGACAATGAGCCTGCTAAGGCATTTGTTGCAGCAGCAAACAAATAATCTTTCGTAAACTAATTCGAAAACAAACAACACAAGAGCGGAAATATGGTCTGTATTTCCGCTCTTTCATTATTTATAATTAAGGATATTTTTTAAGGGTCGACACTTAAAAATCCGAGGGACATCTAATGAGCGCGAAAAAATCTAATAAATCAAAGATCAGAAACACGCTTATCGTGATCATTGCGATCGCATTGGCGGTTTTCATTGCTTACTTTTTGTTGTTTATGCCTTTGGCTGATATGCCTTCATGGATCGCTTCAGTCAGAGACTCTTTCTTTAAGAGCTCTTTCTGGCTCGATTTTGAAAACAACTTCATCACCGACAGCCGTTACACGTATATTGTCAAAGGCTTGGGTGTTACTTTCCAGGTTACATTCTTCGCAGTTCTTCTGGGTATCGTTTTAGGTGTCATCGTAGCTCTCGTAAGGTCTTCTTATGACACATTGAAAGAAGAACTCAAAGGCGGCTTCGGAAAAGCAGTCCTCTATTTCTTTTATAAGCTCTGCGGAATTTATCTTACGGTCATCAGAGGAACTCCTGTAGTAGTCCAGCTCATGATCATCTATTTCGTTATTTTCGCTTCATCCAATAACAAGATCCTCGTTGCGACATTGGCATTTGGTATCAACTCCGGTGCATACGTTGCCGAGATCATCAGAGGCGGTATCATGAGCGTCGACAAGGGACAGTTCGAAGCAGGTCGTTCTTTGGGATTCGGTTATGTAAGGACAATGGCTTTCATCATCATCCCTCAGGCATTTAAGACCGTTCTTCCCGCTCTCGCAAACGAATTCATCGTTCTCATCAAAGAGACTTCAGTATCAGGCTATGTCGGACTCCAGGAACTTACAAAAGGCGGCGACATCATAAGATCCAGAACTTATTCTGCGTTCATGCCGCTCATTGCAGTTGCGATCATCTACCTCGTGATCGTCATGTTCTTCAGCTGGCTTGTATCGTTGCTCGAAAGGAGGCTCAAGAACAGTGAGCGCTGATAATGTAATCATATCCGTAAAGGATCTTAAAAAGTACTATAACGATGGTGAAGTAAAGGCCTTGGACGGTGTCACTACTGACATCAAAAAGGGCGAAGTGGTAGTTGTGATCGGACCTTCAGGTTCAGGCAAATCCACTTTCTTAAGATCTTTAAATCTTTTAGAGCGCCCTACCGGCGGAACCATCACATTTGACGGCAGCGATATAATGTCACCTGCGACTGATATCAATAAGCTCAGACAGAAGATGGGAATGGTCTTCCAGCACTTTAACCTCTTCCCGCACCTTACGATCTTAAGGAACATGACAATAGCTCCCATGAAGCTTCATGGTCTTTCCAAGGAAGAAGCTGAGAAAAAAGCTCTTGCCCTTTTAGACAGAGTCGGTCTTGCTGACCGTGCTAACGCTTATCCTTCGCAGCTCTCAGGCGGTCAGAAGCAGAGAATCGCTATTGTCAGAGCTCTTGCGATGGATCCTGAAGTAATGCTTTTCGATGAGCCGACAAGCGCTTTGGATCCTGAGATGGTAGGCGAAGTTCTCGAAGTAATGAAGAACCTCGCAAAGGCCGGAATGACAATGGTCTGCGTAACGCACGAGATGGGTTTTGCAAGAGAAGTCGGTACTCGCGTTATATTTATGGACTGTGGTAAAATCATTGAAGAGAATACGCCTGAACAGATCTTCACAAATCCTCAGAACGAGAGACTTCAGGCGTTCCTGCAAAAAGTATTGTAATTAACAGGAGGGGTAGATTATGTATTGTGAATCATGCGGTTCTTTTATTCCTGACGGACAGTCATTTTGTTCTAACTGCGGCACACCCGCAGCACAGCCTGCAGTTCAGCAGCAAGCTGCACCTGCTCCCGCACCCGGACCTGCACCCGTTGCAGCTGCACCTGCTCCCGCAGCAGCACCTGCACCTCAGCCGGTACAGCCAGTATATCAGCAGCCACAACCTGTACAGCCGGTTTACCAGCAGCCCGTATATCAGCAGCCTCAGGCAGTTCAGCCCGTTTACCAGCAGCCTGTATATCAGCAGCCGGTCTATCAGCAGGTAGCATCTGCAAAGCCGGCCAAGCTCGGCAACGGCGCAGCTACAGCAGGCCTTGTATTCGGTATCCTCACTCTTGTTTTCTTCTGGATTCCGTTATTCAACATTTTCACCACAGCTATTTTTGGCCTTCTCGGCTTGATCTTCTCCATCGTAGGACTCGCAAAGAAGAATGCCGGTGGAAAAGGCAAGGCTATTGCAGGACTGATATTAACACTTCTCGGCGTCATTGCCACAGTCGGATACTACGGATTGGTTTACAGTGCAATCGTTTCAGATCCTTCATTAAGCGAAGAGTGGGAATCGATCATGGATGTCAGTGCCACTGGAGAAGCAGTTAACGATTCCAACACTTTCTACATCGACGGTGATTACCTGAATACAGAAAACGGCTATGTAACTGGTGTTCTTCACATCGACGGTTACAGAGTAGATTTCTGATCTGTTTTCGAAAAACTTCAAAAGGCCCGCAAAATCAATGCGGGCCTTTTTTATGTGTGATACAATCTCTAATTGATAAACACTTTTTTATTTGGGGGGTAGATTATATGTTTTGCGAACAATGTGGTTCATTTATCCAGGACGGTGAGTCTTTCTGCTCAAACTGCGGCGCAGCAGTAAACCAGTCAACTTCTTTTTCAGAACCCGCTCCGGCTCCTGCACCCGGTCCTGATGCATTTCAGGCAGCACCTATTCAGCCTATCGTTGCGCAGCCTTATACACAGTCAGCACAGCCCGTCCAGCCTGTTTACCAGCAGCCTGTATATCAACAGCCCGCTTATCAGCAGCCTGCATACCAGCAGTCCGTTGTAATTACTCCGTTCCAGCAGCCCAAGCGCAATACTTTTGCTACTTTGGGCATGATCTTCGGTATAGTTACTGCTGCAACTTATTGGACAACGATCTTTAATATGATCCCCGGAATTCTTGCGATCATATTCTCCATCGTCGGCCTTACAAAGAAAGACTGCGGCGGAAAAGGCAAGTGCATCGCAGGTTTCATTACAGCCGGCGTCGGAATCGTTATGGGAATATTAGTCCTTGTAGCCTATATATATGAGGACCAGTAATTATTTACGCTTTCTTCTGAGAGTTTCGTCGTAGGAATAATTCTGCTCTAAGAAATCCTCGCCCTTCTGTTCTTCTTTGAACGAGAGGCCGGGATAGTTAAGTTGTCTCAATACTTCGTAAATTGCTACTGCAGCTGCGTTTGAAACATTAAGGCATCTGCAGTCTGCTGCCATCGGGATCCTGAAGCACCTGTCGAGGTTTGCCCTTAAGATCTCGCCGGGTATGCCTGTGCTCTCTTTTCCGAATATGAGATAAATCTCAGACTTTTCTGAGGCAGCCTTGAAATCAATTGAAGAAGGCGGAACCTTGCCGTAACGTGTCATGAAGAAATATTCGCCTTCATTCTTGTCACAGAAGTCCTGCCAGGAATCGTACAAAGTATAATCAGCCCATGTGATGTGGTTGGTCGAAGCCCTCTTGAACTCAGGATTATCTATATCGAAGCCTACAGGTCCAATGATATGGAGCGTGGCGCCCGTAGCAACGCAGGTGCGCATAATGTTACCGGTATTTTGCGGGATTTCCGGTTCAAACAATACGACATTTACTATGCTTTTTCCTGATTCGTTCATTTAATATCTCCGGACTGTTTTTGTCTGATATATAGATAGCCGTCTATTTTACGCTTTGGCTGCAGCGATCTTATCCTTGCCTTTGCCCTTGCTCTCTGCTTCAGGAGCTTCTTCAGGAAGCTTTAAGGTAACGAGCTTGGACTCTGCTGCAGCTTCAGCGATATTTAACATGTGGTCTCCCAAACGCTCGAAGTCTGTAAGCATCTCGGAATAGATTACGCATGCATCACCTGAGCAGACGCCTGACTTAAGTCTCTCTAACTGGTGCTCTCTGTAGTCTTCCGTCATATCATCGATCTTCTGCTCCATCTGGGCCATCTTGATATGAACAGAACCCGGCTTGCTTCCCAAAAGGATGTTATAAGCATCTTTGGTGGTAGCTACCATCTGGCTTACTTCCGCTCTTGCTTTGTCTGAGAGCTTCAAGCCCTTTTTCTCAAGAAGATTCGCATATCCTGAGATGTTGATTGCGTGGTCGCCCATTCGCTCGATGTTACCGGTGATCTTAAACAGGGCGCTCATCGCGACAGCATGCTTTTCGGACATGTCGAAAACCATGGCGTGTGAAATGTAGTATGAGATCTCTTTATTCAGGTAATCGACATACTCTTCAGTGTCGTTTATTACCTGCTGGGCCTTCTCGTTATTTTCAAGGACCGCTTCGATACTTCTCTGAACGTTGTTTCCTGCCATTTCAAGCATTCTGCTGATCTCGTTGCAGAGGGCAGCGATCAGGACTTCAGTACCGACCTGGTTGTTGTTGCTGATCATGTTGGGATTGAGGTACTTAAGACAGTAAACGCTGTCATCGCCGCCCTTCTTGTCAGGTACGATGAACTTTACGAGCTTAACGATGTACTGACCGAAAGGCAGCAGTATGATCGTTGAAGCGAGGTTAAATACAAGGTGAATGTTAGCGAGCTGTCTTGCTACATCGTTAGGAGACAGAGCTCTTACCCACTCTGTTATCGGAAGCACATAATATGCGGCTGTAAAGATCACTGTACCGATAACGTTAAATGTCATGTGGAGCATACCGGCTCTCGTAGCGTTTCTGGAACCACCGATAGATGCGAATACTGCAGTAACGCATGTACCGATATTAAGACCGAAGATGATGAACATTGCCTGGTCTAATGTCATGAGCTGCGCACCGGATGCTGACATCGCCATAGCCTGGAGCATACCGACACCGGCAGCAGAACTCTGGATAATGATAACGAATATGATACCTACGATGATTCCAATGAAAGGGTTGTTGATAGAAGACATTGTTTCCTTAACAATATCCATCTTGCTCAAAGGCTCCATTGAATCCTTCATGAGGGACATCGCGACGAAGATAAAACCCAATCCCGCAATGGCCTCGCCGATGCTGCGAAGCTTCTTATCCTTTGTAAGAAGGCAGAAGAAAGTACCGAGCAAAGCTATGATCGGAGCTACGGCTCCGACATCGAAAGCGATGATCTGTGCGGTGATATTTGTACCGATATTGGCACCCATAATGACCCACAAAGCCTGATAAAGGTCCATGAGTCCGGCATTAACGAAACCTACCGACATTACCGATGTTGCGGTAGAAGACTGGATCAATGCGGTAATACCCGCACCGACCAGAACGCCCATTATTCTATTTCCCGTGAGTTTTGCAAGGACACTCTTTAATTTTTCACCTGCAATTGCCTGTAAGCTTCCACTGGTGATCTTAACGCTATACAGGAACAAGGCCATACCGGAGCAAAGCCCCAATAACGCCGGCCATACTTCTGCCATAAAAATCATGCCTCCAACTGGCTATCCAAAAAACACATTACCTCTGATTCACCCCACTATAATATTTATATAAAAAATACTTTTCAAGGTTTTGGGTTAAATATCAAAGTCTTTTTTGGTTATCAGATTACAAGCAGGAAAATATACATAGATACACGTCTATATATGTCTGAATCAGAATCCTTATTGGGCCTTTATCAGGCTTGTTTCGGGAAATTATCTATGGCGTGATTGAGCCTTGCAATGCACTTTCTGCAGTATTCCCTCTCGTCACCTGTAGAGAAATCATCGATCTTTTCCAGCGCTTTTATTGCACAGTTTTTGGCAACCTCAACATTGCCGAAGCAGTTAAGTTCATAGAAGCCCTTTACGAACATTGCGTTGGGGTCGGTGTCTTTTGAAATGTCGTCAACTATCCTGTGGTAGTATTCCTTAGCCTTGCCCGGAACGATGTTGTGATAGGAATAGTAATAGACCAGATCCATGCAAACGCCCAGAACTATCTTGGAATCTGCCATATTGGGTTTCATGGTCCTCTCCACTTCAGCTACCGCTTCAGGCATTCTGTCAAAGAATCCGTTGGCATCCAGGTATTCGAAATATACGAGGAAATACATATGCTTTTCCGTATCCCAGATCTTCTTGTATTTCAATTCGCTTATGGGCTTAAGATCCATCTGGGAAAAAGGAACGCCGGACCTCAGCATGCTTAATGCTTCCTGTGTATATCCTCCTAAAGACTTTTTAGAATTGACTTTGGAAAGCACTGAAACAGCAAGACAGAATCTGCTGATCAGGAAAAGCAACAGCCAGAATCCCAAGAGGAAATATACAGAACCAAGAAGATAAGTATCTGCATTGAAAGTAGCGATCAAAAGTCCCCAAAACGCACCGATTCCGATAAGGAGCCAGACAATTGAGGTTACGATCATGTAGGCCTTTTCTTTGGCAATAAGCTTTTTGCTGTCAGTATTGGCAGCGCGCTCAAGGTCAAATGCAGTCTCGACCTGTAATCCTATTCCGATCCTTTTTCCTCTCTGTTCCCATTTACCGTTTTTGAGCTTGGTATATTTAAAACCGAATATCATGATATCCGTAACTTTCATTCCCATAGGCTTTGCAAAGGCAAGCTGTACAAGGCCCTTTACAAAAGTCGACAGCACCAAGCCCAGTATTGCCATTAACAAGATCAGGACCGGATTATATGAAAGTTCTCCCAGATATCTCAAATACTGCATACATTCCTCGTATTAACATTTTTTCGGGTATTTATATTGAGTATTTTAGCATTTTAATCTGAACTGAGTAAAACACATCTTACGCATAGTATAATTACTCAAATCAAATATGGTGGTACCTTATGACAAGCACTAAGAAATTCTGGACACTACGATATATCATCATCAACGCGACATACTTTGCCGTATACAGCGGCATTCATGCGTATGCGTCCGTTTTCCTGCTCGAAAAAGGTTTCTCAAACACTCTTATCGGCATCACATTGGCCCTCGCCAATATCCTGTCCGTTATTTTCCAGCCCTTTATAGCCGGCCTTATCGACAAGCAGGGCAAGCTTACCAACCGCAATGTCTCCATGGCATCTACGGCACTCCTGCTCATAGGTTCGGTACTCCTGCTCCTCATTAAGAACGGCATAGTCGTCATCTTCATTATCTTCGCGCTGATCTATATGGTGCAGATGGTCTACCAGCCGATCATTACGGCAATGTATTTCGAATATGAAGCGGCAGGATGCCATATCTACTACGGCCTTGCAAGAGGCCTTGGCTCTGCCGGATTTGCCGTAACTTCTTTCTTTACGGGAAGAGCGATTGGAAAGTTCGGCGTAAGCATCCTCATGATCTTGGACATCATCTTCCTTTCCATCGCGCTGGTCGTACTGTACTTCTTCAAGAAGCCTAAGGTCGAAGCGCCTAAGCTCGAAAAGAACGAGGTCGCACATAACAATCTCATCAGCTTTATCAAGACTTATCCCGGCTTCATGCTTTTCGTTGCAGCTGCAGTATGCTTCTTCTTTGCACACAATGCGATCAACGATTACATGATCCAGATAATAACGCCATTAGGTGGCACCGAAGCTCAGATGGGAACTGCTGTATTTATCGCAGCGCTTTTAGAGCTCCCTACCATGGCCCTGATAGATAAGATAATGAAGAAGATCTCTGTTAAAAATCTCCTTCTTATTTCAGGCACGGCTTTCCTTATTAAGACTCTCCTCATGCTGTTAGCGCCAAATATGGCCGTTGTATATATCAGCCAGGCAATGCAGATGTTCGCCTATGCAGTCTTCATCCCTGCCGGAGCTTATTTCGTAAACCAGACTATGGCAAGACTTGACCAGGTAAAGGGCCAGGCTTATATCAACTGTTCTATTACTTTAGGCGGTGTCTTTTCGAGCCTTGTCTGCGGAAGACTGCTTGATATCAAGGGCCCCCACTTCATGCTGATCGTAAGCCTTACGGTCACTGCGATCGGCCTGGTTATTGCTTTCCTGGCTCTCAAAGTTGTGGCAATCTCGAGGAAAAGCGCTCTTAAATAAAATTCAGTATTGAACAATATACAATACCGTGATATGCTCCCAATATAGGCCGGAAACCTAAGGGAGAGATATTTTATGAATAACGATTGCAGTTTGAAGTATCCGTTATTGATGGTCCACGGAATGGGCTTCCGTGACAGAAAGCACCTGTGCTACTGGGGCAGGATCCCGAAAACACTGGAGTCGCACGGCGCCAACGTCTTCTTCGGCCACCAGGACGCGGTAGGTTCAGTCGAAGGTAATGCTAACATAATCGCTAAAAGCCTCGACGAGGTCCTCCGAATAACCGGAGCGCCCAAGGTCAATATCCTCGCGCATTCCAAAGGCGGCCTCGAATCAAGATACCTCTTTAATCACGGTTACAGCGACAAGATTGCATCCATCACCACGATCGATACGCCCCACCATGGTTCCAAGACCGTTGATTTCCTGATGAAGGCTCCCAAGTGGATGGTCAAAGCTGCCGCCAAAGGCAACGATCTCTGGATGTGGATCTTAGGTGACAGGCATCCTGACAGCATGGCATGCTTTGATATCCTGACAACAAAGACTGCTGAACAATTCAATATCGATAACCCCACACCCGGAAACATCCTCTGCCAGAGCTATGGCTTTAGAGTCAAAGGTTCATTTTCCGATTCAGTTTTCTGCTTAACTTATCCTCTGGTCAGAAAATTCGACGGCGACAACGACGGCATGGTCTCCACTGCTTCCATGCGTTGGGCGGATTTTAAGGGCGTGCGAACATCCACTACCCACAGAGGCATTTCGCATGCAGACGTAGTCGATATGAGGCGTATGCGTTTCACGAAAAAATCTCCATCGGCTGATGACGAAGTCAGCGATATCGTTCCTTTCTATGTCGGCGTCGTAAAGGAACTAAAAGAATTAGGCTACTGATTAATCAGAGATATTTTTTAATAAAAAGGTCCTGTCAGAAGGACCTTTTTCACCGGTATTTTGCCACACTTCATTTCAGGTTCATTTAAGGATAGTCCTGTATTGTTAGGCTAAAGAACCCAAAAGGAGGAATAAGGCAATGATCAGGAAAAAAGTTTTGCTCATCCTGGCGCTTACGACAGCAGCTTCAATCGCATTTTCGGTCACGGCATGCGTAGCTTCAAATAATCAATCTTCAGAAACTACTGCGACGACAGTTAACAGTGTAGTAACTGGCGAAGAAATAACGAACGCTAATGACGGCGAACACGCTATCGAAGTCAGCGGAAATACAGCCGAATATTCAAACATTAAAGTAACCAAGACAGGTGATTCCGCATCAGGCGACGAAGCGGATTTCTATGGTGACAACGCTGCGATTTTCGCGAACGACGTCGCCACATTAACACTCACAGAAATCGTAGTCGATACGAACGGCACACACGCCAACGCAGTCTTCTCATACGGCAGCGGCACGACGGTCAACATCAGCAATTCAACGATAACTACTTCAGGCAACTGCTCCGGCGGCCTCATGACAACAGGCGGCGGTACGATGAATGCCTCCAATCTCGACATTCACACAACTGGCAATTCATCCGCAGCTATCAGATCAGACAGAGGCGGCGGAACCGTAACGGTTGATGGCGGAACTTACGTAACGGACGGCACGGGCTCCCCTGCCATCTACTCCACTGCCGACATCACAGTCAGCAACGCCACGCTCGAATCAACTGCGTCTGAAGGTGTTGTCGTAGAAGGTAAGAATTCTGTCACTCTTAATAACGTGAATCTCACAGCCAACAACACAAAACATAACAGCGACAAGTCCATCACCTATAATGCGGTAATGATCTACCAGTCGATGTCCGGCGACGCTTCTGTCGGTCTTGCAAAATTCACGATGAGTGGCGGCTCGATCACAAATAAGAACGGCGACATATTCTTCGTCAACAACACTGCAACAACGATAACGCTCGAGAACGTCGAGATAGTAAACCAGGATTCGAACGGCGTTTTCTTAAGAGCAGCTGCAGCAGGCTGGGGCACTGAAGGTTCCAACGGCGGCAAGGTAAATCTCTACCTCAAGAAGCAGGCCCAGACAGGCGATATCGTAGTCGACAAAGTATCTGCGCTCAACCTCTATCTCTCAGAAAGCACGACATATACAGGCGCCATAAACGCAGCCAACGAAGGCGAAGTATATGTAGAGATCGAAAAGGGTTCCAAGTGGGTACTCACAGGAGATTCTTACATCACTTCCCTCACCTGCGAAGCAGACGCGATCGATCTTAACGGACACAAGCTCTATGTAGGCGGAACCGAATACACAACAGGCTCAGCATCCACCGGTACTGCTCTGGAGATAGCAACTGCGTCTTCTTCATCCGGAAAACCGGACGGCATGCCCGGTAACCCTCCGTCAGGAGACAGACCAAGCGGAGAAAAGCCTTCAGGTGACTTCCCTGGTGATCCTCCGTCAGGAGAGAAACCTTCAGGGAACCCTCCGGGAGATCCTCCGTCAGGCGGTCCTGGAGGCAACGGCAGTGAGCCTCCCGCAAAACCAAGCGAAACAACTACTTAAAAACAAAGGTTGTCTCAAATCGAGGCAACCTTTATTCTTTAGTGCAGTTTTGGGTTGTTTAACTTTTTGTCACCATTTTTCCGGTTTTCGTTGTACAAAAAGTTGAACTGAGGGCCAATTTCAACTTTCAGTCACTGATTTTCCGTTTCTCGTGATACAAAATGTGAAACAACCGGGCTGTTGACGTTTTGTAGACGATATCACGATTTTTGTCTACAGAATGAGCAAAAACGCTTGAATTTGCACGTTTTGAAGACGATTTTCCGTTTTTCGTCTACAAAATGTGCAACAGCGCAGTACACTAGTCAATCAATACCATTCATAATTAAATCTGCAACTGACTCTACAGACTTTCCGGTCGTGTTTATACAATCATCCAGGCTCGAAAAATACTTCAAAGACTTAAGTGATACCTTAAACCATTCCTCTGTACGCCATGGGCAGGTAGTATCCGCTTCCCACTGTTTTCTTAACTGTTCTTCATCACTTACCAGAGTAACAGATTTAACGTTCAAGCCCATATCTCTGATGCCGTTTATTAAGTTCTCGCGAACTTGTTCATCGTCCATGATCCACGCAACAACTACCATTTTGCAGACAGAACATTCCTTGTAATTGCTGATCATGTGAAGGATGTTGTTGACTGCCATTTCCCTGGTTTCTTTATTGCCGACAAACGGATGAAGATCCATGCACCAATCGCCGTCAATAAAGGCAGTACCGGGATTTGAATCCGCGATATACGTCCCTACTGTTGTTTTTCCGATACCCATCGGGCCGTTAATAACAATTGCGTTCATTCTTTATTCCTTTATAATCAACTCGTCCATTAATTACATGTAATACCACGTAAAGAACACCTTATGCCTGATTGTGAAGTTCTCAGGATATTTCTCTTCAAGCATCTTTCTGTGTTCAGCATCAAACTGTGCTAGCTGCCCGGCATTCATTGACGCCATAACACCGCGGCTTGCCATCATACGGCCATGCCAGGAATCTCTGGTAAAAGGAATATCAACCAGCATCGTGTCCGTATGCGGATCATCGAAATAGTGTGTGTTCAGATCCTGAAGTGCCGGCGAGGCGCCTTTCCAATTGCCGTTAATTCTCTTTACTATACTGTTGGAATCCTGAGCGATCGATTCTTCTTTCAGATAGCTCATGTACAATTTCAAAAAAATACCGCCGGGCTTCAGCAGCGACTTGATCACAGGCACAACGACGTTCGGATCAAAATACCAGAAGCACTGGCATGCCGTAACAGCATCAAAACTGTGTTCCGGATAAGAAATATCTTCCGCTGCCAAAACTTCGTATTTGATGTTGGAATATTCTTTCGAGAGCGCGATTGCCTCAGTTATCTGCTGCTCTGAAATATCGGTCGCAATAATATCGGCACCATATTTGGCAAGACCTCTCGGTATTACACCGGTTCCCGTGCCCAGATCCAGCCATCTGCTGCCCTGTACACCGACTCCGATCTCAAGCAGTTTTGAAAATACTTCTTCAGGGTAAATGTCCCTGTATTTTGCATATACTTTTGAAGTCTTTCCGAAATCAAAAGCCTTGCCTTCATCTACTGTTATCTTTTCCATCCGTTTTCCCCCGGTTTATTTGCGATAGAACGATAATCCTTTTATTATTCAGCTAATCGTTCAAATATCTCTTTAATCAGTTTATCTGAGTTGTCTGTATTTGATCCCGGAAGAGCCATAATAAATACTC
>JAEEGJ010006004.1_pt1 | contig 37087 bp, 30 predicted proteins | sample 8958761 | NCBI WGS metagenome assembly JAEEGJ01 (sample SAMN16246546, study PRJNA631951) | gut metagenome | biome: gut microbiome; feature: rumen; material: RS-attached | host: Bos | place: Iran: Karaj | collected 2018-10
CCAGATGATTAGAGATAGGTTTTTCTTTAACATTTTCATCAGACACTACCTCCTTCGAAAGAGTTTCGAACCTTCATTACAAGTTCGCTAAAGTGCTGTGTATCCCTAAGATCCAGAGTTCTTGGTCTTGGAAGATCTATATCTACAACTGCTGATAATCTTCCAGGGTGAGGTGAAAGTACACAAACTCTGTCTGAAAGGAATACAGCTTCCTGTATGTTATGTGTTACGAAAAGGATTGTCTTGTTAGTTGATCTCCATATTCTTAAGAGGTCTTCGTAAAGCTTTTCCTTTGTAAATTCATCAAGAGCTGAGAATGGCTCATCCATAAGGACTATATCTGGTCTGATACCAAATGCTCTTGCTATATTGACTCTCTGCTGCATACCACCACTAAGCTGCTTTGGATAATGGTTCTTAAAATTTGTAAGTCCTACCATCTCAAGCATCTCTTCTGCTCTTTTAGATCTGTCTTCCTTTGAGTAGTACATAATCTCAAGTGGAAGCTCTACATTCTTCTTAACTGTTCTAAAGTCAAAGAGAACTGGCTGCTGGAAAACAAAACCGAATTTCTGCTGAAGTCTTATCTCTCGTGGTGTCTGTCCAGATATTCTTATATATCCTTCTGTTGGTTCCTGAAGATCTGCTACAGATCTAAGAAGTGTTGTCTTACCACAACCAGAAGGTCCAAGAAGAGATACGAATTCTCCTCTGTTAATTTCAAGATTTACTCCTGTAAGAGCTTTAACATCATTGCCCTGGTTGTCCTTAAAAGTAACTCCAAGATCTTTAATTATGATTTCAGGCTCTTCTCTTACTTCCATTCTTTCTTCTGCCATATCTATCACCAGTACCTTTCTATAGTTAATTAGTATCCATTCAACGATTCCGATAATCACAAAAGGCGTTGTAAATGTTTGATTTACAACGCCTTTGCTGAAATGATTATCTGGTTTTTTCTATTATGAGTAAGTTATGAAAATGTAATTTTTTGAAGCTATTCCATATAATATGCTTCTTTATATATCTCTGCGCAGTCCTTAGGAGTTACTGTTCTTATAGTATTTCCTGGACTTCCTGATGCTACTGCATCTTCAGACATCTTATCTATTGCCTTAAAGAATGCCTCTTCGTCTATACCATATTCCTTAAGACTTGGTATCTTAACTGCTCTTCTGACTTCGGATATCTTATTAAGAAGAAGTCCTGTTGCCAGCTCGCTGCTAATATTATCTGATGCAAGTCCAAGTTCTTTGGAAAGTGTTCCAAATACTTCGTAAGCTCCCTTTGCAGCAAAGCCAAGTGCTTTTTCTATCAGCATGGCATTGCTCATGCCGTGGGCTACGTGGAAGAGTGCTCCAATTGGTCTACTCATTCCGTGAACTATAGTTACGCTTGAATTATTGATACAGACACCTGCTTCATATGCTGCTATAAGCATCTGCTCTCTGGCCTTCTTATCACTTCCATCGCTGTAAGCTCTTGGAAGATATTCAATAATTCTCTTTATAGCTGAGACTGCGTAAACATCTGTTAATTCTGAGGCTTTCTGTGAAGTATAGGCTTCTACTGCATGGGTTAATGCATCCATACCTGTTGAAGCTGTAACTGATGCTGGCATATCCAAAGTGTATTCTGGATTAAGGATAGCTATCTTAGGAATAAGTGCCTCACCCTTAAGAAGCATCTTTACATCAGTCTTTGTATCTGTAATAACTGTAAACTTAGTAGTCTCTGATCCGGTTCCAGCTGTAGTTGGTATAGCAACTATTGGAGGAAGGTCTCCTGTTATCTCTTTACCTACGAAATCAGATATGGAGCCTACATTAGCACTCATTGCTGCTATTGCTTTAGCAGAATCAAGCGGACTTCCTCCACCAATCCCCACTATATAGCTGCAACCGCTGCTTCTATATGTACTGAGCCCCTCCTCAATCATATCTACTGTAGGCTCCCCGGTAATGTTATCGAAGACTACGTAACTTAAACCATTCTTACTAAGGAGGCTTTTGAATTCCATGGCAGCTAATGATTTTCCAGTATGTTTACCAGTAACTATAAATGCCTTGGCTCCAAGCTTTGCAATTATGTCAAATGCTTCCTCAAGTGCATTTTTACCAATATATACATGTTCAGGAATTGAAAAATGTGCCATACTATTCACGCCCTTCCTATTAGTTTATATAGTGCCATCTACGATTGATAATACTTCGTCCATCTTAGCAAGCTCTTCTGTAAGCTGTTCTTTTGTAATGATAAGTGGTGGACAGATAAAAATCATGTTCTCATGTGAGTAAGTCATGAACTTTCTTTCCTTAAGCATACCAACTATCTTTGGCATGGTTCCTTCTTTATCTACACCATATGATACAAGTGGTTCTTTAGTTGCCTTATCCTTAACCAGCTCTACGCAGGAGAATAAGCCGATATGTCTAACATCACCTACACATGGGTGCTTTTCCTTGAAGCTATCAAGTGTATCTGCAAGAACCTTACCAACTTCATTAACATTATCAAGGATATGTGCCTTAGTGTAATACTCTACACAGGCTACACCAGCTGCACATGCAAGTGGATGTCCTGAATATGTAAGTCCGCATGAAAGAAGGTGATCATCGAAGTATTCAGCTATCTTAGTACTTACTGCTACGCCGCCAAGCTGTACATATCCACAGGTAACACCTTTTGCAAATGTTACAAGATCAGGTACTACATCGAAGTTTTCAAAAGCGAACATCTTACCAGTTCTGCACCATCCTGCCATAACCTCGTCACATATCATTACGATACCGAACTCATCACAAATCTTTCTAACTCCTGGAAGATAACCCTTAGGTGGAATGATGATTCCGTTTGAACCTGTGATAGTCTCCATAACGATTGCAGCTACACTGTCAGGTCCTTCATATATTATCTGTTCTCTAAGCTTTGTAAGATAATACTTAGTTGCTTCTTCCTCTGACTTAAATTCAATTGGTTCTCTATAAATATATGGATCAAAGAATTTTACGAATCCTGGAATACCAGGTTCAAGTGGATATCTTCTTGGTTCACCTGTAAGGTTACCAGCTCCGAATGATGATCCATGGTAGCTTCTGTATCTTGAGAAGATTTTCTTTCTTCCTGTATACATTCTTGCTATCTTAATAGCATTTTCATTAGCATCTGCACCTGCGTTAGTAAAGAAGACTTTACCGAAGGTATCTGGAAGAAGGTCTACTATCATCTTTGCTAACTTTGCTCTTGGTTCTGATCCGTAGCTTGGTCCGATGTAGCAATACTTATCAACCTGCTCCTTTATGGCATCTGCTATATCCTTATTTCCGTATCCTAGGTTAAGGTTTACTAACTGGGAAGCCATATCTGTATATCTGTTACCATCAAAGTCGTAGAAGTATATGCCTTCGGCTTTTTCAACAGGTATAGGATTAAGTGCTCCCTGCTTACTCCATGACTGTAATACATATTTCTTTTGAGTTTCTTTTATCTCATCTGATGTCATTCCCATATTCATCCTTCCTTTCCAACGTAAGCTTTATATTAACGACCGGCTTTTGATTTCTTTATCTCTAGCTCTTTTCGTTTGCTTCATGGTTCGTATTATATTGACAGCAATACCTTCTCACAATGTTTGTGTGAACAAAGTTACTTGTGCATTTGCACAAATAAATATTTACATCCGATTTAAGCCATGATATATTGAATGACAAGCAGAGAGGCTTACAAGGCCCTCTGCTATTTTTGTTTTTAGGATGGTAAATCAATATGTCACTTACTTTAGCTAACCTGCTTGATAAAACTCATGCACATACAATTAAGGTTATTGCAGGAGAGGAATACCTTTCCAATCCTGTGTCATGGGCTCATTTTTCTGAATCTGCTGATGCAGCAACTTTTCTATTTAGAAATGACATAGCATTTATAACAGGTATTGGTTTAAGTGAAGACTTTAGACTTATTGATCTTATGAAAGAAATATATAAGGCAGGACCTTCTGGAATATTAGTTAACACTGGGAAGTATATAAGTAAGATAGATGAGGAGTGTATTGCCTTCTGCAATGAACACAAGCTTCCACTGCTTACTGTTCCATGGAATGTTCACCTTTCTCTTATTATGAAGGACTTCTGTTTTCTTATAACAAAGGCTGAGCAGAGAAATACTACACTGGCTTCAGCATTTAAGAATGCTATACATTTTCCTAACCAGGAAGAGCTGTTTATTATTACCTTGTCTCAGTATGGTTTTAACAGTGAGTACAGCTACTCAGCTACTGTAATTAAATATAAGGCTGGCAAGAAGGCCGGTCTTGATATAGATACCGTTACTGAAAAGATTCAAAACTATATGGCATACATATTTCCTAATGCTTTAGCATTTAACTTTGAGGATAATATTGTAGTTATTATGGGTAATCTGGACATTGACACCCTGAGAGATATTGCCTACAAGCTTAGAAAGAAGACTCAGGAAATCCTTGGTAAGACAACATTCTACATGGGTGTTGGAAGACTAACCAAGAGTATTCGCTGTATTCATAAGAGTTACAAACAGGCAAAGCAGATAATAGCCGTATCTGAAAAACGTAAGAATAATGACTACTTTATCTACTACGATATGGGTCTTTACAGACTTCTAATTGGTATCGAGGATAATGAGATTATAAAAGACTTCCTTAATCATACCCTGCTGCCACTTAAGAAATACGACGACGAAAATAGCAGCACTCTTATGGAATTCTTATACAAGTTCCTTGCTCACAACGGCTCCGTAAAGGAAACCTCTGAGGAACTTTATATCCATAGGAATACTGCTATCTATAAGATTCATAAAATTGAAGAAATAATTGGTATGGACCTGTCACTTCTTGAAGTCAGAACTCAGCTAATCTTAGCCTACGCCCTATTTGAGATGTATTAAGATCCTGTACCGTTATATCTTGAGGCACCAAGCATCCAAAGTTTGTAGCTTCCGTAGAAGAAGATAAGTCCTATTACTGGAGATAAGAGACTAAGAAGTCCTACCTCATCAGGTCTTAAGATTATCATACTTGGATAGTAAGCTATAAATGCTATAGGTATCATAAATGTAAAGATAAACTTAAATACTGCATTGAAGATTGTTATAGGATACTTTGCGTAGTCCTTGAATTTAAATGCAAGCTCAAGTATGAAGTATGAGTTCTCCATCCAGAAGCAGGCTGCTGCCGCAGCATTTTGCAGGGCTATCATAAAGAGGGATGCAGTTATAAGGAATAAGATTAGCTTAATTAATACTACTGCGTTAACTGCAAGTCCAAGCTTACCCCAGGCATAAACCAAAGTACCTATACCAAATGCCAGCTGGCCAAGACCTTTAACATCAAATACTTCTGACTGGAAGTAGAAGAAAAGGTTAATTGGTCTAAAGTAGTACTTTATAAAGTCGCCGCTATATACAAACATACGCAGGCTCCAGTTGTTATCAAAGAGACACTGAACTGGTGTAATAGCTATAAGTGAGAATCCATAGAGGAATAACATCTCGTAGTAGCCCCAGCCGTTGATGCTTGGGAAGTTACGAAACATAATCCAGAAGGATACGAAGCCTGCAACATTGGTAAGTATCATACCAAGTGTAGATATTATAAAGTCTGAGCGGTAGCTCATCTTTGACTTAATATCCTGACCTATAATCTTAAAATATATCTTTAAATAAAAACCTAATCCACGTTTTTTATTCATAGTAATTCTCCTAATTCACAGAGCATTTGCGGTTTTGCAAATGCGTAAGTTACGCCCCGAAGGTGCTTAACTTTAGCCCCCGTTTACAGTTACCTGTCTTACTGATATCTTCCAGAAGATATGGCTAAGGATAGTAAGTCCTACAGCCCATCCAAGCTGGATAAGGAGTTTCTCCATAACCATGGCACTGTCCCCATTACCATTAAGAAGTATTGTAAGAGGTGAATCGTATATAGCTACAAATGGAAGTACATTAACAACATTCTTCACTGCTTCTGGGAAGAATGCTATAGGAATAGTTGCACCTGAAAGGAGAAGCACTATAACCTGCTTCATCATGTTGATACCCCAGATAGATTCAGTAAAGAAACAGATGTTACCTACCATAAAGTCAATCTGGAAGTTGATTATCATGGCAAGTGCTACTGAAAGTACAAAGTAGGCCAGGTTGATACCAAGTGGTATAGTTCCATGTGTTACTATTGCCACTACGATAAATGTTGGAAGTACTGTAGTTAAGAAACCTACAATAAGACTTCCTGACAGTTCCCAAAAGAGATAATGTCTGTATTCCATAGGCTTAAGCATATAAACTACTATGTCGCCTTTTTGAATATTACGACCTATCTCCCAGACTACATACATCTCCATAAAGCCGTACAAGGCTGAGGCAAGTACCAGGTAAACCATGGTAGACTCAAAGGTCATACCGTTAACCACATCTGTACCTGCGCTGTGGAAGATTGCCTTCCAAAGATAATATATAAGTATCAGATATAAAAGATTACCGATTATCTTAACGTAAAGTGACAATCTGTAATGCAATGCTTCTATAATACCCATACGGGTTAAAGTAAAATATTTTCGAAGTCCCATATTAATCATTCCCTTCTACTAGTGCATTTGCCTTTTTATGGATTAAATGCACTCAGATATACTTTTCTACTTTTAGATTCCACCTTCGTAAATCTTCTTAATAACTTCCTCTGTTGAAATCTCTTCAAGCTGCATATCTCTGATGTCATGCATGCTCTGAACCTTAGAAAGTACGTCTAAAACCTTAATCTTATCTTCGTTAACAAGAAGGTTAATCCATTCATTGTCGTCGCTTATAGATACCTTAATATCAAGGTCTTTAAGTTCCTTCTCAAGCTCAGCTGCTGCTGTTTTTATCTCTTCCTTTGGTCTAATCTTAAGTGTACGATATGAACCAAAGAAGCCGCGAAGGTGCTGGATATCATTGTCGTAAAGCTTCTTACCCTTATCGATAATAACTATACGGCGGCAAAGTGCATCAACATCGCCCATATCATGAGTAGTAAGAATAACTGTAGTATTCTTCTTTTTATTAAGCTCTAAGATAAGCTCACGAATCTTGCTCTTCATAGATACATCAAGACCGATAGTTGGCTCATCTAAAAATACAATCTTAGGATTATGTAAGAATGCTGCCAGGATATCACTTAATGTACGCTGACCAAGTGACATCTGTCTTACTGGCTTATGAAGAAGCATATCAAGGTCAACCATAGTTCCATAGATATCAAGCATATCCTTGTAGTCCTTATCAGGAATCTGATAGATATCCTTAAGAAGCTTGAATGACTCTACAAGTGGAAGAGCCCACCAAAGCTGTGATCTCTGACCAAATACAACACCGATGTCCTCGCAGTTCTTCTTTCTTTCCTTATATGGTACACGGCCATTGACAATAAGTTCTCCGCTTGATGGCTCAAGTACACCTGTCATCATCTTTATAGTAGTAGACTTACCAGCACCATTAGGTCCAAGGTAACCAACTATCTCACCCTGGCCAACGTTCATAGATATATCATCTACGGCTTTTACAATCTTATAGTCTCTGGAAAATAAGTCTTTAAAACTTCCCTTAATACCTTCGTGACGGTTTAATACTTTAAATTCTTTTGTAAGTCCTTTAATTTCGATTACGTTTTCCATATTAATCACCTTTTATTTCTGAATAAAACTACTGACAGATACAATATTAGTACAAATAATGCATCTGTCAGATAAATACACTGAATCATGTTAGATTTACACTAGATTTAACGTGAGTTAATTATTTTTTCTCTTAACTCTGTGCATCTGCAGCCTCCTGGCTGTCATCGAAGCTAAGAGTCTGCTTAAGTCCTCCCGCTTTGTTAATGCTTGAGATTAGAAGCTGATTCTTGAGTGTCTCCTCGTCAGCTATATCCACACCTTTTATATCTTCTTTCTTGATTGATATTGTTTGTGGTACTGCTGCCGTCAGATCAAATACATTGTCCGAGAATATGCCATCACCATCTTTAAGATCAAGCATAACAAATGGTGTAAATGTATCGCTTTCAAGAGTGATATTAAATAAGTCTTCCTTTTCTTCTATGCTTACCTTGATATTGCTATCTTTAAGTGCCAAGTGCTTATATGGCAGGAAGACATATGTCTCGTGTCTTAGTCTCTTATCTGTATATTCAAATGCTGCATCAACGTATACGTTTTCAGCCCCATTTCTTTCTATATATCTTGAGAAGTCTCTAGGGCCAAACTTGTGAACCTTGCCAGGAAGTACATGGGCACTTTCATCGTAGTGAGCTATCTCACGGCCATCCATATCATACATGGTAAGGCGACACTTAACTCCTGTTGAGTCTGCAGAGTCATTAACAACATAAGGTGTAACTGCAATCTCATTATGAGTAAGCTTGCCGTACTTCTTTTCAACTGGTGGCTCTAAAACTAAGCTCTGGCTTATAGGCTCGAAGAAGCGCTTAGCCATATAGTGAAGGGCCTTGTATCTGCCGAAGTAGTCCACGCTGGACCAGCTAACTCCTGGCCAGATATCGTTAAACTGCCAGTAAAGTGTACCCATACAGATACCCCTTATCCTACGGAAATGCTCTACTCCAGTCTTGATAGCCATACCCTGAAGTATCTGGCTTATGTATAAGAGGTCTTCGAACCTGCTTGGATATAAGAAGTTCTCTGACATATAGGCCATGATTTTTGCACTTCCCTTAGGGTCTTTCTGATGACTTTCAAATGCTTTAGAAAAAACATTTCTATCTGATAGTTCACAGAATGAACTAACTGTTTTTATACCTGGATAAGACTGCACACCAAACTCAGAAAGGAATCTTGGACTGTGCTTAGTATATTCGTCAAATGACTTGCCACCATGCCATACATCCCAAAGGTGAGTATCTCCTACCTGTTCCTTTTCAGGGTGGTCAAAACTTCCCACTGATGAAGGAGATGATGGCCAGTAGAAGGTGTCCTCATCCATCTTTCTAACTGCTTTAGGAAGAAGATATTCGAATATCTTAATATAATCAGCCTTAAGTCTTCTTGGGTTATCGGCAAAGCTGTCCCAGTTTTCCCATGCTGTCTCTATCTCATTGTTGCCACATAATAGTCCAAGGCAGGCATGGTGACGAATTCGGCGTACATTGTCCTTGGTTTCAGCGATTATATTTCTCTCAAAATGGTCGTCAAGTTCATAGGCCTTGCAGGCAAACATAAGATCCTGCCATACTATGATGCCGTACTGGTCGCAAAGGTCATAGAAGTAATCATCAGGATAATATCCGCCACCCCAGACTCTAAGACAGTTAAAGTTAGCAAAGTTCGCAGCCTTAATTAATTCTTCTGTCTTTTCTTTGTTGATTCTTGTATAGATAGCGTCCTGTGGTACATAGTTAGCACCTCTGGCAAATACCTTAACCCCGTTAACTACAAAGGCGAACTCCTTGCCATACTGGTCTTCCTCCGTAGAAACTTCCATAGTTCTAAGACCAATATGCATAGACTTCTTATCATAGAGCTTGCCAGCCTTACTAACCTTAATAGTTAAATCATATAGGTACTGGTCACCAAGTCCATGCGGCCACCAAAGATGTGGTCTGTCTACTGGTATCTCTATAGTATTCTCACCTATCTCTGTCATGGTTTTGCCAGCCTTAGGCATACGAATCATAGTTCTTATAGGCTGCTGATTGCCAAAAAGAACTTCTATATCGATAGGTATGTTATCAACTATTTTAAGAATTGGATCTATGTAGAGTGTTACATTGTCCCCGTCAAAGTACTGCTTAACTATTACGTCTACAATACGGGACTTGGAATAGCTTTGAAGCTCTACATCCCTGAAGATACCCATATCAGGAAGCTTTGGAGCAAAGTCCCAGCCAAATGAGCAGTGGGCCTTACGAATAAGGTGACTTCCATCGTCATTTCCTGTTTGAGAAGCTTTAGCTTCTTCTATATATTTGTATGGGGAATGGAGCACAAGTTTAAGTTCATTGGCTCCTGGTCTTACTAAACCTTTAATCGAAAAACGATATGTCCTGTGCATATCGTCGATGCTAGAGAGTAACTCTCCGTTTAAATATATGTCTGCTATAGTATCTACACCGTAAAATACAAGGTCTACCTCATCTTCACGAAGGTGCTCCCCTGTAATCTGAAGCATACGGGTAAGTTCATAGTCTTCCTTAAAGAATTCCTCTATCTCTTTCTGATTATCTACTACGTAAGGATCTTCAATAAGCTTCTTCTCTATAAGCATTTCTATAAGTGTGCCTGGCACATTAACGTCATAGAGATTGCCGCTTCGAAGAGCTTTCATCTTCCATATTCCGCCTAGGTTTTCTTTTAGCATATAATTCCTCGCTTTATGTATGTCTGCCGTTATTTGAATTATCCGTGGTTTTGGAGCCGCTTTGGGCTTTTTGGACTTTATTATTTTACTTCGCCGGCATTTAACTGTTTAAGGTATTCCTCGTATTTGTCAGTCATAATATATCTATTATCAAGGGTTTTAAGCACATCCTTAATCTGATACTTTTCATATTCCTTGCCTTCGATAAGGTTGTGAATAGTATTATCACTGAAGTTTAGGATAAATGGTCTAAGGATATCGTCGGTGTTCTCAGTAAGAACTATACCCTTCTGGCCATTCTCAAACTGCACTGAGCAGCCTACCGGAACTATGTAGATAGCCTTGGTAAGGGCTCTGACTACAGTAGAGTTAAGGCCGCAGCCTGGCTGCTTAATTGCCTTATAGGCTTCGATGTCTGACTTAGGCTCCTGGCCATACTTCATAGCTGTCAGGTTATCAAATGTATAGGCTACCTTAAGGACTTCTACAGAAGAGTCAACCTTCTTACCTCCTGTAAGTACTGAATTCTTAAGGTCTTTTATATCTCTAAGTAAGTATGAAATATTCTTTGAGATGTTGGAATTAAGGTCCATAACATCTCTAAGATCCTTATATCCGTCGTCTCTGAATTTATAGATTCTCTTAACCTCTTCTTCTGTAAGGTCTTCCTGTGGTTTCATAAGAAGCTCCTTTGGAATATCCAGGCTTCCTATATCATGAAGAAGAGCAGCAACTATTATGTCATGGAAGGTATCTCCCTTAAGCTCAAGCTTGCCAGCTATAACAGCCGAAAGGATAGCTACGTTAAGAGAGTGCTTATACACAGTATCCTCTGGACTTCTTAGATTTTGTGTAAAGGTAATCTTACCCCTCTTGTCGCCAAATCTCTTAGTAATTTCAAGGACCAGTGTTTCCAGCTTATCAGGCTGCTTTCCTGCTTTAATTGTTGTAAGGATTTCTTTAAGACTAAAGACAGAGACTGTCTGGAATCTTTCGAACTCTCTATCTTCCTCAGTAAGTGGAGGCAGTGGCTCTGCCTCTTCAAGAATATATATACCTATCAGGTCGAAGTTTTTAATACTTTCAATACCCTGACTTGTAAGCTTAGTGTCACGCTCATAAAGCATAACGCCAGTTTTATTATATATAGGTTTTGCTAAACGCATCCCTATCTTAAGCTTCTCTGTTGGTACGAATTTCATAGTCTATACCCCCGTCCTTCTAGTCTACGCTGATGCCATCAAAACTGCCCATCAGATTCATGCAGTTTATTTAGAATCAACGTATTGATAATTGCCAAGCATATTGCCGGCAGTACCTTCTCCGCTAGCTATCTTTGTAATCCCTTATGATTATAACATTGTCAAAATCATAGTTAAAGTAAATCCCGTCAATACAAGCTTTGCAGAAGCTATGTTCATATTTTGTTCATATTTTATTTTTTTTATGTTAACGCTAAGAATACTGTTTATTCACGTTTTTTTTATATTATAATTTCATAAGTTCAAGAAAACCGATTTTATTCTTCATTTAAAACTATATATTACAGTTTATTTTGTAAAACGAAAAAACTTTTTCATAATAAAAGCCAGGTACTAGGGGGTACCTGGCTTCCTCCCTTTTTAGGGGGAATTATTTCCATTGAACATCTTATCTTTTCTTTATCATATACTAAAATCTTTATATATATGCTTAAACTTTCCGCTGGTTTTATTGGCCTGAGGAAGTTCTTCTGAAAGTAGAATTGCTACGTCTAAACCTTTGCTCATAAAGAATTTCTGTAAATCTGATTTTGCCTGATTATATGCCTCTTCTTTATTATCAGCTATCATTCTAAGCTCTACCTTATCGATTGCTCGTTGAATCAGCTGAAATCTTTTGATGGATTTTACCTCTTCTAAAACCTTGTATAATGACATAGGTGCAATATGTACACCTGCTGCAAATTCTAGGATATCATCTGTTCTTCCTTCAATCTCAAGCCATAGGGTATTTCTGCCACATTTGCATTTTTCATTATGCACGATTACACGGTCAGTTAATTCATATCTGATAAACGGTTGGATATGGTTAGATAGGTTTGTTATCAAAACCTTATCTGACATAGCTCCATAGGGAACAGGATTACCTTCTTTATCTACAGGTTCCACTATCACCCAATCCTCATTGATATGAAGATGTTTTTCTTCACACTCACATGCTATCTCTCCGCCTTCAGTACAGGAATAATGCGTTTGAACATAACAGCCGAATTTATTAGTTAGTTTTGTACGCATCTCATCGGTTAAGAGTTCTCCTCCAGTTATAACCACATCCGGATGAATATTAAGTTCTTCAAAATCTGCAAGTAAAGCAAGATTAGAAGGATATCCACTTAACATAGCAGGCTGAAAATCATTAAGCCTGCTTATAATCTCTTCTTCAGGAGCATTGACATCAACTGTAATCTTAGACTTTTTATGTGGCATCTTAAGCTGAAGATATCTGGACATACCGCAGGCAAGATAGAACCCATAGTCTGCAAAGACTCCGGCTGTTTTCTTCCCATGCTTCATAAACTTGCGAAAATCTTCTTTTCTTGCAAATGTTCGAAAAGCAGCTACGGCTGAAGAAACATCAATATTCCCTTTATCGTAGAGGACTACAGCTGGATTTCCCGTAGAACCGGAGGTTTTAAAGATAAGATATTTATCATCAATCATTCTGCCGATATTATCTATATTCTTGGTAAAATCATCTATACGCTTCATTGAGATGCTTCTGTCGGTAATAACCTGATCAAAATGCTCCATAAGCTGCGGCTTGCTTACGGTTGGAAGATCTGCAAGTATATAATCATCAGGAATATCTTTGTATAGGTCCCTGTAAAATGGACTTTTTTCTCTGGCGTAGTTTACAAGGTAAGTCAGGCGTTTCTTTTGAACAGAGGCAATCTTCTCTCTGGTCCAGAAATCCGCCTTATATGTTTTTATCATCTTTTCAATTAAGCCCATACCACACCTTTTACTTGTTTTATACTTTAGAACAATTACTACATGGTGAAATCAGTTGTAACATCAAGTATACTGCTGCTTTCTTTTAAAACTTTAATTAATCTTGCGTCTAAATCACTGTTGTTATCTCTATAGTCAATCTCGCCAAGCTCTGGTCTTACAGGAAATGCCAGAACTTCTTTATCAAGGCTAAACTGGGCATTAACCGTTTCTTTATTTCCTCTTGCATCTATTCTTATCCATTTATCTAATTCTTTGATGTATACAGTATTAAGGGCATGAATAACGTAACCTTCCTCTGGACCATCGTCTGCTCTTGTAAGAAGCTGATAACTTATACCTGCCGGTATGCCTTCTGCTCGAAGAATGGCTGCCAGAAGGCATGACTTGGTCCAACATATACCCGTTTTATTTATTAATACTTGACTTGCAGTTTTAGATACTAATTCCAGCTTTGCATCCCATGAATGAAGTATCTCGTCTCTTACGAAACAATATGCTTTTTCGGCATAGTCTAATTTAGATTCTGAAATAGCCTTTAGTTCATTAACTTTTTCCTGTATTACAGGATTGCTATAATCAATACATTCTGTTTCTACCAGGTATTCTTCGTACATATTTATAATCCTTCTTTCTTCAAAGAATATAATAGTTTCAACTATGTTATAATAGTCATTATATATTTCATAAAAATTCATGCCTACATTATCACTGATATATATCTATTTTACACGGCTATATTTAATTACAATATCTATAGAAAAAATAATACAAATGAAGGGAGACTATTATGAAAGAGCTCTCAGAAAAACTATATGATTTACCTAATGTATACGAAGATTTTATTTATGGCACTGTTGACTATGCAAAAGAAAAACCTGAACACCTAGATATTTTACTCAACTATCTTCGAAATAACGATAATCTTACAACCTCTGATGTTGTATATTTCATTACGACTCAGCCTGATTTTTTTGATGATGAAGCTATTGAGGTATAGTTATGAGCGTAGAGTTGGTTCCTGTAAAACGTGAAGAAATAGAAACTGTATGGAAGATGCAACTGGAGGCATTTTCAGGACTTCTTGAGAAGTATCAGGATTATGACATAAGCCCAGGGGCAGAGCCAGTAGATAATGTGATAGCAAGATTTGAACAGCCTTGGTCAACATATTATTTTATTTTGGCTGAAAATGCTAAAGTTGGAGTTATAAGAATAATAGATAAAAAAGATGGTAGCAGAAAGCGCATATCACCTATCTGGATTATGGCTGAATATAGAAACAAAGGCTATGCAGGCCAGGCAATCTGCGAAGCTGAAAAGCATTACGGTGAAAATAACTGGTGCCTGGAAACTATATTGCAGGAAAAGGGCAATTGTCATCTCTACGAGAAACTTGGTTATCATCAAACCGGGCGAATCGACAAGATAAGTGACTGTATGGATATAGTATATTACGAAAAAGATTAAGCCAGAGGACTTATATCTTATTCGTTAAATGCTTTGGTTGCTGATTCTGCTGTCTGCCTACGTTTTTCTAATGTCTTTTCAAACATCTCATCTGCTGTCTTTGGGAATCCATCGTATATAACCTGTGATCCAACTTCAGTAATGCCACCTTTTGTAGCTACTCTTGAAACAACATCCTGGAAAGACATATTATTTTTAAGCATAAGCTGACCGGTTGCGCACAGGGTATTTAACACCATATCTTTTATCTGGTTATCTGGTATGGAAGTATGCATCTTTGCAGACTGACAGACCACATCAAACAAAGATGCAATAAAGCCAGGCATACAGCTAACCAATTCTGAACCCATACCAAGCTCATTTTCTGGAAGTTCTATAACATTACCGATAGTAGTAAGAAGCTCTTTTAATAGGTTCTTGTCTTCTTCAGTAATCAAATCATTATAAGAAATCAATGTCTGTGACTGGTTAAACTCAGCTGTAACACTTGGAATAACTTTGGCAAACTTGCATTTAGTAATTTTCTCAAGGTTTTCAAATGACACACTGCCATTAAGAGACACTAGAAGAATATCTTCTCTTAAATATGGAACTATTTCCTCTAAAACAGGTTTAATATCAGCTGGCCTAAGACAGATAAAAATAATATCTGAGTTTTTAGCTAATTCAATATTGTCCTTGCATATGGTATATCTATCACTAGCTTCCTCTATCTTTGAAACAGTACGATTTGCAACAAATAAAGATTGGCTATCTACAACTTTAGCCTGACTAAATTTGTCCAGAAGCATTTTACCCATACTTCCGTATCCAATTATTCCAATATTTTTATCCATGGCAGTCTCCTAAAATACTTTTCCAAAATAATACTGATAACATTATATAACTCAAAATAAAACAGGCCTATACTATCACAGATATAAGCCTGTTTTGCACGGAATCATTTGCAAACATACATTCGATATTGTATAATAAAAGTTAAGCAAAGGTATAGCCTTAGCGGTAGGCGGTTGCCCTCTTTTGGGGGCTGTGTCCTCCAATCGTAAGAGAGGAGGTGAGGCCATGGTTAGTTATTCTGATTTGTATCAGTTTTGTCTACTAATTGTAGCTATAGTTGGTCTTTTATATAAGATCATGCACAAAAAATAATCGCCAAACAGCCTGAGAAACTTTTGGCGATTATTTTTATAATCAACAAATCTTCAAGGGCAACCGTCTATCGGTTATGCCTTTGTGATTAAATTATAACATTAATTTGATTGAAGTCAAATATGATAATTTAAGAAAGGTCAAACATAAAAACAGGGACTGCGGTGCAGTCCCTGAAGTTTTATATAATGCTATATCTGTAAGATTAAGCCTGACCTGCTGAACCGAAGTTCTTGCAAAGATCAACAACCTTAGCTGTGATTGCATCGAAACCTGGCTTAAGAAGCTTACGTGGGTCATAACCCTTACCTTCTTTATCCTTACCATCTTCGATGTACTTACGTGTAGCTGCAGCGAACTCAAGCTGAAGCTCTGTGTTGATGTTAACCTTAGAAACACCAAGTGTTACAGCCTTGTGTACCTGATCAAATGGGATACCTGAACCACCGTGAAGAACGAGTGGCTTACCCTCTACAGCCTTGTCAATCTTGTCAAGCTGCTCGAAGTTAAGACCAGCCCAGTTTGCTGGATACTTACCGTGGATGTTACCGATACCAGCTGCAAGGAAATCTACACCAAGGTCAGAGATTGTCTTACACTCTGTAGGATCAGCAAGTTCACCCATAGATGCAACACCATCTTCTTCACCACCGATACCACCAACTTCACACTCTACTGAGATTCCCTTAGAGTGAGCAAGCTCGATGATTTCCTTAGACTTTGCAAGGTTCTCTTCGAAATCAAAGTGTGAACCATCAAACATAACTGATGTGAAACCAACTTCGATACACTTCTTTGCTCCGTCGTATGTACCATGATCAAGGTGAAGAGCTACAGGAACTGTGATACCCATTGACTCGTAAAGATCGTTGATAAGATCTACTACCATCTTGTATCCGCCCATGTACTTAGCTGCGCCTTCTGAAACCTGGATGATTGCAGGAGACTTTGCTTCCTCGATACCTGCTAAGATAGACTTTGTCCACTCAAGGTTGTTTGTGTTGAATGCAGGAATTGCATAGTGGCCATCATGAGCCTTTTTAACCATTTCTGCTGCTGAAACTAATGCCATTTCAATTTACCTCCGTAAAATATATTATTATGACAGTCAGGCGAGTTATACGCTCCAAACCCTCCTGTATAAAATCCTTATATATGATACCACATTCAATATGTCATGCAAACATATTTTTTGCCCCGGACCAATACTTTTTATTATATAATCGGCACTTTATCAGGCATTTTCCTTAAGAAGCTATCATATTACCTGTGTAGAGGGCATAGTAGCGACCCTTCTTCTCCATAAGTTCATCATGTGAACCTCTTTCGATAATACGTCCCTTCTCAAGAACCATAATACAGTCGCTGTTCTTAATAGTAGACAGTCTGTGGGCAATTACAAATGATGTTCTTCCATGCATAAGCTTGTCCATACCAGACTGAATAAGCTTCTCGGTTCTTGTATCAATAGAGCTTGTTGCTTCATCAAGAATAAGTACTGGCGGATTGGCTATAGCCGCTCTTGCTATGGATAATAGCTGACGCTGACCCTGTGACAGGTTGGCACCGTCGCCAGTAAGCATAGTATCGTAGCCCTGTGGAAGTCTTGTGATAAAGCCGTGGGCATTGGCCAGTTTAGCTGCTGCTATAACTTCCTCTTCAGTTGCATCAAGCTTACCAAACTTAATGTTGTCACGAACTGTACCTGTAAAGAGGTGGGTATCCTGAAGAACTATACCCAGTGAATGTCTAAGATCATCCTTCATAATCTTATTAATATTGATTCCGTCGTATCTGATCTTACCATCCTGTATGTAATAAAATCTGTTAATCAGGTTAGTAATAGTTGTCTTACCAGCACCTGTAGAACCGACAAATGCAATCTTCTGACCAGGTTTAGCTTCCATAGTAATATTGTGGAGCACCATCTTGCTGTCATCATAGCCAAAGTCTACATCATCGAATACTACGTCGCCCTCAAGTTTCTGGTAGGTTGTAGTTCCGTCAGCCTTGTGAAAATGCTTCCAGGCCCAGACACCTGTTACCTTATCAGACTCTGTAATCTTGCCATCTACTATGTTGGCATTCACAAGTTTTACGTAGCCTTCATCTATCTCATCCTTTTCCTCTAAAAGGTCGAAGATTCGCTCTGCACCAGCAAGAGCCATAACCACACTGTTAAACTGCTGAGATATCTGCATAACAGGCATGTTAAATGTCTTATTAAGTGTAAGGAAGGAAACAATAGTACCAATTGTTATTCCTCCAATATGACCAACTGCCATATATCCACCAGCTACAGCAATAATAACATAACCAAGATTACCAAGCTGGGCATTGATTGGGCCCATAAGGTTGATAAACGAATTGGCATTTTTTGCTGACTGAAAGAGGTTCTCATTAAGTTCATCAAACTTCTCGATACCTTCCTGCTCATGGTTAAAGACCTTAACAACTTTCTGACCAGTAATGTTCTCCTCGATAAAACCATTAATCTTACCGAGATTCATCTGCTGGGCAATAAAGTTCTCGCTGGACCTCTTAACAACTTTCGCAGAAGTAAAGAGGGTCACACCAACCATAAGAAGGTTAATTAAAGTAAGAGGTATGCTAAGAATAATCATACATACCACTGTACCGATAACAGTAATAGAAGAGTTAATAAGTTGTGGCATACTCTGGCTGATCATCTGACGAAGTGTATCCACGTCATTGGTGTAGACAGACATGATGTCACCGTGAGCATGTGTATCAAAGTACTTTATTGGAAGCTTCTCCATCTTGGTAAACAAGTCACTACGAAGTTTCTTAAGAGTACCCTGTGTAACATATACCATAATCTTGTTATAACAAAATGATGAGCAAACACCTACAAGGTAAATACAGCCCATAAAAATAAGTGCCTTAACAAGCTTTGCGTATCCCTTCATCTCTCCCTTTTCAAGAGGAGTCATGTATTTATCAAAAAGTGTCTGAAGGAACATGTTACCAAAAAGAGATGCAAGTACCGACAGGATGATACAGATAATTACAATAACCATCTGCAACTTATATTTTGAAAAACAATAGCTGATAAGTCTTGTAAATGTCTCCTTTGGGTTCTTAAGCTTTGGTTTTGGTCCTATTCCCCTAGCTCTACCCATCTTAACTTCTTTTGCCTGAGGCTGTGCCATTATCTGTCACCTCCTTCTGTATTCTGGGACTTTGTTGCATCCCCTACTTCATCAAAGTCTCCACTTCCACCATTTTGCGATTCATATACATCTTTATAAATCTCATTCGTCTTAATTAGTTCATCATGTGAACCAATACCATTGATACGGCCTTCTTCCATAACTATGATACGGTCAGCAGCCTGGATACTTGATATACGCTGAGCAATAATAATCTTGGTTGTATCAGGTATCTCCTCCAAGAATCCCTTACGTATCTTGGCATCTGTTGCAGTATCAACAGCACTTGTTGAATCATCTAAAATAAGAATCTTAGGTTTCTTAAGAAGGGCTCTTGCTATACAAAGTCTCTGCTTCTGTCCACCAGAAACATTGCTACCGCCCTGCTCTATATATGTATCATAGCCATTTTCAAAACCTGAGATAAATTCATCGGCGCAGGCAATCTTACATGCTGCCTGACATTCCTCTAAAGTAGCATCCTTATTACCCCAGCGAAGGTTATCTAATATAGTTCCTGAGAAAAGGACATTCTTCTGAAGAACTACAGCAACCTGGTCTCTAAGAACCTGCAGGTCATATTCCTTAACATTCTTACCACCAACAAGAAGCTCACCTGCTGTTACATCATAAAGTCTGCTTATAAGGTTAACCAAACTGGACTTGGCAGAACCTGTTGGTCCTATGATACCTATAGTCTCTCCCGACTTAATATGAAGATTAATATTCTTAAGAACGGCTTCGCCCTTTCCATCAACAGCATATGAGAAATCAACATCCTTAAATTCAATATCACCATTTGCTACTGTCATAACTGGATTTTCAGGATTAGTAATATCTGGCTCTTCCTTAATAACCTCGGCAATACGTTCTGCACTTGCCATACTCATGGATACCATAACGAATATCATAGACAGCATCATAAGGCTGAAAAGAATATTCATACAGTACTGAAGAAGAGTCATAAGTTTACCTGTTGTAAGAGCTCCAGCTGATATCATATGTGCACCAACATAGCTGATAGATATAATACAGCCGTAGATAGTAAACATCATAACAGGCATATTGATAACTACCTTAGACTCAGCCTTAACAAACATCTTATAGATATTCTCGCTGGCCTTCTTAAACTTACTAACTTCATGATCTTCACGAACATATGCTTTTACAACACGTATAGCATTGGTATTTTCCTGAACTGACTCATTAAGGTCATCGTACTTCTTAAACACCTGTCTGAAATACTTCATAGCTGAAATCATAAGTATGATAACTATAGTTGCAAGGAATATAACTGCGACTAAGTAAACGTTGGCTATCTTTGGAGATATAGAATAAGCCATAATCATGGCTACTATAAGACTGATAGGAGCTCGAAATGCCATACGAAGAACCATCTGATAAGCATTCTGAATATTAGTTACATCTGTTGTAAGTCTTGTAACCAAACCTGCTGTTGAAAACTTATCAATATTAGAAAATGAAAATGTCTGAATATTATCATACATCTTCTTTCTTAGATTTCTGGCAAAGCCTGTAGCCGCCTTAGCGCCAAATATACCACCAAGGCAACCTGAAATAAGGCCACCAAGTGCAAGAGCCAGCATCACTGCTCCCATCTTCCACACATATGGCACATTAGCCTGCTTTACGCCATTGTCTACGATAGCGCCAGAGCATAGTGGTATAAATGTCTCGAAGATAACTTCGAAAATCATACACAGAGGTGTTAGAATCGATTCTTTCTTAAATTCCTTAACCTCTTTGAGTAAGATTTTTACCATAGTCAAACCTCCTGACTAGTTGAATATAAAGGTTAATATATACAAACAGGGGACGTGACATATCCACGTCCCCATAATTATATTAGTTTAAAATAATGTTCCTAAGGGATTATTTAATTTCAACCTTATCCCATGAATCAGCTGGTACAAGGGCAATATATGTCTTACCTGTATTAAGCTGAAGCTGTTCGCCAGTCTTAGCATTGTAGAATACTGTAACTGCATTTTCCTGAAGCTTAGACCATGTAATTGGAATAGCCTTACCATCTGTAAGATAGTATCCGTCTGCATCCTCTGTAAGAACGTTGTAGATAAGGTATCCATGATCATCAAGCTGAGAGAAACTGCACTTCTGAAGGATAACATTCTTGAATGAAAGAACCTTGTTGTCATCAAGTGGGTCTACGTGTTCGCTGCCATATTCAGAATAATCATAAGTCTTAGTAGTGTCGTTATAGTGAAGTTCTGATGAATTATGTGTGAACGGAAGCTCTACATCCTTGGCATCAAAGCTGTCTGCAAGTGTACCAAGATCAAGTTCTCCTTCATAGAATTCAAAGTGCTGTCCTGGATAGTAATCGTTATATGTTTCTGAGTAACCTGCCTTAGAAACTCTGTCAACAAGACCATCATATGTCTTACCTGTTGTAGGGTTCTTATATGTATCACTTGTTACATACTCTGTAAACTCTGATGACTTACCGTTAGAGAATCTAGCGAAGCCACCGCTTAAGTTGTTGTTATACTTCTTTGCAAGGTAATCATTGATGTAGAATGGGCCACCGTCATGAATGAGGATAGCATTGTACTCTGCTGCAAGCATAACATTTGTAGGACGTGTAGAACGTACTGAACCAAGCTGTTCAATATTCTTCCAATCCTTCATAACTACCATGAATCTTGTGATTCTACCATTCATAGTAGAGTTCATAAGTTCATAAACTACATCGGCATCATTTAAACCATAGTGTGGAAGTGCTGTCTTCTCGTTATCAACCATAACTGCAATTGGTCTCTGGTCTTTGAGTTCTTCATCAATCCACTCATTAGTAAGCTCACTTCTGTACATACCTTCTGGAGCAACCTCACCTGGTGTAGGTGTCTGGTCAACAACCTCTTCAGCTGTAGAACCAACTGTTAAATCGATAGGTGCTACTGAACTTTCAGGCTCACCCTTCTTATCTTTCTTGCCGCATCCTGCTGTTACTACCATAGTAAGAGCAAGAGCCGCAACTAAAAATCTGTACTTTTTCATTTCCCAATTCTCCTTTCATTTTTCGAAGAAAAATCCAAGCCCCACTGGGTGAGGGGAGAATTTTACTTCTTTCGAGTAATATATTTTTAGTCTCTCCTTATTTTCCGCTTTCGATGTAAGCAGCGATATCATTAAGAGCTTTCTCCTCATCGCTACCATCACATATTAATGTGACCTCGGTACCTTTAGCTTCGCATATATTAAGCATACCCATGATGCTCTTTGCGTTAACCTTCTTAGTACCTATCTGTAAATGCACACTGGCACTGTACTTACAAGATTTCTGAACTAATACTGCAATCTCACTGGCATCAAGTCCATTCGCCATGCCAATTGTCACTGTCTTCTTTACCATGATTTCCTCCTAGTTACTTTTCCTACGATATATTATGCGTCTCCATTTTTGATTCGAATTTCTTCTGCAATCTCAGAGAGACGTCTAAGCCTGTGATTAACTCCACTCTTTCCTACTGGTGGCTCAAGAAGTGCCCCAAGGTCTTTAAGTGGTGTATCTGGATTCTTAAGTCTAACATCTGCCATATCCTTAAGGGCATCTGGCAGCTTCTCATATTCTTTATGGTCTATGATGTAATTAATATCATCAATCTGTCTTGTTGAAGCATTGACCGATTTGATTATGTTTGCTGTCTCACAGTTAACTCTGCGGTTAAGAGTGTTGCGCATATTCTTCAGGATAATTACATTCTCCATATTCATAAGTGACACATGGGCACCCATGATATTAAGAAGGTCTACGATTGACTCTCCTTCCTTTACGTAAAGGACGAAGCCCTTCTTTCTACTGGTTATCCTGGCTTCAATATCAAAGTCCGCAATTATATTTTTTATCTGCTCTAACTGTCCCTGGTCAGATGAAGAGAACTCAAGGTGATAACTCTTATCTGGGCTGGACATAGAACCTATACAAAGAAATGTCCCCTGCAAATATGCCCTCTTACAGCAGCTGTTCTTTACAATCAGTGGTGACACTGTTTTGCCCTGCCTGCTGTCATACTTAACTGAACTAAGAATTTTTTGCATATCTTCTTTGTCAGTTATGCATATTTTATGCAAGGTTGTTTTGTTGAATATTTCCTGTTCAACCAATGCATTAATATTATATGTTTTTTTGATTAAAGTAAAGATTTTTCTTGCCAGGCTCTCGTTATCTGCTTTAAATACAAGGCTCTCACCGATTTCCGCCTCATTAAGAACATAAGCTGCCATCTCTGCTAACTGACAGTGTCTGGAGCTGTTAATATGCTTTTCAAGTTCTTCTTTAACTTCCTGTGAAAATGTCATACGAACCTTTCTTTTAAGCCATCAAGGGGCAATCTTACTACTATCGAATATCTCTATGGTCTACAGAGATACCATACTTACCCTTATCTTTAAGCCTGTTATAAAGTTCATTGGCCAGAGTAACACTTCTATGCTGACCTCCTGTACAGCCGATACCGATTACCAGCTGAAGCTTGCCTTCTTTAACGTAGTTAGGTATCAGAAAATTCACCATATCAGTTAATTTATCCAGAAAAATGCCTGCCTCATCAAAGCTCATGACATAATCCTGAACCGGCTTATCGTTACCCGTTAAAGGCTTTAATTCTTCTATATAATATGGATTAGGAAGGAATCTTACATCGAAGATAAGATCTGCATCCTGAAGTATTCCATGCTTAAAACCAAATGACTCAATACGAATCATCAGGTTATTATATTCTTCATTATTTACGAATATCTTATTAAGTTCTTCTTTAAGAACTCTTGTAAGAAGATTAGAAGTATCAAAGACATAGTCTGACTTCTTCTTTATATTATTAAGAATTTCTCTTTCCTTACGGATACCATCAAGGGCGCTGCCACCCATAGCAAGGGGATGCATACGACGGCTTTCCTTATATCTTTGGATAAGGGTCTGCTCTGAAGCGTCCATAAAGATGATTTCATAGTCGTAACCGTTTTCTTTTAAACTTTTAAGAACATTCTCAGCATCCTTAAAGTTCTGGTCAGCTCTTACATCAAGGCCTATAGCAACCTTAGTTATCTCGCCGTTAGGTGTACTAAGAAGTTCAAAGAATTTATCTATTAAAGGAACTGGGAGGTTATCCACGCAGTAGAAGCCAATATCTTCAAGCATCTTCATGGCGGTACGTTTTCCTCCGCCGCTCATTCCTGTTACTATTACAAATCGCAAGGTTTTTTCCTTTCTTTTTTGCTAAGCATAGAAAAATAATAACTGCTTTATTCTTAATTATATTTTATCTAAAGTCTCCTAGGAGGATGACTTCCGGTTCAAGGGTGATGCCGAAGGATTGGTTCACTGTGTGAACTACATGGTCCATGACCTGCTTTACTTCGGTGGCTTTGGCGCCGCCGGTATTAACTACGAAGCCCGCATGTTTATCGCTGACCATAGCTGTGCCAACTTTAAAGCCTTTGAGGCCAGCATCTTCGATGAGCTTTGCTGCAAAGTAGCCTTCTGGTCTTTTAAATGTTGAGCCTGCTGATGGATATTCAAGAGGCTGCTTTTCACGGCGCTTTGAAGCAAGGTCATCCATAACAGCTTTTATGTCTTCTTTAGAACCTGGTTTAAGAGTAAGTTTTACATCTAAGACGATTCCCTTACGCTCTTTTAATATACTATGTCTATATGACAGTTTAAGATCATCTAATGTAAGGGTTTCTATAGTTAGCTCATCAGGTTCAAGCCATAAGATACGAACAGCCTTTACTACGTCCTTCATCTCTGAGCCATAGGCTCCGGCATTCATAACGATAGCGCCGCCTATAGTTCCCGGTATACCTGAAGCGAATTCAAGGCCTGCTAAGCTGCTATCAAGAGCCGTCTTTGCTACCTGGCTTAAAAGAAGTCCACTACCTGCTATTATATTATTTCCGGATAAATGGATAGTATCGAATTCTCCTGAAAGCTGAAGCACCACTCCATCAAAGCCTTTATCACTTACAAGGATGTTAGAACCATTACCAAGGACAAAGTATTCCTGATTTTCTTCCCTTACAAGCTTTATGGTTTTAATCAGGTCTTCTTCACTGTTAACAACAGCGAAGTAACGGGCAGGCCCACCAATTCTAAATGTGGTGTGCATGCTCATTGGTTCATTTTCGAATACGTTCTCGTCACCGAGAATATTAATCAACTTGTTTAGCATATTTAGTATCAATTCCTTTAGCTAAAATTTAACATAGCATCTGCTATATATAGAAAGGCTTGAAGTGTTTCCTATAACGTAATAAAAGAATGCCGCTTAGCGGCATTCTTTAGCCGATTACTTATTTTACTTACTTTTTCTTAGTGGTCTTTTTAACAGGTATTGTTTTTATTACCTGTGATGCATCCTGTAAAGTCTTTGTAAGGTCGGTAATACGCTTATTTCCAAGTTTTTTATAAAGGATTCCTGTTAGTTCAAGAATATTCTTATGTTCCTTTTCATAAGCTGTAGTTCCACGCTTTGTAATTGACAGTTCCTTCTTTCGTTTATCATCTTTAGCGACTTTGATAGATATGTACTGTCTTCCAGCCAGACCACTTAGCACCCTGTTAACCTGTGACTTAAGCATACCAGTTTCTTCCAGTATATCCGTAGCTGTCAGCTTTAAAACTGGGTCTTTCTTCTTGCCGTAAGCATTTTTATATAAAAGTCCAAGCACCTTATATTCATTATAAGAAATGTTTGATAAAGGCTTGTCCTTTCTAATATCTTTGCTTACTGTAAGCCATGCATTAATTAGTTCTTCGCAGGTTTCATTAACTGTCTTTGCCATAGTATACCCCCTTTATGACTACAACATGGTCCTTAGGACCTACTATATTACCCTGGAATACCATTCTTCCAGATAGCACCTACACGGGACTTTTATTTATCAAGTACAAGCTTAGCTGCACCATAGATACCAGCGTCATTTCCAAGTTTTGCGAGAGCGAACTTAGTCTCCTTTGAACCATGGAATACATACTTTGTATAGCTTGGCTTAAGGTAATCGATAAGAACCTCACCAGCCTTGGATACGCCGCCACCGATAACGAATATCTCAGGGTTAACTACGTCTGCTACGCAGGCAAGACCTTTACCAAGATATTCACCGAATGTATTAGCAACATCTATAGCTACGCTGTCGCCAACCTTAACTGCATCCCAAACTGTCTTGGAATTAACTTCACCATTTCTAAGCTGACTTGGCTTATCATCCTTTTTAAGTCTGATATTAGCAAGTCTTGTAACACCTGTAGCTGATGTATACTGCTCAAGGCAGCCCTTCTTACCGCAGCCGCAAGTCTCTGTTTCATTATCATCAACGTGGATATGTCCGATTTCTCCGCCGGAACCTGTACCACCTGTAAGAATCTTACCGTTAACGATGATACCACCACCAACGCCAGTACCAAGTGTAACAGCTACCATGTTGTTGTAGCCCTTACCACCACCGCACCACATCTCACCAAGTGCAGCAACGTTAGCATCATTACCAGCCATAGCAGGTATACCATCAAGAAGCTTCTCCATCTCGCTCTTTACTGAGAATACGCCCCAGCCAAGGTTTGCAGCCTTATAGATAACACCATCGCTACTTACTGGTCCAGGAACACCGATACCAACACCGATTACATCTTCTTTAGAAAGATTCTTCTCAGCCATCTTACTTTTAATAGAAGCTGCAATATCAGGAAGAATCTGGCTTCCGCCGTTATCCTTAATTGTAGGAATCTCCCACTTCTCTATTAATTCGCCTTCTGGTGAAAAATAACCCATCTTTACAGTTGTTCCACCAAGATCTACACCAAATACTACTTTACTCATTGAAATTTATCCTCCAAAATTCTTAATTATTCTTCTTCTCTCTCTTCGTCAGTCTTATTCATATTAGCCTGAAATCTCTTATATAACTCATGGGCTGCATTGTAACCCATCTTCTTCTGTCTGTGATTTATGGCTGCTGCCTCAAGAATAAGAGCTATGTTACGACCAGGTCTTACTGGAATATTGTGGCAGATAACCTTATTTCCAAGGTACTCTGTGTACTCCTCGTCCATACCTATACGGTCATATTCTTTATCCTTAGACCAGTCCTCAAGCTTAACTACAAGGTCAATCTGCTGATCTTCCTTAACACTTGATACACCGAACAAGGTCTTAACATCGATAATACCGATACCACGAAGCTCGATAAAATGCTTGGTTACCTCTGGTGACTTACCAATAAGTACCTCGTCACTCATCTTTCTGATTTCTACGGCATCATCTGTAACTAAACGGTGACCTCTCTTAATGAGCTCAAGAGCGGCCTCAGACTTACCGATACCACTTTCACCAGTAATCAAAACTCCTTCACCGAAGATATCTACAAGTACACCGTGAACTGTGATACAAGGTGCTAACTTAGCATTGAGCCATCTGATAACCTCAGCCATAAATGCCGATGTTGCCTTGGATGTACTAAAGAGTGGTACTCCATGCGCTCTTGCTACTTCGATGAATTTTGCATTAGGTACAAGGTCTCTACAGAATACAATACCAGGTGTCGGATGTTCAAAGAAGGATTCGAATATCTCTGTCTTCTTATCCTCTGGGAGACCTTCCATATATGTATATTCTACAAAACCGATTATCTGAAGTCGGGTTGATTCGTAGTGTTCAAAATATCCAGCAAGCTGAAGTGCTGGTCTGTTAATATCAGGCTGGCTAATTTTAATTCCTGAGATATCAATATCAGGAGTAAGATTAGTCAGGTTCATCTTATCAATGAGTCTTTGTAATTTTATCGCTGCCATGTATGTAACCGTCCCTTTCTCATATATAGTTCACTGGGATAACCATCTGTTATTCTATCTGACATATAAATAATATCTTACTAATTATAACCTATTTTTAGGATATATTTGTAGTAGGTTTTAAGATTTATTTCTAAAGAAGTTATATATGGCCTCTGCTGCATTATTTGGGAGGCCTGCTTTCTCAATTAGTTCATTAATTGAAGCATCCTTCACCTCATCTATAGAGGCAAATGCCTTCATAATAGCAAGTCTTCTTGCCGGACCTACCCCTGGAATATCATCAAGCACTGATTTCACCTGGTCTTTTCTGCGCAGGCTCCTGTGATAGGTTATAGCAAAGCGATGAGCCTCATCCTGAATTCTGGTTATAAGCTTAAAGCCCTCTGACGTGGTATCAATAGGCTGTTCAACATTATTATAGTATATACCTCTGGTTCTATGGTTATCATCCTTAACCATACCTGCCACCGGAACATTGATTCCAAGTTCATCGATAACTTCCAGAGCAATATTGACCTGACCTCTACCACCATCCATAAGTATAAGTGGCTTTTCTGGAATATCTACCAGATATCTTTCTTCTCCAGCTAAAGTGATTACTGGTTTATCATCAGGGAAGCGTTTATTTCTGGAAGTAAATCTTCTATATATTGTTTCCCTCATGCAGGCATAATCATCAGGGCCTGCTACTGTTTTAATCTTGAACTTTCTATAGTCGCTTTTCTTAGCCTTACCGTTCTCAAATACTACCATAGAGGCAACATTCTCAAAGCCTGAAGTATTAGATATGTCGAATGCCTCCATACGGCTGATATTTCTAAGCCCCAGAAGTTTTTCTATTTCATTTACTGCACCAAGCGTTTTCTTATTCTCGTTTTGGATACGGTTTTTATCTTTAGTTAGAACTAGGAGAGCATTCTCCCTGGCAAGGTCTACCAATCTTTCTTTTTGGCCTATCTTAGGAACAAGCACATGGACTTTGCTTCCTCTTTTACCTGATAAAAAGTCGGTGACTATATCTATATCGCTTATTTCTTCTGAAAGCATAATAGTCTTAGGGATAAAAGAAGTTCCGCCGTAGAACTGTTTTACAAATTCTGACAGGGTTTCTTCGTCGGCACCAAGCTGCATATAGTAATGTTCTCTGCCTATCATACGGCCATTTCTTACAAAGAAGACCTGGACTACTGCCTCTTCACCTTCTCTTGCAATAGCGATTATATCCTTATCATCAAGGCTTGACGATTCTATCTTCTGCTTTTGGGTTACAGCCTTGATACTTTCAATTAGGTCTCTACACTCTGCTGCCTTTTCAAATTCAAGGTTTTCTGAATATGATTCCATCTTTACCTTAAGTTCTTTTACTACCCCGGCATAATTTCCAGACAAAAAGTCGATGGCTTTATCCACATTATCCATATAGGCTTCCTTTGTAATCTTGTTAATACAAGGGGCGCTGCACTGGTGAATATGGTAGTAAAGGCAGGATCCGGCTGTGGAAGATTCGATGTCGGTTTTTATTTTTGGGCTTGATGGAGCCTGAGCGGTTACCTGCATATTATTACATCGTCTTAGGCCGTAAAGTTTATTTAGAAGTCCCATCACTTCCCTAACCTGACTGGAGTTAGTAAATGGGCCAAAGTACCTGGCCTTATCCCTCTTCATCTGTCTTACTATGGTTATTCTTGGGAAGTCTTCATTAACTGAGATTTTTATATATGGATAGGTCTTATCGTCCATAAGCATAGTATTATACTTTGGGCGGTGTTCTTTGATTAGGTTGTTTTCCAGGACTAATGCTTCCAGTTCGGAGTCAGTGACTATATATTCAAACCTTTCTACCAGGCTTACCATCTTATCGATTTTTGGACCTCGGCCTATATTCTCACGAAAATAAGACCGTACCCTATTGCTTAGGTTCACGGCCTTGCCAACGTAGAGAATAGTGTCGTCGGCGTCACGCATAATATACACCCCAGGTTTGTCAGGGAGTTTTTTTAGTTCTTCTTTTAGGTTTTGGATCATGGTTTTATGTAGGCTTTGGGGGAACTGGCAGGTGAGATTTGCTCGTAATTGCCAAACGCTCCGAGGAACTAATCCACGAGGCTCTAACCCTCTCAGGAGAGCCTTCGAGGGAAATACCCTCGGGATGGATTTCCTCTCCGCGGCAATTAATGTCGCAAATCTCACCTGCCAGTTCCCCAAGCCATAGGCAAAGCTATATAAATACTGCCCAGCGGGTGGCTGAGCAGTTGGTTAATTATTTGTTTTCGTCATCTTTGTAGATGCGGTCTTTAAGCATGTCTGAGAAGTATTTGTCTTTATCGGATTTAGGTTCCTCAGGGGAAGGGGTTTCCGATTCTGGTGTAGGGGTAGGGGTTGGTGTATCCTCTACCTCCTTGAAAGACATAATATTAATCTTCTCGTCGGCTACGGCTTCGAAGTTCTGACCTGTTACAGGTTTAGAAGGTTCACTTTGTGAACTGGTTGAAGCATCCTGACTCTTTGACTCTTTTGAAGAAGTATCAGAAGTATCTTCGTCATACTTTTTTGAAAAGATCTCACGGGATTTTTCTTCATATTTATTCTTCTTCTCAGGCATAGGGATGCCTTTTTCCTTACAGAAGATTTCCATGAACTCGTGGCCAGTAATGGTTTCTTTTTCGATAAGGTAATCTGCTATCTTATCCATAACAGCTCTGTTTTCTTTGAGAAGTTTCTTAGCCTCCTTATAGCTTTCCTTAAGGATACGCATTACTTCTTCGTCGATACCGGCTGCTGTTTCATCAGCGCAGTTCATAACACCTCTACGGTCAAGATATTCGCTTTCCACAGTTTCAAGACCCATAAGGCCAAATCTCTTTGTCATACCGAATCTTGTTACCATGGCTCTTGCTATCTTTGTAGCCTTCTCAATATCATTGGCAGCACCTGTTGTTACTGTATCAAAGACAATATCTTCTGCAGCACGGCCACCAAGTAAGCTTACAAGTTCTGCTTCAAGCTCTTTCTTGGTCTGAGTAAACTTCTCTTCTTCAGGATAGCTTAGAACATAGCCAAGTGCTCCCATAGTTCTTGGAACGATAGTAATCTTCTGAACCGGTTCAGAGTTCTTCTGAAGGGCAGAGATAAGAGCATGACCAACTTCATGGTAAGTTACTATCTTTCTCTCTTCCTTAGAAAGGATTCTATCCTTCTTCTCCTTACCCATGCTGACAAGTTCTACAGCATCGAGAAGGTCTTTCTGATTAACATACTGTCTATTACGCTTAACTGCAAGAATTGCAGCTTCATTGATCATATTGGCAAGGTCTGAACCTACAGCACCTACTGTAGCAAGACCAATTGCTTCAAGGTCAACTGTCTCATCCATAAGAACATCTTTAGCATGTACCTTAAGGATATCGATACGACCCTTAAGATCTGGCTCTTCAACGATTACTCGTCTATCAAAACGACCTGGACGAAGGAGGGCTTTATCAAGAATCTCTGGTCTATTAGTTGCAGCCAGGATAATGATTCCCTTCTTTCCGTCGAAACCATCCATCTCTGAAAGGAGCTGGTTAAGTGTCTGCTCTCTTTCTTCATTACCGCCGCCGTACTTAGAATCACGGCTTCGGCCAATGGCATCAATTTCATCTATAAAGATGATACATGGGGCATTTTTCTCGGCTTCTTTAAAGAGGTCACGGACACGAGACGCACCTACACCAACGTAGAGCTCGATAAAGTCTGAACCTGCAAGTGAGAAGAAAGGCACACCTGCTTCACCGGCAACCGCCTTGGCTAGAAGTGTCTTACCTGTTCCCGGAGGGCCAACTAAAAGAGCACCCTTAGGAAGCTTGGCACCGATTTTACTGTATTTTTCAGGATTATGAAGGAAGTCAACCACTTCAACAAGTGATTCCTTGGCTTCATCTTCACCGGCAACATCCTTGAATGTTACCCCTGTTTCCTTTTGAACGTATACTTTAGCATTGGACTTACCAACACCAAAGCCCATACCGCCGCCCTTACTCATACGTCTAAAGAGGAAGCTTAAGAGTACCCACATAAGGATTATTGGAAGTACATAAGTTAAGAGAATAGACATAATTATGCTTGAGCCGTCCTCAACGGTTCCCTTAACTTCTACTCCATTTTCAAGAAGTCTCTCTGTAATCGTATCTGCGTCTTCGATAAGACCTGTGTAGTAAGTTACTGTTCCGCCCCCCATATTAAGGAAGCTTGAAGATTTTTTAGCGGCATCAATCGGTGTAATAGTTACTCTGTCGCTTTCAATTACAGCCTTTTCAATCTTATTTTCAGAAATCATCTGAACGAATTCGTTATAAGTGATTTCTTCATTAGTCTTATTGGCAAATGATCGCATAAAGTAGCTGATAACCAGAAGTCCTATGATAGCGAATAGAAGGAAGCCTTTGATATTACGCTTATTCTCATTGCCCCCATTCTTATCAGGACCATTGCCGTTATTATTATTTTCGTTATTGATGTTGTTATTTTCTTCCACGATGTCCTCCATTCGTGTAGTTTATAAAGCAAATGCCCCCATTTATGCTTTAAAGGAACTACCTTATTTATGGTAAAGTTTTTTAGTTTGATATACTGGCTCGCAGGTTAAGTTAACTCCAAGTGTATGGAAGAGGTTAATATCAACCTGTGAAAGGATAACGCTTGAATGAACCTCGAGACCGCGAAGCTTTGGAAGCTGGTCGAGGGCCTTCTTAGCATTGTCATCTGTAACTGCGCTAATTGAAAGAGCAAGAAGAATCTCTTCAATATGAAGCATAGGGCTCTTATCTCCAAGATGCTTAACCTTAAGATCCTGCATAGGACCGATAATATCCGGTGATAAAAGAAGGAGACTGTCATCTAAGCCTGCAAGCATTTTCAGGGCGTTAAGGAGCATAGCTGAAGATGCGCCAAGAAGCTCGCTGGTCTTACCTGTGATAATAGTACCATCTTCAAGTTCGATTGCTGCTGCCGGCTCTCCAGTTGCCTCAGCCTTAATATTAGCTGCACTAATAACTGGCCTTGCGTCAATAGTGATACCTGCCTGCTTCATAAGAAGCTCTATCTTCATAACCTCAGAGTTATCACCTGTTCCCTGACGCTTACGGCACATAGCCTCATAATATCTACGGATGATTTCCTGCTTTGCAGCGCGCTGAACTGCATCATCATCGATGATACCAAGGCCTGCCATATTTACACCCATATCAGTTGGTGACTTATATGGTGACTCGCCCATAATTTTTTCAAACATGGCGTTGAGAACTGGGAAAACTTCTACGTCACGGTTATAGTTAATAGTAGTCTTGCCATATGCCTCAAGGTGGAATGGGTCAATCATATTGACGTCATTAAGGTCAGCTGTTGCAGCCTCATATGCAAGGTTAACCGGATGCTTAAGAGGGATATTCCAGATTGGGAATGTCTCATACTTGGCATAACCAGCCTTGATTCCTCGCTTATATTCATGATAAAGCTGTGACAGGCAGGTTGCCATCTTTCCTGAACCCGGGCCAGGAGCTGTAATAACTACAAGAGATCTTGTTGTTTCGATATAATCGTTCTTACCATAACCGTCATCGCTTACTATAAATGGAATATCTGAAGGGTATCCCTCGATTGGATAGTGGCGATAAACCTTCATGCCAAGAGATTCAAGTTTCTTCTGGTAAGTAATAACATTAGGCTGTCCCTGGAATTTTGTAAGAACTACGCTTCCTACATATAGTCCATAACTTCTAAATGCATCGATAAGTCTAAGTACATCTACGTCATATGAGATGCCAAGGTCGCCGCGGACCTTATTCTTTGCAATATCTTCTGAGCTTATAACGATAACGATCTCAGCCTGATCCTTAAGCTGGCAAAGCATGTTGATTTTACTATCTGGTTTGAAGCCAGGTAAAACTCTTGAGGCATGGTAGTCATCGAAGAGCTTGCCGCCGAATTCCAGGTAAAGCTTGCCGCCGAATTTGGCGATGCGGTCACGGATGTTCTGGGACTGAAGCTTTACGTATTTTTCGTTGTCGAAGCCGGGTTTGTTCATAATGCGTCCCTCGCATTCTCTGTTTCTCTACAAAATCGAATTGTAGCACACAAGTGCGGACAGGACAAGAAACAAAGCGGGAACAAAACAAAAACGCGAATTGCCCGTTGCCAAACCGCCCCGCTCGTGGTAAAAATATAAGAAGAAAAAACAGCCGAAACACGCGGGAGGTGAGGGAAATATGAAAATCAGACGCGGGATGCTCCTGCTTCTGGCGGCGGTGCTGCTGTTTTCGCTGCTCCTGCCCGGCGCGGCCGCAGCCGAGGAGGGAGAGCAGCCGCATGTGCGCGCCAGCGTCTACTTCCTCAACGTCTCCACAAACAAGCTCTGCGGGGACTGCATCCTCATCGAGGCGGACGGGCACTGGGGCCTGATCGACGGCGGGCACCGCATGCAGACCGCGATCCAGGATTCTGACGGCACGAACTACCCCTGCACCTACCGCGACACGCTCTCCTGCCAGACGGCGGGCAAGTTCGGGGAGGATATCGCCCGCTATATGGTGGAATCGCTCGGCGTGCGGCATCTGGACTTCATCCTCGCGACCCATTCCCACTCCGACCACATCGGCGGCCTGCCTGCGATCGCCAGCTACCGCTTCTGGGCGGACGGCGCGCAGCAGTATCTCGTGGACGAGCGGACGGTCTACTTTTTCAAGCAGTACTGGCACATCAACGAGTATGAGGACGATCTCCCCGGCCCGGAGCTGCCCGAACAGGAAGACGGCGCCGAGCTGAGCGAGACGGAGAAGATCCTGCGCACGGCGGAGCTCGCGCGCGGCGCGGAGACGACGGTCATCACCTCCTGGCACAATCAGGCCTTCTATTTTCAGGCGCTCAAGGCCATGCGCGAGCGCGGTTGCGTCACGGTGGACGTATCCACCGGCGCGAGGCCCGGCGCACCGGGCTATCCCGAGCGCTACGAGACGCTGATGAGGCGCGTGGAGGAGCTCAGCGACCTCGGCGGCTGCGAGTACGCCGCGGGGGACGCGGAGGATCTGTATGACGACTATATCGCCTTCAAGCTGGGCGAGAGCCGGATCCGCCTCTACAATCTGCTGCCGCGAGAGACCGTCAAGAACGAAAACGTCAATTCCATCGTCGCCGTGCTGGACGACGGCGTCAACAAGGCCGCCTTCCTCTCGGACATCAATGTGGAGTTCCAGACCGAGCAGAAGATCGCCGCGGCGATCGAAAACGATCTGGGGCACGTGGATCTGCTCAAGGCGGCGCACCACGGCGCCCGCTACTATTCCAACGCCAAAGAGACGCTCGACGCGCTGCAGCCCGCCTGCTGTATCTCCACCGGGCGTGACGATCCGAAAAAGCTTGTCGACGGCGGGGCCTATACCTGCGCGCGGTATTACGCGGAGAACAAATACGGCACCGAGTTCTACGAGCTCTTCCCCACGGGGAAGGGCATCGCCGCCCGCCTCTGCGACGACGGGATCAGGCTCTCCACATTCACGGGCAGCCGCTACGGCATGAGCTGGGGCGACATGGCCGCCTGCACCTTCGAGGCCGCGCCGCAGGACGGCTGGGCCTTCTGGCAGACCGACTACCCCAAGAATTACCACACCGCCGGCAACTGGATGTATTTTGTCGAGGGCGAGCCGGTGAAGGGCTGGGTCGAGGATCAGGACAACCTGTACTACTTCGACGAGGACGGGCTGCTGGTCAACGGCTCGTTCGAGGTGGACGGGAAGAGCTATTACTTCCGCGCCGAGAGCCCCGAGGAACAGAAATTCGGCAGCCGCGTGACCGGCTGGCTGGATCAGGCGGACGGCCGCAGCTATTTCTTTGACGACGGCAGCCAGGCCTTCGGCTGGCAGGAGATCGACGGGAAGCGCTACTATTTCGAGCAGGACGGCCGCGCCTGCGTCGGTTGGACGGAGCTTGACGGGGAGTGGTACTGCTTCGACCGCAGCGGCGCCATGCTCGTCGGCTGGCAGGACATCCCAGGCCCCGGCGGCGCGCGGCGCTGCTACCTGCGAGAGGACGGCAGCGTGAGCGTCGGCCTTCAGGAGATCGACGGCGTCACCTACGGCTTCGGCGAGGACGGTATGCTGCTGAGCGGCCTCGCGGCGGCGGACGGCGCCATGCGCTGCTTTGACGAAAACGGCGTCATGCAGACCGGCTGGCAGACCGTGGACGACAGGACCTACTATTTCGGAGAGGACGGCGCCATGGCCATCGGCTGGGCGGACATCGACGGGAAGGCGTTCTACTTCGACGAGAACGGCTACACCCTGCGCGGCTGGCACCAGGTCGAGCGGGACGGACGGAGCAGGCTCTGCCGCTTCGACGAGGACGGCTCGCTGCTCTTCAGCTTCGGCTGAAAGCCCCGAGGCGACACACACAGAGAGGAAACGCGCTCTCCGGCGGTCTCCGCCGGAGAGCGCGTTCCTTCTTTCCGCCGCCGCCGAGGTTTTTTTCCCGCAAAAAGCTTTTTTTCTTCACAAAGATATGTTATACTAACTAATTACTGTGGGGTTTTCTCCCCCACAGAAAAGAATCACCGATCAGGCAGAGGAATTGACTATGGGTTTTTTGAACAAGCTCTTCGGCAGCTATTCCGACCGGGAGCTGAAAAAGATCTATCCGATCGCAGATAGAATCGAAAAGCTGGAGCCTGCGATGCAGGCTCTGTCGGACGCGCAGCTTCGCGCCAAGACGGAGGAGTTCAAGGATCGGCTCGCAAACGGCCAGACGCTTGACGACATCCTGCCCGAGGCCTACGCCGCCGTGCGCGAGGCCGCGTGGCGCGTGCTGGGCATGAAGCCCTTCCGCGTGCAGCTGATCGGCGGCGTGGTGCTGCATCAGGGCCGCATCGCCGAGATGAAGACCGGCGAGGGCAAGACCCTCGTGGCCGTGCTGCCCGCCTATCTCAACGCGCTGACCGGCGAGGGCGTGCACATCGTCACCGTCAACGACTACCTGGCCCGCCGCGACAGCGAGTGGATGGGCAAGGTGCACCGCTTCATGGGCCTGTCCGTGGGCCTGATCGTCCACGGGCTCGACGGGGA
>JAEEGJ010006005.1_pt1 | contig 37086 bp, 22 predicted proteins | sample 8958761 | NCBI WGS metagenome assembly JAEEGJ01 (sample SAMN16246546, study PRJNA631951) | gut metagenome | biome: gut microbiome; feature: rumen; material: RS-attached | host: Bos | place: Iran: Karaj | collected 2018-10
ATATAGGTGAACAGGGTGCTCACGCCCACCTTGTCCGGAGCCTGGACGATGTGGGTGCTGCCGCCGATGCGGGCGGACAGGGTCGTCGACTTCGTCAGGTCGAAGTCCAGGTTGGACCGGTAGTTGATCTTGTGGTACTTGAAGGTCGTGTAGTCCCAGTCGTTGAGGCGCTGGACGATGGAGCCGTCGTTGGCGTAGCCCAGGGACACGAAATAGCGGACCCGGTCGGAGCCGCCCGAGACGTTGAAGTTGGCGTCGAAGGTCTGGGCGAAGTCCTTGAGCAGCAGCTTGAACCAGTCGTTGTCGGGATAACGGACGGGATTGGTCCCGGCATGGTACTGGTTGATGGTGGAAGCCGGGATGACCGTACCCCAGGACTGCTCGTTGCGGTAGGCGACGTTGGCCATCTCCAGGACGGTGGCCGAGGAGACGTGCTGCGGCAGTTCGGTCGGGTTGCTGACGCCGTAATGGGCCGTCAGGTTCATCTTGGGCCTTCCTTTCAGGCCGGTCTTGGTCGTGACGATGATGACGCCGTTGGCGCCCTTGGCGCCGAAGACGGCGGTCGCCGAGGCGTCTTTCAGCACCGAAATGGTCTTGACTTCGTTGGGGTCGAGTTCGGCGAAGCTGCGTTCCACGCCGTCCACGATCACGAGGGGCGTGGAGCCGTTCCAGCTGCTGAGACCGCGGATCAGGATGGTCGCGTCGTCCTTGCCGGGCTGGCCGCTGCCCTGGTAGGTCAGCACGCCCGAGAGCTTGCCGGCGAGGGCGTTGGTGAGGTTGGTCTGGCCGGAGCGCACCAGGGCGGTGGATTCGACCTGGGAGATGGCGCCCAGCACGCTTTCTTTCTTCTGGACGCCGTAACCCACGACGACGGCGTCCTGGAGCATCTCGGCGTCTTCTTCCAGCACGACGTCCCAGGAGGCGTCGCGGGTGAAGCGGCGCTCCTGCTCGCTGTAGCCGATGCTGGAAACGACGAGGACGCTGCCGGCGGGTACCCGGATGGACCAGGCGCCCTGGTCGTCGGAGACGGTGCCGGTCGTGGTCCCCTTGATCTGGACGGCGGCCATCGGCACGGGGAGTCCTTCCTCGTCGGTGACCGTGCCCCGGACGAGGATGGATCCGGGCGCCTGGGCGACGGCGAAAACCGGTGCGGCCAGCGCCAGGATGGCGGTCATCAGGAACGTTAAAAGGTGGCGCATAGTCGGTTACGGTCTTTGGGGTTCGGTGATGACGGGCGCATTGGTGTAGAAGGCGCAGATCCCGCCCCGCACCCACGGGACGTCCGTGCCTTCCCAGTACAGCCGGTCGAGCATCAGGGTGCGACCGGCAGAGACGTTGCTCAGGTCGTAGGCGTTGTACAGGATCCAGTCGCTGCCTTCGCTGTCCCGCACGGGGCGGGCGGGGGAGCCGGGGCCGGCGTACTTGGCGCTGCGGGAAAGGAGGGCCTTCCATTCGCTGTAGGGCCCCGTCAGGGCGGATGCCTGGCTGACCGTGATGACGGAGGTGCTGGCGGCGCCGGAAGTCCGGGTGCCGGCCGAGGCGAGGAAGTACCAGGTCTCCTTCTCCTTGAAGAAGACAGGCGTATCCAGGGCGGCGTCGGTCACCAGGACGGGCGTCCCTGCCGCCTGCTGCCCGTCTGCGGAGAGGGCGGTCAGGTAGACGCCGCCGTCGGCGCGGAAGGCGAGCCACAGCTGCCCGTCCGCTTCCAGGCAGAAGGGGTCCCGCAGCCCCGTCATGCCCGCCTTGGCGGTCAGTACGGCGCCGTGGTCGGTCCAGGGGCCGGTGGGCGTGGGGGCGGAGGCCATCCCGATGCCGCACTGGGCGGCCGACTTCCAGAGCGTGTAGTAGAGCAGGATCCGTTCGCCCGAGCGGAGGACGGAGGGCCCGCTCACCGCCCCTCCGGGAATGAAGGAGGGTTTCGTTTCCTCGTTGAAAACGGGGTCTAGCTCGCCCCACTGCACCAGGTCGGCGGAGGACTTCACCTGGATGACCTCGGCGGCCGTCCCGTCGGAATACAGGTACCAGCCGTCGCCGTCCTTGATCACGTCAGGGTTGGAGACGTCCCCCAGGACCAGCGGGTTGCGGTAGGCGTTCCAGGGATCCAGGTCGAGCTCTTCCGGCGCGCAGGAGAGCGCGAGCGGAAGCAGCAGGAGCGATATGCGGAAGAATCGTTTCATCATGCTTTCAACAGGGGGGCATCAGCGCAGGGACAGCTGCGGGCCGGCGTAGCTGACGCCTCCGAAGGTGAATTTCGGGATATACAGGTGGCAGTTGCTGTTGGAGGTCGGCACGTCTGCGTAGACCGTCCCGTTGACTTCCAGGATGTCTATGGCGCGGACGCGGATGGCGACCTGTGCGCCCTTCATCTCCTTCGGGACGGTCAGGGTCGCCTCGAAGGGATGGGCGGAGTCTTTCTTGGTGACGCGCAGCGGGGCGATGCGGGCCGCGCCGTCCTTGTCCGTGTAGGGGGCGTCGACGCTGCCTTCCGTTTCGCCCGTGATCTTCATCGGCACCCAGGTAGTCCCGTCCAGGCAGGCCTCCACAGTCCAGCAGGCAGGGAGTTTGCTGCCGCCGCGCCAGGCGAAGTCCAGGGCGAGGGTCCGGCCGGCGGGCAGGAGGAACACGGGTACCCGGAAGACGAGCGCGTCGTCCTTCCAGACGCACCGCACGCGGTTCATGCTCTTGTTGACGTCCGCGGTCGGGTATCCTTCCGGATAGTCGATGCTTTCGGGACCGTTGTTCCAGGTCCATTCGGCCCAGGCGATGCCGGGGTGGGAGGCCGACGGCAGCCTGTAGCCGTTCCAGTCTGCGCCGGCGGTCCAGTTGACGGTCCCGGTGAGCAGGTCCGCGAAGTCGGCCGGGTCGAGACCCTTGAGCTGGGTGACGGTGACGGTCCGCGTGACGGTCCCCGCCTGTATGGTGACGACGGCTTCCCGGACCAGGGGATCCTCATTCTCGGTGGCACTCAGGGTGAGGGACCCGTCGCCGTTGCCGGTCAGCGGGCTGACCGTGAGCCAGTCGGCGTCGGTGCTGACGGACCAGATAGTGTTGGAGGTGACGGCGACCGTCCGCGTGACGCCCTCAGGCATGGCCGGGAATTCGATGCTCCCGGGGTTGACCTCCAGCCGGTCTTCGATGCGGGCGGCCTGGTTCACCGTGACGGCGGCCGTCGCGGACAGGTTGACGAAGGATATCTCCGCCTGCCGGTCTTCGAAGCCCTCATGCGCGCCGACCGTCACAGTCACCTGCGTGACCCCTTCCTCTCCGGAAGCGGGTTCGACGGTGACCCAGTCCACTCCCGCCGAAGCCGTCCAGGGGGCGTTGGCGGTCACGGTGACCACCGAACTCTCCATCTGGCCGCTCGCGGCGGCGTACAGGCTTCCGGGCGTCGCCGAGATACGGGCGACGAAAGCGCCCTGGGCGACCGTCACCCGTGCGATGGCCTCTTCCCCTTCCAGGAAGAGAATCGTGCCGCTGCGCTCTTCCTCCACCTTGTTGGGGGAGGGCAGGAGCGTGAGGGTGGCCTGCTGGTTGCGGCCGCCTTCCAGCGGGGAGACCGTGCACCAGTCGAGGCCTTCGGCACGGGCGGTCCATTCCTTCCCGCTGAAGACGGTGAAGGAGACCGGCTCCGCGTCATCCGGGTCGAAAAGGATCCGGCCCCCGTCCACCCCCGAGATGGCAAACGGCTCCGTGCTCCCGGCCTCCTGGAAGACCCGCACGCTGCGGGAGAAGGCGCCGTCCCCGGCGCTGATGGTGATCTGGCCTTCGCGGGGAGCGTCCGTGTCGTTGGCGACGGCCTTGAAGGTGACCTCCGTCTGCCCGGACAGGTCGTTCATCGGGGTGACCGTACACCAGTCCAGGTCTGTCTTCCGTATGCTCCAGCGCACCGTGGAGGCAATCTGGAAGGAGACTTCACCGGCAGGGACCGCTGCAAAGCGGACCCCGTCGTCGGGCAGTCCCGTCACGGTGATTTCCACCTTTTCCTCCTCTTCGGCCGCCTCCCGGCAGGAGGGGACGGCAAGGCAGGGGATCAGGAGCATCAGATACTTGCAGGTTCGGAAAAAACGCATTGGAAATGAGTGTGTCAGGGTCAGAAAAAACCATGGGTGTCAGGGTCGCCGTAACGCAGGAGCAGCTCCAGGCGCGTCAGGCGGGAGCCCTTCCCGTCCGGGGAGGACAGTTCCAGGAGTGCATCGGAATGCCGCCGCAGCAGCGATGCGGGCAGGTCGAAAGCGCTGACGCATTCTCCGGCATCGAGGGGGCCGTTGCGGTGATAGCGTACGCATTCGCTGTCCGGCAGGCGGGAGAGCGCCTGGCCGGCAAACTGCACCTTCAACCCTGCCGGGTCGCAGGTGGTGCGCAGCAGCAGGACGGCCTCCTGCGGCCGGTTGCGGCCGCGCAGGGAAGCGCCGAGGGGCAGGGGGACGCTGCCGGGCAGGTCCAGCGGCAGCGGCGTCAGCGAATGGATGAGGTATTCGGGCGGGGAGGCCCGCCAGGCGAGGATCTTGTTGCGGCGGCGCAGCGTCCGGGCCGATCCCAGCTCGCGCAGCAGTTCCCGGCTGCGGGTGCGGCACGTTTCCGTGCCGGGGATGGCCTCGACGCGGTTGCCGCCCTGCAGGTATTCTGCCAGGTAGTAATTGAACAGGTAGATGCCGTCGGCGCCGTGGGCCAGGGCGAAGTCCGCCATCCCGCGGAAGGTCCCGTGGGAGAAGAATTCACGGGGACGGAATCCGCCGTCGTCGAGGGTCGCGTAGATGGGGACCCTCTCGCCCGCCTTTCCCAGCTGTGCGCGGAAGGCGCCCGCGTCGATGGCCGGATCGCCGCACCAGTGCACGCCCAGGGTCAGGAAGTCCACGAGGCCTTCTTCCAGCCACGTCTTGACGTCCAGTCCTTTCCCGAGGCATTCCTCAAACCGGACCGGCACCCGGGCGGCGAGCAGGATCCTGTGTCCGCACGCGGCCGAGACGGAATCCGCCTTGGCCCGCACCCTGCGCACCAGGTCCGTCAGGAGCGGGGCCTTCTGCGCCCCTTCTCCCGTCCGGAAATACACGATGAAGCGCATGAAATCAAGCTCCAGGCCGTCGCAGACGTCGGCATAGCGGTCCAGCTGCTCGGCGAGCATGAGGTATTTGTGCTCCCGCACTTCGGGATACGAGAAATCCAGGGCGCCGGCGCTGTTCCAGCCCTGGGAGCCGTCGCGCAGCCAGTATTCCGGATGCGCATCCCAGAATCGGGACGCATAGATAGTCCCCCGGTTGGCGGGATCGGTGAAGTGCAGGTCGTTCATCCGGTAGGTCAGGAAAGTCTCCATTCCGTGATACCGGGCCCTTTCCAAAGCCACCCGCACGACGTCCGTCCCTTCGGCGGCCAGACGCCGGGCGTTGCGGTAATAAACGGGCATGAATTCGTTCCCCTTGTGGTCCAGCGTCCCGTCGGCATCATCCCCGATGATGCGGGCATGGCGGCTGGGATAATAGACCAGGTCACTTCCCGTGCACATCAGGTAGGTCGTCACGCCCGTGCCGGCAATCTGGTCCACGCAGTCCTGGACATCTTCCACGGTCAGGGGGCGGCCGCCGTGCCAGAAATTGCCGAGGATGTCCGTGCCGTCGTTGTTGTGCAGCAGACGGTGCGGCCTTCCGGCCTGCGCCGGGGCGAGAATGGCCAGGGTGAGGAAGATACAGCTCAGGACCTTTTTCATGAAAGCCAAATTACAAAGTTTTTTTCTATTATCAAAAAATCATTACCTTTACTACTCGTAACACCGAAACGAATCAAAAACGATACTGCGATGAAAAAGCTTATTCCTCTCCTGATGGCGGTGGCGATGCTCTGCAGCTGCAGCCTGCTATCCAATGTCAATTGGAATACGGACGCCCTGACCTCGGCCGCCGGGAAGGCCGCCGTGGCGGCTTCGATCACCGATGACCAGATCGTGGAGCTGTGCCGCCAGAGCGTGGCGCAGCTGGACGCCCAGAACGTCATCGAGACCGGCAAGTACCACCAGCGCTTGATGAACCTGGTCAAGAACCTCCAGATCGAAGGCCTGACCCTTAATTACAAGGTCTATAAAAAGAACGAGATCAACGCTTTCGCCTGCGGTGACGGTTCGGTGCGGGTCTATACCGGCCTGATGGACATCATGTCGGACGACGAGCTGCTCGGCGTCATCGGGCATGAGATCGGTCACGTCGTGCACAAGGATTCGAAGCGGGCGATGAAGAAGGCCTACATGAATTCCGCCCTGCGCGACGCGGTGGCTTCCGCCGGTTCGCTCGGCGCCGTGACCTCCGGCCTGCTCGGCGACCTGGGCGAGGCATACCTGAACTCCCAGTTCTCCCAGAAGCAGGAGCTCGCCGCCGATGACTTCGGATTCGACGTGACGGTCGCCTGCGGCCGCAGCCCCTACAGCATGGCCAACGCCCTGGGCAAGCTCGCCAAACTTTCCAAGAGCTCCAACAACAAGCTGGAAATGATGTTCTCCTCCCATCCGGATGCGGCGCTCCGCACCCAGCGCATGCAGGAGAGGGCGGCCACTTACAAGAAATAGCCTATGCAGGTACCGGATATCATCATCGCCATCGACGGTTATTCCTCGACCGGCAAGAGCACCCTGGCCAAGTTGCTGGCCAAGGAGTTTTCTTTCCTCTACCTGGACAGCGGCGCCCTGTACCGGGGCGTGACGCTGTTCGCGCAGGAGCGCGGCTACATCTCTGAGGAAGGGGTCATCGACGAGGAGGCGCTCCGTGCCGCCCTGCCGGAGTTGGACCTGCATTTCGAATACACCCCCGAGGGCAGCAAGACCTTCATCGGCGAGCGCTGCGTGGAGGGCGAAATCCGTACCCTGAAGGTTTCGGGCCAGGTGAGTCCCATCTCGGCGATCGCTTTCGTCCGCAATTTCGTGGATGAGAAACTGCACCAGGCCGGCGCCGCGCGCCGCGTGGTGATGGACGGCCGCGACATCGGGACGACCGTTTTCCCGGACGCGGAGCTCAAGATCTTCATGACCGCCTCGGTGGAGGTGCGCACGCAGCGCCGCTACGACGAGATGGTTGCCAAGGGTGAGACGCCCGACTGGGAGGAGGTCAAGGCCAACCTGCTGGAGCGCGACTACATCGACTCCCACCGCGAGGTATCCCCGCTTTCCCGCGCCGAAGACGCTTTCGTCATGGACAACTCCGACATGACCCTCAAGGAAGAAGTGGTCTGGACGGAAGGCTTGATCCACGGCCGTTTCGGTATTCTCGATTAATGGCGCTTACCGTCGAAATAGACCCGCACTCCGGTTTTTGCGGGGGTGTCATCCGTGCCATCGGCAGCGCGGAGCGTTTCCTTGCCGAGCATCCCGGCGCGCGGCTGCATTCCCTGGGCGCCATCGTCCACAACGAAGAGGAATTGGATCGGCTGTCGCGGCAGGGGCTCGTGACCGTCTCTCTGGACGATCTGCCGGCGCTGGCGGAACGGAAGGGGGAGATGCCCGGTCAGGCCGGGCATGACGGTGGTGAGACTGGTGGCGGCGAGGCGGGCGCCGTGTCGCTGCTGATCCGGGCCCACGGGGAGCCCCCGGAGACGTATCGCCTCGCTGCGGAGCTGGGTTTCGAGGTGGTGGACTGCACCTGTCCGGTGGTGCTCAAGTTGCAGCGGGACATCCGGGACGCGTATGAGCGCCTGTCTGCCTCCGGCGGCGGCCAGGTGGTGATTTTCGGCCGGGTCGGCCACGCGGAGGTCCTGGGCCTGGTGGGTCAGGTGGGGGGCGATGCCGTCGTGGTTGAGAACGCGGAAATGCTGCGTTCATTCCTGTCTGACGGGACGGTCCGCCGGGACGCCCGGATCGAGTTGTTTTCCCAGACCACCAAGGATCCGGAGGAATATGCCGAGATCGCCGGGATCCTGTCCGCGTCGCTGGACGACCCTTCCGGTCTCAGCGTCCACGACACCATCTGCCAGCAGGTGGCGCGGCGCCACCGCAACCTTTCCCGCTTCGCCCTTTCCCACGATGTGGTCATCTTCGTATCCGGGACGACCAGTTCCAACGGGCAGGTCCTCTTCGGGCTTTGCAAGTCCCTGAACATAAGGACGTTCCATATCAGCTCGGAGGCCGATATCCGGAAGGAATGGTTCCGCTCCGACGACAAGGTCGGGGTGTGCGGGGCCACTTCCACGCCGAAATGGCTGCTCGAGCAGGTGGCTTCCCATATCGCAGGTCTTACCCTCTGACGTTCCGCCCATGCAGACCAGTACCCTCGACCTTGTCATCATCGCCGTCTATCTCGTCGGCATCACGCTGTTCGGCTGTTCGTTTTATTTCCGGAAGGGCGGCAAGGACGCCCGCACCTTCACGACCGGCGGCGGGCACATCCCGAACTGGGCGATCGCCCTGTCGATCTTCGCGACGCAGGTGAGCAGCATCTCCTTCCTGGCCCTGCCGGCCAAGGCTTACCTGACCAACTGGAACTGCTTCGTCCTGACCCTGACCATCCCGATCGCGGCTTTCGTGGCCGCGACATGGTTCGTGCCCTTCTACCGGCGTTCGACTTCGGTCAGCGCCTACGCCTTCCTTGAGGAGCGTTTCGGTCCCTGGGCGCGCATCTACGCCAGCCTCTGTTTCCTGGTGATGCAGACCGCCCGCAGCGGCGTCATCCTGTTCCTGCTGGCGCTCACGCTCAAGTCCGCCCTCGGCTTCTCCTGTTTCTGGATCATCGTGGTGACGGGCATCGTGACGATGCTCTACGCGATGCTCGGCGGCTTCAAGGCCGTGATCTGGGCCGACGCCATCCAGTCGCTGATCCTGCTGCTGGGTACCCTGGCGGTCATCGTCAGCCTGTGCTTCAACATTCCCGGCGGGCTGGGACACGGCTTCCAGCTGGCCTGGGACGCGGGGAAGTTCAGCCTGGGCTCCTTCTCCTTGAAGGAATGGGGGATCGAGACGTTCTGGGTGTCTTTCTTCTACGGCGTGTGCATCAACTTGCAGAACTACGGCATCGACCAGAGTTTCACGCAGCGCTATATCGCCGCGAAGGATGACAGGTCTGCCGCGAAGTCGGCCTTTTCCGGGGCGATGATGTACATCCCCGGGACCTTCCTCTTCGTGATGGTGGGGACGCTCCTGTGGATGTTCGGTGCGACGCATCCGGGCCTGATTCCGGCAGAGGTGTCCGCCCAGTCGGACGCCGTGTTCCCCTGGTACATCGTCAACCGTTTGCCGCACGGGATCAGCGGGTTGCTGGTCGCGGCCATCATCGCGGCGGCGATGAGCACCGTTGCTGCGACGCTCAATTCGGGTTCGACGGTCCTGCTGGAAGATTACTACAAGCGCTTTTTCCCGGGCAAGACGGACGCCGGGCGCAACATCCGTTTCCTGCGTGCGATGACGGTCCTGCTGACGGTGGCTTCGGTCTGCGTGGCGGTGGCCGTGATGAATGTCAAGAGTGCGCTGACCGCGTGGTGGGGCATGCAGAGCGTGCTGTCCGGCGGCATGCTGGGCCTCTTCCTGCTGGGCGCCTATTCGAAGCGCACGACTTCCACCCAGGCCGCGGTCGCGACCGTCCTGGGAGTGCTGGTCGTGGTTTTCATCACGTTCGGGCAGTCTCTCCTGCATCTCTCCCCGCTGCTCCACGTCAACCTCTCCATCGCCCTCGGGACGCTGACCCTCTTCCTGACGGGATGGCTTCTCGCCACTTGCAAGAAAAAAAGCAAATAATTACATTTGCAAGTTAAAACATTTGCAATCAACAGTAAATTATAGTTTTTATGGCAACAACAGCTGATTTCAAGAACGGTCTTTACATTGATTACAACGGCAAACCCTGCGTTGTCGTCTATTTCCAGCACGTGAAGCCGGGCAAGGGCCCCGCTTTCGTCAAGACCAAACTCCGCAACCTCGAGAACGGCCGTATCCTGGAGAACACCTTCACCGCCGGCGCCAAGATCGACGTCATTTCCGTCGAGCGCCGTCCCTACCAGTTCCTCTATGATGACGGAGAGGCTTTCAACTTCATGCACGAAGAGACCTACGAGCAGATCACCCTGCCCCACGAGGTCGTCGAGAACGCCGACCTGATGAAGGAAGGCCAGCACGTGGAGATGATGTTCCTCACCGAGCCGGAGGAGCGCTGCCTCACCTGCGAGCTGCCGACCTACGTGACCCTGCAGGTGACGTATTCCGAGCCGGCCGTCAAGGGCAACACCGCCTCTTCCAGCGCCCTCAAGGAAGTCACCCTCGAGACCGGTGCCAAGATCATGGTCCCGCTCTTCATCGAGACGGGTGAGACGATCACGGTCAACACCACCGACCGCAGCTACGGCCAGCGGGTGAAATAATCCGACAGAAGACCTTGAACGATCATCGGCCGCCCTTTCCGGGGCGGCCGATTCCGTTAGTGCAGGATGACCGCGTCGCGGTCGGGACTGACGGAGATGATCGTGACGGGGCAGCCGGTGCCGGTCTCGATGAAACGGACATAGTCCCGGAAGGCGGCGGGCAGGGCGTCGTAGGAACGGATGCCGCTGAGGTCGGTCTTCCAGCCGGGGAATTCCCGGTAGACGGGCACCACGCCCTCGGCGTCGTAGGGGAGGGTGTCGACCACCTGGTCCCCGACCTTGTAGGCCACGGCCGCCTTGACGGTGTCGAAATCGTCCATGACGTCCGGCTTCATCATGATGAGGTCGGTCACGCCGTTCATCATCACCGAGTATTTCAGGGCCGGGAGGTCGAACCAGCCGGTGCGGCGGGGACGGCCCGTCGTGGCGCCGAACTCGTGCCCGACCTGGCGCAGGCGCTCGCCGTCCGCGTCGAAGAGTTCGGTCGGGAAGGGACCGCTGCCGACTCGCGTGCAGTAGGCCTTGAAGATGCCCCAGACCCGGCCGATGCGGCTGGGCGCGACACCGAGGCCGGTGCAGACGCCGGCGGCCATCGTATTGGACGAAGTCACGAAGGGATAGGCGCCGAAATCGATGTCCAGGAGCGAGCCCTGGGCCCCTTCGGCGAGGATGGGCGTCCCTTCGTCCAGGGCGCGGTTGATGTACCATTCGCTGTCGATGAACTGCAGTTCCTTCATCGCTTCGACGGCTTCGAACCAGGCCTTTTCGGCGCTTTCCAGGTCGAAACCGGTCTGGGGATAGCTCGCGAGCAAGCGCAGGTGCCGCTGCTTGAGCGCATCGTAACGCGCCCGGAAGTCAGGCAGGAGAATATCCCCGGCGCGCAGGCCGTAGCGTCCGGTCTTGTCCGCGTAGGCGGGCCCGATGCCGCGGAGCGTCGAGCCGATCTTGCCCTTGCCCAGCGCGCTTTCGCTGGCGGCGTCCAGCATGCGGTGCGTCGGCAGGATGAGGTGCGCCCGCTTGGACACCAGCAGCCGCGCCGGCACATCGACTCCCTTCGCGCCGATGGCTCGTATTTCTTCCATCAGGACCGTCGGGTCGATCACGACTCCGTTGCCGATCACATTGGCGGTATCCTCCCGGAAAATGCCGGAAGGAACGGTGTGCAGCACGAAGGAATCGCCCCCGAATACCAGCGAATGGCCGGCGTTCGGCCCGCCCTGGAAGCGGGCGACGATCTTGTATCCGGGCGTGAGCACGTCCACCATTTTTCCTTTTCCCTCGTCTCCCCACTGGAGACCGAGTACGACGTCGATTTTGTTCATGGCTATATGGTTTTTTCAGTTTCAGTCAAATGCCCGTACAGGTCCGTCGGATAGTCTCCGTCGAAGCAGGCTGCACAGAGCCCCCGGCCGCCGGCCGCTTCGGAAAGGGCCTCCCGGGACAAGTAGTGGAGCGAATCCGCCCCGATGAATTGCCGGATCTCTTCCACGGTCAGCCGGGCGGCGATCAGCTGGTCCCGGGTCCCTGTGTCGATGCCGTAGAAGCAGGGGAAGGCGTAGGGCGGGCTGGCGATGGCCAGATGCACTTCCCGCGCTCCGGCGTCCCGCAGCAGGCGGACCATCTGGCGGGAGGTTGTCCCCCGGACGATGGAATCGTCGATGACCAGGATGCGCTTGCCGGCGATGACGCCTTCCATCGGGCTGAGCTTCATCCGCACGCCCAGGTCACGCATGTGTTGGGCCGGCTGGATGAAGGTGCGGGCCACGTACATGTTCTTCAGGAGCCCCATCTCGTAGGGGATGCCGCTCGCCTGGGCGTAGCCGAGCGCCGCGGCATAGCCGGATTCCGGGACGACCGTCACGAGGTCGGCGTCGACCGGATGCTCGTGCCAGAGCAGGCGCCCCGTCTTCTTGCGGAAGGAATACACGCTCTGCCCCCCGATCACGCTGTCGGGCCGGGCGAAATAGATCAGTTCCATGGCGCAGCCCCGTTCCCGGGTTTCCCGGGCGAAACGGGCGGAATGCAGGCCCTCCCCGTCGATGCGCAGGAGTTCCCCGGGCGCGACGTCCCGCAGGAAACGGGCGCCGACGCCCCGCAGGGCGCAGGTCTCGCTCGCGACGACATAGCCGTCGCCCAACGTGCCCACGCACAGGGGATGGAAGCCCAGGGGGTCCCGGAAGGCATAGACGGCCTCCGGGGTCAGGACGACGGCACAGAAGGCCCCGTCCAGCAGTCGGGCGGCGGAAAGGATGCCGGCCTCCCGGCTCTCCGGTCCGTGATGGCGGCCGATGAGGTGTCCCAGCAGTTCGCTGTCCGACGTCGAGACCATCAGCTGTCCCTCGCTTTCCAGCAGGGACTTGAGTTCGTCGGAATTGACCAGGTTGCCGTTGTGCGCCACGGCGAAAGAGCCCTTCGCATCCTTCATCTGGAAGGGCTGGACATTCTCCCGCCCCCCGACGTCCGTGGTCGGATAGCGGACGTGCCCGATGCAGGCGCTGCCGGGCAATCCTTGCAGAATCCCTTCGGAGAACACGTTCCGGACCAGCCCCGGCTCCTTATGCAGCCGTATCTTCCCGTCGGGACCGCACGCCGCGATGCCGCAGCCCTGCTGTCCCCGGTGCTGGAGGTGCTGGAGAGCGATGCGGGCCTCCCGTGCCGCGTTTTCGACACCGAAAGCCGCAAACACGCCGCACTCTTCGTGGATCTCCGCCGGGATGTTACAGTTCATCTACAAAGCGTTTCAGTCTTTCCATGGCCTCGGCCGTGCGTCCGGGGTCGCCGAAGGAAGTGATGCGGAAATGACCCTTCCCTTCGGCGCCGAAGCCGGATCCGGGGGTGATGACGATGCCCGTCGCGGCGAGCAACCGGTCGAAAAACGCCCAGTCGTCCATCCCGCCGGGCGTGCGGGTCCAGACATAGGGCGCGTTTTCCCCGCCGGAAGCCGACAGGCCGGCGTGCCGCAGCCCTTCCCGGATGATGCCGGCCGTATGGAGATAGCCGTCCGTGATCTCGCGCGTCTGCTCCCGTCCGACTGCGGTATAAATGGCCTCCGCGCCCCGCTGGGCGACGTAGGAGGCGCCGTTGAACTTGCAGCCCTGGCGGAATTCCCACAGGGGCCCCAGTCCCATTCGCTGCCCCGAGGGGGTGCGGAGAGAGAGCGCCTTGGGAATGACGGTATAGCCGCAGCGCACGCCGGTGAATCCGGCGGTCTTCGAGAAACTGCGGAACTCGATGGCGCATTCGTCCGCGCCCGCTATTTCGTAAATCGACCGGGGATAAGCCTCGTCCCGGATGAAGGTCTCGTAGGCGGAATCGAAGAGGATCAGGCTGTCGTGCTCCCGGGCGTACCGGACCCACTCCGAGAGGCGCTCGCGGGTGATGACGGCGCCGGTCGGGTTGTTGGGGAAACAGAGATAAATGATGTCCAGCCGCCCTTGGGGAATCTCCCCGGCATAGTGGTTTTTCTCGGTGCAGGGGATGAAGCGGACCTGCCGGCTGTCCAGCAGGTTCGCGTCGACGTAAGCCGGATAGACGGGATCGGGAATGCCGACGATGTTGTCTCCGGCGAAGAGGTCCAGGATGTTGCCCAGGTCGCTTTTGGCGCCGTCATTGACAAAGATTTCATCGGCGTCGACCGCGATGCCCCGGGAGCGGTAGTCACCCTCCGCGATGGCCTCCCGCAGCCAGTCGTAACCGTTTTCCGGCCCATATCCGTGGAAAGAATCGGCTTGTGACAGGTCGTCTACGGCCCGGTGCATCGCCTCGATGACGGCCGGCGCGAGCGGCCGGGTGACATCGCCGATGCCCAGGCGGATCAGGTCGGCCTCCGGGTAAGCGGCCTTGAAAGCGGCCACCCGCCGGGCCACTTCCTGAAAAAGATAACGGTGCCGGACTTGCAGGAATCCGGAGTTGATGCGTGCAGGCATAACGCTCAGTTGTTCAGTCGTTCAGTATCGTTCCTTCGAAGACGGTCTCGGCGGGCCCCTTCATCCAGACTTCCTTCGTTTCGGGGTCCCAGCGGACGGACAAGTCTCCGCCGTCCATGCGTACCGTGCAGCCTTCGGGCCGGGTCAGTCCGGCCATCGCCATCGCCACGGCGGACGCGCAGGCGCCCGTGCCGCAGGCCGCCGTGATGCCGCTGCCCCGCTCCCAGACCCGCATGCGGATGAGGGTGGGGGACAGGACCCGGACGAATTCGACATTGACCCGGTCGGGGAACCTGGGATCATGCTCCAGGACGGGCCCGATTTCCGGAAGGTTGAGGGCCTCGGGATCCGGCACGGACAGGACCAGGTGGGGGTTGCCCATATCGATGGCGGTGCCGGTCCAGGTATGGCCGAGGGCGCTGACCGGACACTGGATCAGCGTGTCACGGCCGCCGTCCGGCAGGCATACTTCCAGCGGAACGCCGGGGCCCATTCCAACGGTGACGGCCTTGACGGAACCATTCCCGTCCAGCTCGAGCTCCAGGGTCTTGATGCCGGAGAGCGTCTCCAAAGTAAGCGTGGTCTTGGGGGAGAGTCCCTTGTCGTGGATGTAGCGTCCGACGCAGCGGGCCCCGTTGCCGCACATCCGGCCTTCGGAACCGTCCGCGTTGAAGATGCGCATGCTGAAATCGGCCACGTCCGACCCGCCGATCAGGATCAGGCCGTCGGAGCCGACGCCCTTCCGCCGGTCGCTCCAGCGGCGGGAAAACGCAGCGGGATCGTCAATGGGGCACTCCAGGACATTGACATAGATGTAGTCGTTGCCCAGCCCCTCCATTTTCGTAAAAGCGATAGGCATGTCCATACGCGAATTTAACACAGGTTCGGGGAAATACAAAGGAATCATCAAGGATTTTTATAGGCCTGTTCGTGGACGCCGGCGACGGCACGGCCGCTGGGGTCGTTGAGGTTCTTGAAAGCGGCGTCCCACTCCAGCGCAATGGCGGTCGAACAAGCCACGCTGGTCTCACTGGGCACGCACAGGGCCGCCGAATTGCTTGGGAAAAGCTCCGAGAAAATGCTCCGGTAGTAATACTCCTCCTTGTTTTTCGGCGTGTGGATGGGGAAGCGTTCGGCCGCGTGGAGCATCTGGTCGTCAGAGACCGCTTCGGACGTGACCTTCTTCAGCGTGTCGATCCAACTGTAGCCGACGCCGTCGGAGAACTGCTCTTTCTGCCGCCAGGCCACTTCGGCCGGCAGCAGGTCGGCGAAGGCTTCGCGCACGATCCGTTTCTCGATGGTCTTGCCCGGGCACATCTTGGCTGCCGGGTTCAGCCGCATCGCGACGTCCAGGAACTCCTTGTCCAGGAAGGGGACGCGCCCCTCCACGCCCCAGGCGGCCAGGCTTTTGTTGGCCCGGAGGCAATCGTAGAGGTGGAGCTTGGACAGTTTCCGGACCGTTTCCTCATGGAAGTCACGGGCCGACGGCGCCTTGTGGAAGTAGAGATAACCGCCGAAGATCTCGTCGGCGCCTTCCCCGGAAAGAACCATCTTGATGCCCATCGACTTGATTACCCGCGCGAGCAGATACATCGGCGTGGAAGCGCGCACTGTTGTGACGTCATAGGTTTCCGTGTAGTAAATCACATCGCGGATAGCGTCCAGACCCTCCTGGATCGCGTAGTTGATCTCGTGGTGGACCGTGCCGATATGCTTGGCGACCAGCCGGGCCTTGTCCAGATCCGGCGCCCCTTTCAGTCCCACGGCGAAAGAATGCAGCCGCGGCCACCAGGCGCGCGTCCGCGATTCGTCTTCCACGCGCATGGCGCTGAACTTTTCAGCGATGGCGGAAATGGCGGACGAATCCAGACCGCCGGAGAGCAATACGCCGTACGGGACGTCAGACATCAGCTGGCGCTTGACGGCTGCCTCCAGCGCTTCCCTCAGTTGAGCGGGATCCGCCGCGTTGTCTTTAACGGCATCGTATTCCATCCAGTCGCGCGTGTACCAACGCTTCATCTCCAGCGATTTCCGGTCAGAGGCGTTGCCCGCACACCAGACATAATGCCCGGGCAGAAATACCTCATACCGTTCGCACTGCCCCTCCAGCGCCTTCAACTCCGAGGCGACATAGACCTTCCCGTCGGGGTCGTAGCCGATATAGAGGGGGATCACGCCGATGGGATCGCGCGCAATCAGGAAAGCATCCCGTTCCGCGTCATACAGCGCGAAGGCGAAGATGCCGCTGAGTTCCTCCAGAAAGTCTGGCCCCTTGTCGCGGTAGAGCGCCAGGATGACCTCGCAGTCGCTCCCGGTCTGGAAGGCGTATCGTCCGGCGTAACGCCGGCGGATTTGCTGGTGGTTGTAAATCTCGCCGTTGACGGCCAGCACCAGTTTCCCGTCCGGGGACAACAGGGGCTGTCCGCCCGACTCCGGGTCGACGATACTCAGTCTCTCGTGCGCAAGGATAGCGCTTCCGCCGCACCAGATGCCGCTCCAATCCGGACCGCGGTGCCGGATCCGGCGGCTCATTTCCAGTGCTTTCCGGCGCAGTGCCTCAGACTGCTCCCGGACCTTGAAAATTCCTACGATTCCACACATGACTGTATCAGTTATAACAACTTTCGCCGTGCTCATAAATGTCGAGGCCTTCCTCTTCCACACGCTTGCCCACGCGAAGACCGCAGAGTTTCCTGATCCCGAAGAAAAGCAGGAAACCGGTCGCGGCCGTCCAAAGGTCGATGACCCCGATGCCCAGGCACTGCACGCCGAAGAAGTGCCAGCCGCCGCCATAAAGCAGACCGCCATCGGTGGCCAGCAGGCCGGTCAGCAACGTGCCCAGAATACCACATACGCCGTGGACCGACGAAGCGCCGACCGGGTCGTCGATATGAAGCCTGCTGTCGATGAATTCAATCGAGAAGACCAGTACGGTGCCGCAGACCAGGCCGATGAGGACCGCTCCGAGCGGAGAGACCAGGTCGCAGCCGGCCGTGATACCGACGAGACCGGCCAGAACGCCGTTCAGCGTCAGTGAGAGGGAAGGCTTGCCATATTTCCACCATGTCACGAACATCGTCGCCACGCCGCCGGCAGCTGCTGAGAGGTTGGTCGTCAGGAATACGTGCGAGATCGCCACCCGGTTCACCTCGCCGGATGCAGCCAGCTGTGAGCCCGGGTTGAAGCCGAACCAGCCCATCCAGAGGATGAATACGCCGAGCGAGGCCATCGTCAGGTTGTGGCCGGGAATCGCGCGGCTCTTGCCGTCCGGGGTGTATTTTCCGATGCGCGGACCCAGGGCGATTGCCCCGATCAGCGCCAGGACGCCGCCCACGCTGTGGACGATTGCACTTCCGGCGAAATCGTGGAATCCCATTCGTGACAACCAACCGCCGCCCCAGGTCCAGTGACCCTCGATCGGGTAGATCAGCAGTGAAATGACGGCACTGTAAACCAGATACATCGAGAATTTGGTGCGTTCAGCCATCGCGCCGCTCACAATGGTTGCGGCCGTGGCACAGAAAACCGTCTCGAAGATGAGGAATCCTTCGACGGGCAAGTCGCTTTTGTAGAAGGAGAGGTCACCCCAGTTGGGAGCACCGATGAATCCGGCGCCCTCGCTGCCGAACATGAAACCGAAGCCGACAAACCAGAACAGCAGGGAGCCGAACATGAAGTCCACGAAATTCTTCATCAGGATGTTCGCCGTGTTCTTGCTGCGGGTGAATCCTGCCTCGCACAGCGCGAAGCCCGGTTGCATGAAGAAGACCAGCATGGCGGCCAGAAGCATCCAGACCGTATCGAGAGAGATTGCTAAATCACTCATTTCCAAGCTATTTTAATCCTTCTATTTTTTATCCCGGAGCACAGTGTCGCCATGCTCTCCCGTACGGATGGACCACGTGTCGATCACATCACTGACAAAAATGCGTCCGTCACCGATCTCTCCTGTCGAAGCGGTCTTCAGGATGACCTCTACGGTCGGTTCGACGAAGCGGTCGCGGCATACGATGGTCAGCGCGACGCGCTCGATCACATCCGTGGAATACTGGACACCGCGATAAATACGTTCCTCGCGGCTCTGGCCGATGCCATGCACATTGTGGTACTCGAACCAGTTGATGTCCGCAGCGAGCAAGGCCTCCTTGACCTCCTCGAATTTCGTCTTGCGGACGATGGCTTCAATCTTTTTCATACACTACTACTTGAAACAATGATCTCCTTTACCTCTTCCGGCACCAGGCATCCAGTGCTTCGGCGGCGGCGTGGCCCGAGGCCATCGCCCGGACGACCAGCGAGGCGCCGCTTGCGACATCGCCGGCGAAGAAGACGTTTTCTCCGACCGCAGGCAGTTGCGGTTTCAGGAAGCCCATCGCCAGCAAGACGATGTCGGCTTTCACGACCTCCGGTTCTCCGGCCGGGACCATCTTCGGACGGCCTCCGTCCGGATCCGGCTCCCAGTCGATGGGCTGGATTTCCACACCGGTCAGCCGTCCGTCCTCGCCGAGGAAACGGAGCGTGTTGATGTTCCAGCGCCGCTCGCAGCCCTCTTCGTGGGAAGAGGAAGTCTTGAGCGTCCGCGGCCAGGCGGGCCAGGGATTGGCCGGATCGTCCGGCCCCTCGGGCGGCTTGGGCAGGATCTCGATCTGCAGGACGGACTTGCAGCCCTGGCGGTGCGCCGTGCCGATGCAGTCGGAGCCGGTATCGCCGCCGCCGATGACCAGCACGTCCTTGCCCTTGCAGGTCACGCGCTCCGATTCGGGGAACTCCGCGCCGTACAGGAGGCGGTTCTGCTGCGACAGCAGTTCGAGGGCGAAATGGACGCCCTTGAGTTCCCGGCCGGGAACGGGCAGGTCTCGCGCCGTAGGCGTGCCGGTGGCAATGACGTACGCGTCAAATCCCTTTGGCAATGCATCCGGGGCCACTTCTTCCCCGTAGCGGAAGCTGATGCCCTCCTGCTCCATCACGGCGATGCGCCGGTCGATCACGGTCTTGTTGAGTTTGAAGTTGGGGATGCCGAAACGCAGCAGGCCGCCCGCCTTTTCGTTTTTCTCAAACACTGTCACGGCATAGCCTTTCCGGTTGAGCCGGTTGGCGGCGGCCAGACCCGCAGGACCTGCGCCGATCACGGCCACCCGGCGGCCGTTGCGCTCAGGTGTAACGGGGCGGACATAGTTTTCGCGATAAGCGATTTCCGTAATGGCCGCCTCGTTCTCGCGGTTGGTCGTAGGTTCGTGCATCGTCAGGTTCAACACGCACGCCTTTTCGCAGAGTGCCGGGCAAACGCGTCCGGTGAACTCCGGGAAATCATTCGTTTCGTTGAGCAGGCGATACGCCCGTTCGAAATCCCCCTTGTAGACGGCGTCGTTCCATTCCGGCGGGCGGTTGCCCAGCGGGCAGGCCCAGTTGCAGAACGGGACACCACAGTCCATGCAGCGCGACGCCTGCAGCCGGCGGTCGCCCTCGTTGAGTGTTTGCTCCACTTCCCCGAAATCCTGGATGCGGTCGTGGACCGGCCGGTAGCCGGCCTCCTTGCGGGGTATCGTCAGAAATGCCTTGAAATCTCCCATGATGCGTCAGTATTGGATTTGGAGATGCTGCACCTTCTCGGCCAGGCTGCGCAGGCGCTCCTGCTCGAGGATATGCTTGTATTCGAACGGGATCACCTTGATGAAGTCATCGACGGAATGGATCCAGTCGTCCAGCAGCGTCCGGGCCAGGCTAGAACCGGTGTTGAGGTAATGCTGGCGGATCAGGTCAAGCAGTTCCCTGCGGTCGAGCCGGTCATCCACCAGGGAAATCTCGACCATATCGAGGTTGCAATGATAATCGAAGGAGTGCGAAGGATCATAGACATAGGCTACGCCGCCGGACATACCGGCCGCGAAGTTGCGGCCTACGGGCCCCAGCACGACGACGCGCCCGCCCGTCATGTATTCGCAGCAATGGTCGCCCGTCCCTTCCACGACGGCCTTGGCGCCGGAATTGCGGACCGCGAAACGTTGGCCCGCCCGCCCGGCGACATACATTTCACCGCCGGTGGCTCCGTAGAGGCAGGTGTTGCCGACGATGGTGTTGTCCTCCGCCTTGAACGCGGCGCGCGGGGAAGGCCGGATGGCCACCCGGCCGCCGCTCAGGCCCTTGCCGACGTAGTCGTTGGCTTCGCCTTCGAGACACACGTTGACGCCGCCGGAAAGGAAAGCGCAGAAACTCTGGCCCGCCGAACCCTTGAACTTGAGGTTCAAGGTCGAATCCGGCAGGCCTTCGGCGCCGTATCGGGCGGCGATCCGTCCGCTCAGCATCGTGCAGACCGCCCGGTCGGTGTTGGCGATCGGGTACTCCAGGCTGATTTCCTCTTTCCTTTCGATGGCCGGCTGCACCACCCGGATGATTTCCAGGTCGCGTACCGGCGCGAGGGCGTGCAGCGGACCGCCGGCCCAGCAGCTGTCTCCGCTTTCGCGGAAGAGCAGGCGGGACAAGTCGACGGCCGCAGCCTTGGAGGCGGGGACCGCCGGCTTGCGCTCCAGCAGTTCCGTATGCCCGATGATGTCGGACAATTTCGTATATCCCATCTCCGCGAGATACTCCCGCACCTCGCGGGCCAGGAAGGTGAAATAGTTGACCAGATACTCCGCTTTGCCGAGGAAGTGCTTCCGCAGCGCCGGATCCTGGGTCGCCACGCCCGTAGGACAGGTATTCAGGCTGCACTTGCGCATCATCACGCACCCGAGAACGATCAGCGGCAGGGTGCCGAAACCGAACTCATCCGCACCGAGCAAGGCCAGCAGGATCACATCGCGGCCGGTCTTCAACTGGCCGTCTACCTGGACGCGGACCTGGCTGCGCAGGCCGTTCCGGACCAGCGTCTGCTGCGTCTCGGACAAACCGATTTCCGGGCTGATGCCCGCAAAACGCATCGAGGAAGCCGGGGATGCACCCGTCCCGCCCTCGGCGCCGGACACGACGATCAGGTCGGCCTTGGCCTTGGCCACGCCGGCGGCGATCGTACCCACCCCGCTCTCGGACACCAGCTTGACGCTGACAGCCGCGGATGGGTTGACGTTCTTCAAGTCGAAAATCAGTTGCGAGAGATCCTCGATGGAGTAGATGTCGTGGTGCGGCGGCGGGGAGATCAAAGAGATGCCCGGGATGGAATTGCGGGTCTTCGCGATGATCGCATTCACCTTGTATCCAGGCAATTGGCCGCCTTCACCCGGCTTGGCGCCCTGGGCGATCTTGATCTGGATTTCCTCCGCATTGACCAGGTATTCGGTCGTGACGCCGAAACGTCCGGATGCCACTTGCTTGGTCTTGCTGGACAGCGAAATGCCGTCCACCTGCGTGTGGTAGCGTGCGTTGTCTTCGCCGCCCTCGCCTGTGTTGGAGCGGGAACCGAGCCGGTTCATGGCCAGCGCGATCGCCTGATGCGCCTCGATGCTCAGGGCGCCGAAACTCATCGCGCTGACGACGAAGCGCTTCACGATGTCCTCCACGGGTTCCACGGACTCGACGGGGACCGGGGTGCCGCGCTTGAAGTCCAGCAGGTCGCGCAGGAAGATCGGCTCCTCCTTGCCGTCCACGGCGGCGGTGAATTCTTTGTATTTCTTGTAACTGCCGAGGCGTGTGGCGATTTGCAGCGACGAGATCGTGTCGGGATTCCACGCATGCCGAATCCCATCCTTGCGGTAATGGAACTGCCCGACGTTGGGCAGGAACTCCCTATGCTGGACATCCGCATAGGCCTGTGCGTGGAACCACATCGCGTCGCGGGCGATGGTCTCCAGGCCGATGCCGCCTATGCTCGAGTTCTCCGTGCCGAAATAATCCCGCAACAGGCCCTCGTTCAGTCCGATGCTCTCGAAGATCCGGGCGCCGCGGTAAGAACGGATGGTCGAAATGCCCATCTTGGCCATGATCTTCAACAGGCCTTTCTTCATGGCCTCGATGTAGTTGGTGCGGGCCGTGGCATAGTTCAGTTGCATCTTGCCGCCGTGCGTCAGGCTGGAGATGATGGCGAAGGAGAGGTAGGGGTTAATGGCGGAGGCGCCGTACCCGAGCAGGAGGGCGGCGTGCATCGTCTCGCGGATTTCCCCGCTCTCGACGATCAGCGCCGTCTGCACGCGTTTGCCGGTGGCGATCAGGTGGTGATGCACGGCACTCACGGCCAGCAGCGAGGGGATGGGCGCGTGCGTGGGATCCACGTCGCGGTCCGACAGGATGATGTAGTTGACACCCTCGTCCACGCATTGTTCCGCCTTCCGGCACAGTCCGGACAGCGCCTTGCGCAGGTTGGACGCCGCGACGGCCGTGTCTGCCGCACATTCGAAGAGCATCGGCAGCTTGACCGTATTGAAGCCTTTGTAGCGGATGTTGCAGAGGAGGTCGAGCTGCGTGTTAGTCAGAATCGGATGCGGCAGACGCACCATCTTGCAGTTGTCCCCGTCAGGGGTCAGGATGCCCGTCCCCACGCGTCCGATGTACTCGAACAGCGACATGACCATCTGCTCCCGGATGGAATCGATGGGCGGGTTGGTCACCTGGGCGAATTGCTGGCGGAAATAGTTGAAGAAACTCTGCGGCCGCTCGGTCAGTACGGCCAGGGGCGTGTCGTTGCCCATCGAGGAGGTGGGCTCGATACCCCGTTCGCACATGGGCTTGAGGGAATTCTCGATGTCTTCCGCCGTACACCCGAACAACAGTTCCTTGTGCAGGAGGTCTGCCTCGTTGTGCTCGATCTTGCGCCCGCTGTGCAGGTCTTCGAGTTGGATGCGGCCGGCCGAGAGCCATTTGCGGTACGGGTGCTCCGAAGCCAATTGTTCCTTGACATCGTCGTCGTGCCAGATCTTTCCTTCCTTCGTGTCCACGAGCAGCATCTTGCCGGGTTCCAGCCGTCCCTTGCATTCGATTTCCGTCGGGTCTAGGTCCAGTACGCCCACCTCGCTTGCGACGACCAGCAGGCCGTGCTTGGTGATGGTGTAGCGCCCGGGGCGCAGGCCGTTACGGTCCTGGATGCCGCCGGCATAACGCCCGTCGCTGAAGAGCAGCGTCGCCGGACCGTCCCAGGGCTCCATCAGGATGGAATGGTACTCGTAGAAGGCGCGCAGGTCCTCCGAAATCGGGTTCGTCTCGTCGAAGCTCTCCGGCATCAGCACGGAAACGGCCTGCGGAAGGCTGAGTCCGCTCAGGGTCAGGAATTCCAGGACGTTGTCCAGGCTGGCGGAGTCGCTCATTTCGGGCTGGATGATCGGCGTGAGGTCGCCGATATCGCCCAGGGCGCCCGAATTCAGCACGCTCTGGCGGGCTTGCATCCAGCTCCTGTTGCCGCGGATCGTATTGATCTCGCCGTTGTGGCAGAGCATCCGGAAAGGCTGGGCCAGACTCCACTGGGGGAAGGTGTTCGTGGAGAAACGCGAGTGGACGATCGCCATCGCGCTCGTGAACCAGGGGCTTGTCAGGTCGGGGTAGTACTCCCGCAGTTGACGGCTCGTCAGCATGCCCTTGTAGACGATGTTGCGGGCGGACAGGGAGCAGATATATCCTTCATCGCCCAGCCGCTCGACGTGCTTGCGGATGCGGTAGAGCTTGCGCTCGAAATCCGGTTCCTCGACGAATCCGGCACTCGTCACGAACAGCTGTACCGTGAAGGGTTCGTTCTTTGCGGCCTCCGCGCCCAGGCAGCCGGCGTTGACGGGCACTTCCCGGATGTGGCTCAGGATACAGCCCTCGCTTTCCACTTCCTTCTGAACGGCGGAAAGGATCTGCCCGCGCCGGTCGGCCGCTTTCGGCAGGAACATCAGCCCCGTGCCGTAGCGACCCTTTTCCGGCACGGGTATGCCCTGGAGCAGGATGAATTCGTGGGGAATCTGGACCATGATGCCGGCCCCGTCGCCCGATTTGCCGTCGGCGCCCTCCGCCCCGCGGTGACTCATGTTCTCGAGCACCGTCAGGGCGTTGTCCACCAACTCGTGGGTCTTGTCGCCACGGATGTTGACGACCATACCGACCCCACAGGCATCGTGTTCCGATGCCGGATCGTATAATCCGTATTGCATAAAGCAACTAGCTGATGAACAGGAGTTCGCGGTACTTCGGGAGCGGCCACATCTTGTTGTCGACCAGCTCTTCCAGCTTGTCGATCGGCTTGCGCAGGTCGTACAGGCTTTCGGCGATGTCGTGGTAGGCCAGGGCGCGCTCGTAGATATCCTCGGTCATGTTGGCCGCCTTGCGGGCTTCCCGCATTGCGGTGGCCTTGACACGCACGGCCTCGACATACTTGTTGATGTCGTCGAGGATGAGCATCTCGGTGGTGCAGTTGTCCAGATTGCCGTAGATCTCCTTGGCGAGCGCCACCTCCTTCAGGAGCTTGGCCTTGTACTCGAGGGCGGCCGGTACGATATGGTTGAGAGCCATGCGCACCATCACGCGGGACTCGATCTGGACCTTCTTGATATAGGTCTCCCATTTCACCTCGTTGCGGGCTTCCAGCTCCTTCTCGGTATAGACGCCCGTCTTCGTGAACATCTCGACGGACGCGGGCTTGGTGAATTCGCAGAACATCTTGGGCACGTTGGTCTCCACGTCGAGACCGCGGCGGATCGCTTCCTGTTTCCATTCCTCCGTATACCCGTTGCCGTCGAAACAGACGACATCGATCACGGAACGGATGATGGGCTTGAGGGCGTCCATGATGGCCACGCCCGTCTCCTTGCCAGCCGCCAGCTCCTTGTCCACCGCGGCCTTGAATTCGATGAGCTGCTCAGCCACGGCCGCGTTGAGGGTCGTCATGGCGCCGGCGCAGTTGGCGCAGGAACCCACGGCGCGGAACTCGAAGCGGTTGCCGGTGAAGGCGAACGGCGAGGTGCGGTTGCGGTCGGTGTTGTCCACGAAGACTTCCGGGATTTCCACGAGGCCCACGCTCTTGCTCTTCTTGCCCGCGATTTCGATCGGCGTATCCGAAGGCAGTTCCAGGAGCTTGTGCAGGACCTCGGTCATGGTGCGGCCGAGGAAAGCGGACACGATGGCGGGCGGCGCTTCATTGGCGCCGAGCCGGTGGGCGTTGGTCGCGCTGGCAATGGAGGCCTTCAGGAGGGCGTTGTGCTTCTGCACGGCGGCCAGCACGTTGACGAAGAAGGTGACGAACTGCAGGTTGCCCTTCGCGTCCTTGCCGGGAGCGAGCACGGAAACGCCGGTGTCCGTACCGAGGGACCAGTTGTTGTGCTTGCCGGAGCCGTTCACGCCGTCGAAGGGCTTTTCGTGGAGCAGTACCACGAAACCGTGCTTGCGGGCGATGCTGTTCATCAAGTTCATCACGAGCTGGTTCTGGTCGTTGGCGAGGTTGGTCTCGCCGAAGATGGGCGCCAACTCGAACTGGTTGGGCGCCACCTCGTTGTGACGGGTCTTGATCGGGATGCCCAGCCGGTGGCCGGCGATCTCGAGATCCCGCATGAAGGCTGCCACGCGCGGCGGAATCGCGGCGAAATAATGGTCGTCCAGCTGCTGATTCTTGGAAGAGTTGTGGCCGAAAAGCGTGCGTCCGGTAATCATCAGGTCCGTGCGGGCGGCATAGAGCCCCTCGTCCACGAGGAAATACTCCTGCTCCCAACCCAGGTAGGAATAGACCTTCTTGACGGCCGGATCGAAGAGTTGGCAGATGGGCACGGCCGCGTCGCTGACGGCCTTGAGGGCCTTCTTGAGGGGCGTCTTGTAGTCCAGGGCCTCTCCGGTATAGGAAATGAAGACGGTCGGGATGCAGAGGGTGTCATCCAGGATGAAGACCGGTGAAGTCGGGTCCCAGGCCGTATAGCCGCGGGCCTCGAAGGTGGCGCGTATGCCTCCGCTCGGGAAAGACGATGCGTCCGGCTCCTGCTGGGCCAGCATTTTCCCGTCGAAGGTCTCGATGACACCGCCCTTCCCGTCATAGTCGATCAGGGAGTCGTGCTTCTCAGCCGTACCTTCCGTCAAAGGCTGGAACCAGTGCGTAACATGCGTCACGCCGTGTTCCATCGCCCACACCTTCATCCCGGCAGCCACGCCGTCGGCCGTCTTGCGGTCGAGCGGCTTGCCCCTTTCGATGCAGTCGAGCAGCGCCTGGAGGCTCCCGGCATCCAGATACTTTGCCATCTTCTTGCGGTCGAAGACCAGCTCTCCGAAGTAATCGGAGGTTTTGCCTGCGGGAACCGAGGCGGGGACTTCCTTCTTTACGAAGGATTCCTTGACTAAATCAAATCTGTCCATAACAACTCTATTTTTATGATACTAACCTGTTTCCCAAAAAGCAGAGAGGCTGGTCCGCCGGACCAGCCTCTCTATTTTTTATCTTAAAACTTGCTTCTTTTCATCATTGTGCCGCATCGGCTGGTGTTATACGCACAAAGAAGCGCCCGGGACCCACTGGTTCTGGGAATTCTGCTTCTGCTGCTGATTGAAGGTGCGTTTCACTGCTTTAAGCCAAAAACTCAGTCGCAATTTACGAAGAAAAAACAATAATGCAAAGTTTTTATAAATTATTTTCAAATTTTTTCAAGGCCGCCGCCACCAGGCCGACGAAGAGAGGATGCGCTTTTTCAGGCTGGCTCTTGTATTCCGGATGGAACTGGACGCCGATGAAGAAGGGGTGGTCCGGCAGTTCCACGGCCTCCACAAGACCCGTGTCGGGGTTGTGCCCGACCGCTTTCAGACCGGCCTTTTCGAAGTCGGCCAGGTAGGCCGGATTGAACTCATAGCGGTGCCGGTGCCGTTCGGAGATGGCCGTCGTCCCGTAGAGGCTGGCGATGCGCGACCCGGCTTTCAACACACATTTGTAGGCGCCCAGCCGCATCGTGCCACCCTTGATCGTAGTCTTCTTCTGCTCTTCCATCATGTCGATGACCGGATGGGGCGACTGCGGATTGACCTCCGCCGATGCGGCGTCGGGCCAGCCCAGCACGTGGCGGGCGTATTCCACGACGCACATCTGCATGCCCAGGCAGATGCCCAGGAAGGGGAGTCCGTTCTCACGGGCATGGCGGATGGCGCAGATCTTTCCTTCCAGGCCCCTTTCCCCGAAGCCCGGGGCGACCAGGATACCGTCCACGTCTTTCAGCCACTCGGCGACGTTGGCCTCATCGATCCTTTCGCTCTGGATCTCCAGGACGCGGACCTTGCAGGAATGGACGGCTCCCGCGTGGACGAAGGCCTCCAGGATGGACTTGTAGGCGTCCTGCAGTTCGACGTATTTGCCGATTAGGGCGATGGTGACTTCCCGGGTCGGGTGGGCGATCCGGTCCAGGAATTCCCGCCAGCGGCTCAGGTCAGGCTGCGTGTAGTTCTCAATCTGCAGCTTGCGGACGGCCAGTTCGTCCAGGTGCTCCTCGTGCATGTTGAGCGGGACCTGGTAGATGCTCCAGGCATCGATGCTCTGGATGACGTGGCCGGGCTTGACGTTGCAGAAGAGGGCGATCTTCTTCCGCAGCTCGGGCGATAGGGGATGCTCCGTCCGGCATACGATGACGTCGGGCTTCACGCCGCTCTGCTGCAGCGTCTGGACCGAATGCTGGGTGGGCTTGGTCTTCAGTTCCTTGGCGGCGCTCAGATAAGGGATCAGCGTGAGGTGGATGGACATGCAGTCCTCTTCCGGGAGCTCCCACTGGAGCTGGCGGACGGCCTCGACGAAGGGCTGGGACTCCATGTCACCCACGGTCCCGCCGATCTCGGTCAGGATGACGTCGTACTCGCCGCTCTGCCCCAGCAGCAGCATCCGGCGTTTGATCTCGTCGGTGATGTGGGGCACGATCTGGACGGTCTTGCCGAGGTAGGCGCCTTCCCGTTCCTTCGTGATCACGGTATGGTAGATGCGCCCCGTCGTGACGTTGTTGGCCTGGGAGGTGTAGACGCCCAGGAAACGCTCGTAGTGGCCCAGGTCGAGGTCGGTCTCCGCCCCGTCTTCCGTGACATAGCATTCCCCGTGCTCGTAGGGATTGAGCGTCCCCGGGTCGATGTTGATGTACGGGTCGAACTTCTGGATGGTCACGCGCAGGCCCCGTGCCTGCAGGAGCTTGGCCAGTGAGGAAGCAATAATGCCTTTCCCGAGGGAGGACGCAACGCCTCCCGTGATGAAGATGTATTTCGTATTCATAGGTATGAATGTATTAATCAGGCGAATTCGTCCCAGCTGCGGATGGGAATGTCTTCGACGCGGACCGTGCAGAACGCCGTGATGAAGGCGGCCGCCAGGCGGGCGTTGGTGATCAGGGGAATGTTGAGGTCGATGGCGGCGCGCCGGATCTTGTAGCCGTTGGATAGCTCCCGGGGCGTCAGGTCCTTGGGAATATTGACGACCAGGTCGATCTCGCGCCGGTGCAGGAGTTCGAGCGCCTGCGGCTCCTTGTCGGGCTCGCTGGGCCAGTGGACCAGGGTGTTGGGGATGCCGTTGTCGCTCAGGTAGCGGGAGGTGCCGCCGGTGGCGAAGAGGCGGTATCCGTGTTTGTGCAGCATGCGGGCGGCATCCAGCATGCCGGCCTTCTGCTGCGCCGTACCGGTCGAGAGCAGCACGTTCTTCTCCGGGATGCGGTAGCCTACGGAAAGCATCGATTCCAGGATGGCGCAGGGCACGTCGTCGCCGATGCAGCCCACTTCGCCGGTCGAGGCCATGTCCACGCCCAGGACCGGGTCGGCTTTCTGCAGCCGGTTGAAGGAGAACTGGGACGCCTTGATGCCGACGTAGTCCAGGTCGAAGAGGTCCTTGGACGGGGGCGCGGGCGATTCGCCGAGCATCACCTCCGTGGCCAGTTCGATCAGGTTGATCTTGAGCACCTTGCTGACGAAGGGGAAGCTGCGGCTCGCGCGCAGGTTGCATTCGATGACCTTGACTTCGTTGTCCTTGGCCAGGTACTGGATGTTGAAGGGACCCGAGATGTGGAGGCCCGCGGCGATCTGGCGGCTGATGCGCTTGATGCGCCGGACCGATTCCACATAGAGTTTCTGGGGCGGGAACTGGATGGTCGCGTCGCCGGAATGGACGCCGGCGAACTCCACGTGCTCGCTGATGGCGTAGGCGAGGACTTCACCGTTTCGCGCTACCGCGTCGAATTCAATCTCCTTGGCGTTCTCGATGAAGCGGCTGACCACGACGGGGTGCTCCTGGGAGACCTCGGCGGCCATCTGGAGATAGCGTTCGAGTTCTTCTTCGTTGGAGCAGATGTTCATCGCGGCGCCGGACAGGACGTAGGACGGGCGCACCAGGACCGGGAAGCCGACCCGGCCGATAAAGCGGTCGATGTCGTCCCGGGAGGAGAGTTCGCCCCATTCAGGCTGGTCCACGCCGAGGGAGTCCAGCAGGGCCGAGAACTTCTTGCGGTCTTCCGCGTGGTCGATGTCTTCCGCGGCGGTGCCGAGGATGCGTACGCCGCTCCGGGCGAGCTTGAGGGCCAGGTTGTTGGGAATCTGGCCGCCGGTGGACACGATGACGCCCTCGGGTTTCTCCATATCCACGATGTCCAGCACGCGCTCGAAGGTCAGTTCGTCGAAATACAGGCGGTCGCAGATGTCGTAGTCGGTGGAGACGGTTTCGGGGTTGTAATTGATGATGACGCTCGCCAGGCCCTTCTTGCGCAGCGTGTGCAGGGCCTGGACGCAGCACCAGTCGAACTCTACGGAGGAACCGATGCGGTAGGCGCCCGAGCCCAGGACGATGACGCCCTTGCGGGTGTCGGCGGGATCCCGGACCGGGTCGCTGACGGAGCCCTGATAAGTCAAATATAGGTAATTGGTGCGGGCCGGGAACTCTCCGGCGAGGGTGTCGATCTGCTTGACGACGGGCGTGATGCCCAGGCGCCGGCGTTTTTCGCGGATGTCCAGCAGGCCGACTTCCGCCCCGGGACGCGACACGGCCCGGGCGACCTGGAAGTCGGAAAAGCCGAAGACCTTGGCCCGGCGCAGGAGTTCCGGCGGGACCTCGGGGCCGCAGCGCTTCAGGTCGCGTGCGACTTCCACGATGTTCTTCAGCTTCCGCAGGAACCAGCGGTCGATCTGGGTGAGGCGGTGGATCTCCCCGATGCCGTAGCCGGCCTCCAGGGCCTGCCCGATGGCGAAAATGCGCGTGTCCGTGGGCTCACGCAGGGCCTTGTCCAGGTCCGGCAGGGGAAGGGGACGGTTCATCACGAAGCCGTGCATGCCCTGCCCGATCATGCGCAGGCCCTTCTGGATGGCTTCCTCGAAGGTCCGGCCGATCGCCATTACCTCGCCGACCGACTTCATGCTCGAGCCGATGGCGCGGTCCACGCCGTGGAATTTCCCCAGGTCCCAGCGCGGGATCTTGCAGACGATGTAGTCGAGCGCCGGCTCGAAGAAGGCGGAAGTGGTCTGGGTGACGCTGTTGCGGAGCTCGAACAGGCCCTTGCCCAGGCCGAGCTTGGCGGCGACGAAGGCGAGCGGGTAGCCCGTGGCCTTGGAGGCCAGGGCCGAGGAACGGCTGAGCCGCGCGTTCACCTCGATGACCCGGTAGTCCTCGGAATCCGGGTCGAATGCGTACTGCACGTTGCATTCGCCGACGATGCCCAGGTGCCGCACGATGCGGATGGCGCGTTCCCGGAGGAAGTGGTATTCGCTGTTGGTCAGGGTCTGGGACGGAGCCACGACGATGCTCTCCCCGGTGTGGATGCCGAGGGGGTCGAAGTTCTCCATATTGCAGACCGTGATGCAGTTGTCGTAGCGGTCGCGGACGACCTCGTATTCGATTTCCTTCCAGCCCTTGAGGCTCTTTTCGACGAGGACCTGGGGGGAGAAGGAGAAAGATTTCTCGGCCAGGGCGAGGAGCTGCTCCTCGTTGTCGCAGAAGCCGGAACCCAGGCCGCCGAGGGCGTAGGCGGAGCGCAGGATGACGGGGTAGCCGAGCCGTCCCGCCGCCGTCCGGGCGGCTTCGATGCTCTCGCAGGCCTCGCTGCGTATGGTGCTGACGCCGATTTCGTCCAGGCGCTCGACGAAGCGCTCCCGGTCCTCGGTGTCGATGATGGTCTGGACCGGCGTCCCGAGCACGCGCACGCCGTAACGGTCCAGCACGCCGCTCTCATACAGGCGCACGCCGCAGTTGAGGGCGGTCTGTCCGCCGAAGGACAGGAAGATGCCGTCGGGGCGCTCTTTCTCGATGACGCGCTCGACGAAATCCGGGGTGACGGGCAGGAAATAGATCTTGTCGGCGACGCCCTCGCTGGTCTGGACCGTGGCGATGTTGGGGTTGATCAGGACGGTGGATATGCCCTCTTCGCGCAGGGCCTTGAGGGCCTGCGAACCGGAGTAGTCGAATTCGCCGGCCTCGCCGATCTTCAAGGCGCCGGAACCCAGCACCAGGACCTTCCGGACGGGGGCTTCCGGCTCCGTGACGGTCTCGGGGGCGATGTGCCCGCTGATGGGCGGCATCCCGGCCTTCGCGCCTCCGTCCATCAGCGCGACGAAGCGGTCGAAGAGGAATTCCGTGTCGAGCGGTCCGCCGCTGGCTTCCGGGTGGAACTGCACCGAGAACCAGGGCATGGTCGCGTGCTCCAGGCCTTCATTGGAGCCGTCGTTCATATTGACGAGCAGCGCGCGCCAGCCGTCCGGCAGGGTGTCGCCGTCCAGGGCGTAGCCGTGGTTCTGGCTGGTGATGAAGCAGCGGGTCGTGCCTACCAGCCGCACCGGCTGGTTGTGGCCGCGGTGGCCGTATTTCAGTTTCAGGACGCGGGCGCCGGCCGCGATGCCGAGCAGCTGGTTGCCCAGGCAGATGCCCATGATGGGGCGGACGTGCCGGCCCGCGCGTGCATCTTCCAGGCCGCGTTCCATTTCCTTGCGGAGAATGGCCACGGTCTGGGGACATTCTTCCGGATTGCCGGGGCCGTTGCTGAGGAAGACGCCGTCGTATTCCAGCCCCGTGTAATCGTAGTCCCAGGGGACGCGCACCACTTCCAGGCCGCGGCCCAGCAGGCAGCGTATGATGTTGTATTTGACGCCGCAGTCCACGAGGATCACCCTCCGGGGACTGTCGGAACCCGTCTGTGCGGGCTTGTACAGGATGGGTTCGCGGCAGGAGACGTCGGCGACGAAATTGTGGCTGCCGTAGTCGGATTCTTCGTCCACGGGGTCCCCGGCCCCTTCCGGCACGATGCGGCCGCGCATCACGCCCTTCTCGCGCAGGAGTTGGGTGAGGGCGCGGGTGTCGATGCCCGTGATGGCGGGGATGCCTTCCCGCCGGAGCCACTCGTCGAGGCTCTCCTCGGCGTCCCAGTGGCTGTAGGCCTTGCTGTAGTCCGCCACGACCAGCCCGCGGGCATAGATGTGGCTGCCTTCGAAATGCTCTTCCAACCCGTCGTCTTCCCGCCTGTGGGAGGGAACGCCGTAGTTGCCGATGAGGGGGAAGGTGGTGACCAGGATCTGGCCCGCGTAGGAAGGGTCCGTCAGACTTTCGGGGTAGCCGGTCATCGCGGTGTTGAACACTACTTCGCCGGATGTGCACCCGATGTGGCCGAAGGCTTCACCCTGGAAAAGGGTTCCGTCTTCGAGTATCAAGTTCGCTTTCATAAAAACAAAAATCCGGTCCTTGGGGTAGGACCGGGTTACAAATATAAAAACAGGATTTTATTTGCGCAATATTTTTTTACGGCATCGTCTCGATTTTCAGATGCTGGATCTTGTAGCCGGGACCGTCGATGCTGACGAAAAGGGTGACCAGGAAGGTCTCTCCACCCGTTTTCAGCGAGCCGATGGCATATTTCTTATTGCCCTTGCCGGCCGTATGGGAGATGGTGAAGGAGCGGGGGACATTGGCTTCGAAAAAGGACTTCACGATCTGGCGCGCCTGGTTCTTGCTGCAGTTGTTGGACTCCTGCCCGATGCTGATGTCGAGGTTGTCCGCAAACCAGGCCGACAGGCTTTCCCCGTCGCCCTGCGAGATATATTTGGAAATCGGTACGAATACGTCGTATTCCCCGCTTTGCGCTTGGGAAACGCCGGGCAGGGCCAGCAGGAGCCCTACGGCGAGCGCGATGATTTTAGCTGTTCTTTCCATACTGCGTAAGGAATTGATTGCAAATATCAAGCCACCTTCTTATCTTTGCTTGAAAGTATGAAGATTAGTTTGCTCACCGTCGGGAAAACCGATGTGAAATGGGTGCGGGAGGGCTTGGACCTGTATGTGTCCCGCCTTTCCCACTACGTCCCGTTCACGCTGGAGGAGATTCCCGAGCTGAAGAACGTTTCCGCCCTGAGCCGGGACCAGATCAAGGAGAAGGAAGGGGAGCTGGTGCTGAAACGGATCAAAGATGCGGACGAGCTGGTCCTGCTCGACGAGCGGGGCCGGGAGTTGCGTTCCGTGGAGCTGGCTTCCTGGCTGCAGGACCGGCTTGCCCGGGGCGGCCGGGACCTCGTTTTCGTCATCGGCGGGGCCTACGGATTCTCCGACAAGGTCTATGACAGGGCGGATGGAAAGCTGTCCCTGTCCCGCCTGACTTTCTCGCATCAGATGGTTAGAACGATTTTTGCAGAGCAATTATACCGCGCATTTACGATTATCAAGGGAGAGCCCTACCACCACGAATGAAATCCTGCCTCAAGAAGATCGATAAGAAGGACTGGCTGGCGCTGGCGTTGCTTTTCGTCGCCTTCGTCTTCCTGCCGTTCTTGCTGCCTTTCAACTCGGGCAGCGTGGATACGGTGGGCGAAGCCCGCAAGACGGGCCGCCAGCTGTCCCGGCGGATGATCAAGCTCGAGGCATACATGAAGGAGACGCTCAGCGAGCGGGACGAGAGTTGGCTGGAGCTGACGCCCCTGCCGGAGGATATGGTCATCTACAAGTATGTGGATGACACGCTGCGGGCCTGGGGCAACCAGTTCTCTCTCAAGAACGACGACATCTCGCACCGGATGGTGTATCCGATGTTTTCCAATCCCAAGGCGCAGTTCGAGTCGCCCCTGACCGCCGTGACCGCGGAGCCGTCCCTGATCTGCATGGGTCCGAAGTGGTATCTGGTCCAGAGTCTGGTGCAGGATGACGTGGAGATCATCGGGGGCCTGAAGATCGTCGACGAGTATGACGCGAGCCTGCCGAACAAGGTCAACCGCCTGTTGCGCCTGCCGGCGGAATACAGCGTCCGGCCCCTGTCTTTCAGCGGGGGTACCCCGGTCGAGCTGGACGGAAGACCCGTGTTCAAGGTGGTCTCGGAGTCCCTGCAGCGGGATTTGCAGCGCCACGCCGCCTTCGTCTGGCTGTCCTTCGTCTTTTTCGCCGCGGCGGCGCTGTTGTTCCTCCACAACAAGAAAACATTCCGGCGCTACGCCATCGTGCTGCCTTTCCTGATGGTGATGACGGCGGCCCTGTATTTCTGGGGCCGTGGCGCCAACAGCCTCAGCAGTCTCTTCTCCCCGGCCGTCTATGCGGACGGCAACGTCCTCTATTCGCTGGGCGCCGTGTTCATCCTCGACATCGGCATCATCCTGCTGGTCCTGTGCACCTATTTCGTCCGCACGGACCTGTACCGCCGGGTACGGGGGAGCCTCTGGCTGGACCTGCTGTCCATCCTGGGCATCCTGCTGATCGGGGCGATCTGGGTCTATTCCGTCTTTACGGTCCGCAGCATCGCCCTCAATTCCAGCATTTCCCTGGAACTGTACAAACTGAACGAGCTGTCGCTCTGGTCGGGGCTGGTGTACCTCTTCTTCATCGCCCTGCTGATTCAGGTCGCGCTCCTGCTGCAGATGCTGCGTCCGGCGATCCGGAAGTGGTTCGGCTTCCGTTATGACGCGTTTTCCGCCACTTCCCGTTCCCTGCTCGCCATCCTCTTCTCCCTCACCCTGGTGCTGGTGACGGCGCTGGCCGGATTCCGGAAGGAAGAGAGCCGCCAGGCCGTGTGGGCCAACCGCCTTTCCATCGACCGCGATATCGTGGCGGAGCTGAACCTGCGCTCGCTGGAGCGCCCGATCGGACGGGACGGGGTCATTGCCGCCATCGCCGGAATGCCCAACAGCGCCGGTATCATCCTGAACCGCATCACGGACAACTACATGTCCCGCTTCACGCAGGATTATGACATTTCCGTCTATCTGCTGAATGAGTCCGACGCCACGGCCGAGAGTACCGAATTCCTGCGCCGGAAGACGGAAGACGGAGAGCCGGTGGCGAACGGGTCCCATTTCCTTTATTCCTATCCCGTCGGCGTCCACGCCGTGTACACGGGCGTATTCCGTTACTACAACGCCTACACGGGCGCGACGGACATGCTGATCGAGCTGGAGCCGAAGGCCAACAAGCAGGACAAGGGCTATTCGACCCTGCTCGGCGTATCGGCGCCGGGCCGCGTGCTCATCCCAGCCAGTTACGACTATGCCAAGTACAACGGAAGGGATCTGGTCACGCTGCGGGGCAATTACGCCTACCCGACGGTGCTGAACGAACAGCAGGACCGCATCATTTACCAGACGGAGCAGTCCCGCTTCGTGGAGGACGGCTACCTCCATTTCATCAACCGCATTTCCGACGAGGATGTCATCGTGATTTCCCGTCCCCGGGTCAAGGCGAGCCGCTTCGTGACGGGCGGGGTGTTCCTTGCGCTGATGGCTTTCTTCGCGCTGACCCTGCTGCTGCTGACGCGCCGCCAGAAGGCGTCCACCGTCTTCGAGCGGAACTACTTCCGTTCCCGCGTGTCGAGCATCCTGGTGCTTTCGCTGGTCATCACCCTGGTCGTGCTGGCCGCCGTGAGCGTCTATTTCGTCTATAACCGCAGCAACGAGAACCTTTCCGCGATGATGTCGGACAAGGTCAATTCCATCCAGGCGCTGCTGGAAGCCGCCTGTCGGGATGCGAAGTCGGTCGAGGACCTGATGGACAAGGATTTCCAGGATGCCTTCGAGTCCGCGAGCAACACGCTGAAGTCCGACATCACCCTGTACGGAACGGATGGCAAGGTCTTCGATTCCACGACGCCGGAAATCTTCGACCGGCTGCTGCTGGGCTGCCGTGTCAACCAGGTGGCCTTCCACGCCATCACGCACGAGAACAAGCGCTATTTCATCCAGCGGGAGAAGATCAGCGGCAAGCCGTACAGCGCCCTGTATGCGCCGATCCGCAACGGGGAGGGGAAGATCCTCGCCCTGATGAGTTCCCCATACACGGAGGAAAACTACGACCTGAAGATGGATGCGGTGATGCACTTCGTCACGATCCTGACCGTGTTCCTCATCCTGCTGATCATCGCGCGCTTCATGATCCGGGCGATCGTAGGCAAGATGTTCAAGCCGCTGGAACTGATGGGCAAGAAGATGAATGCGGCGGATGTCGAGAGCCTCGAATACATCCAGTATGACAACGAGGACGAAATCACCTCCCTGGTGCAGTCCTACAACCGGATGGTCGGCGACCTGACGCGGAGTACCAAGGAGCTGGCGCAGGCGGAGCGCGACAAAGCCTGGAGCGCGATGGCGCGCCAGGTGGCGCACGAGATCAAGAATCCGCTGACGCCGATGAAATTGCAGATCCAGCGCCTGATCCGCCTGAAACAGCGGAATGCGCCTGACTGGGAGGAGAAATTCGACGAAGTCTCCTCCGTGGTCCTGGACCATATCGACATCCTGACGGAGACGGCCAACGAGTTCTCGACCTTCGCCAAACTCTACAGCGAAGAGGCGACGCCGATCGACCTGGATGCCCTGATCCGGGAGGAGGTGTCGATGTTCGACAACAAGGATGAGATCGAATTCTCTTATCTCGGATTGGAAGGTACGACCGTCATGGGCCCGAAACCGCAGCTGACGCGCGTGATCGTCAACCTGGTCGCCAATGCGGTGCAGGCCGTGGAAACCCGCCGGCAGGAAGAGGTCGAAGCAGGGAAGGTGCCCGAACCGG